>Ga0070698_100001764_pt1 | contig 24123 bp, 25 predicted proteins | sample KBSK1502metaG_FD_65477 | JGI IMG/M metagenome (GOLD analysis project Ga0070698, IMG submission 65477) | Corn, switchgrass and miscanthus rhizosphere microbial communities from Kellogg Biological Station, Michigan, USA - KBS K1-50-2 metaG | ecosystem: Host-associated > Plants > Roots >... | reverse complement strand
GTGCTCAAGGAGAAGGACGCGGCGATCGAGGTCCTGGAGCCCATGCCGGCGATCAAGCACGTCGAAGCCGTGAACGGCACCATCGAGGCCGAGTACGAGGGCGACGAGGTGACCGCCTCTGACATTCTTTTCGCGTTGACCGAGGCAGGGATCAGGGTGTCCAGCTTCACGCCCGTCGACGGCGGGCTCGAAGACGCGTTCCTGAAGGCGACGTCCGAGGAGGTCGGATGAGCGCGGTCGTTCGTGCGTTGTGGAACCCGATCGTGGCCAAGGAGTACCGCTCGCGCATGCGGACATGGCGCTCGCCGCTGACGATCACCATCCACGTCCTCATCCTGGGCGCCATCGGCTGGGCGGTGTTTTCCGTGATCTCGGCCACCGTCAACAACTACGGCGGCGGGTTCTCGCCCAGCAGCATGGGCATCACGATCTTCACGTTCCTGGTCTTCTTCCAGGTCGGCCTGCTGGCCTTCATCACGCCGGCGCTGACGGCGGGTGCGATCAGCGGCGAGCGCGAGCGGCAGACGATCGACCTGCTCTTCGTCACGCCGCTGAGGCCCTTCTCGATCATCTGGGGCAAGCTCCTCGCCTCGATGTCCTTCGTCGTCCTGCTGATCTTCCTTTCGGTGCCGATCTTCAGCCTGGTCTTCCTGTTCGGAGGCATCGAGCTGGACCAGGTGATCGCCGCGTTCGCCCTCACCGGCGCCACCGCGATGACCTTCGGCTTCATGGGCGTCGCGTTTTCGACGCTGTTCCGGAGGACGCTCGCCGCCACGGTCGCGGCTTACGGCGCCGCGTTCGTGCTGCTGGTGGCCAGCCCGGCCTTCGGCCTCATCTTTCCCACCGAGTACGCGCCGAGCGGGCCCGTGCCCGCGCCGCCTGCCGTCGCCCTCATCAGCCCGCTCGTGCCCCTGATCGTCATCGCCAGCAACCAGCCCGTACCCGGGTACGGGACGCGCCCCGCCCAGGCGCAGCAACCGCCGTACCTCCAGAAGGGCGGGCCCGCGATCGGGGTGAACGGCAGCGGAGGCTCGTGCGTGCCCACCGTCAACGGCGGCGTGATGTGCTCGTCAGTCGCGTACCCGACCGGGGTCGCGACCGGGACCACCCTTCCCAGCGGGTTCCTGGCCGGCTTGCAGTATTGGCAGGCCAGCATCGTCATGCAGCTCATGATCTGCGCCGTGGCCCTGGCGATCGCCGCCGCGCTGCTGCCGCCGATCCGCCGGTTCGGGTGGAGGCGGCGCCCCGTCCAGGCGGCAGCGCCGTGAGCTCACTCCAGGCGATCGTCCGCGAGCTGCGCTGGTCGGCCGCGCGCACGAGCGCGGCCCGCTATCTCGTCCACGCGCTGGTCGCCGCGACCGGGTGGATCTTCGTGGTGCTGATCGTGTCCCGGCTTGTGCCGGTCGAGCAGTCCCTTCGCATCGCCGCCCTCGGCGTTCCCGCCATGCTCGCCGCGGTCGCGGTGGCGTGGTTTGCCGCGCGGCCGTCGCCGCTGCGCCTGATGCGCACCGCCGACCTCCGGCTGGGGCTGAAGGAACGCCTGTCCACGGCCTGGGAGCGGCGGCTCGCGGACGGTCCGATGGACGGCGCCCTGCGCCGCGACGCCCTGGAGCACGCGGCCCGCGTCAGGCTCGCGCGCGCGTACCCGGTCGGCCTGCGCCGGCAGGAGGTGCTCCTGACCGCCGCCCTGCTGGTCGCGGCGTTCGGCCTGCTCGTCCTGCCCAACCCGATGGACCAGGTGCTGGCGCAGCGCCACGCCGACCAGGCCGCGCAGGCCCGCGCCGCCAACACGATCACGCAAACGCAGAAGAAGCTCGCCGCGGCGCCCAGCACCGCGCCCGTCGACCAGCAGGTGCAGAGGATCCTTCAGGACACCAAGCAGAAGATCGCCGCGGCGCCGGACCCGAAGAGCGCGTTGCAGAACATCACGCCCGCCGAGCACCAGCTGCTGCAGCTCTCCGACCCGGGAACCCCGGCGCGCGTGACCACGGCCCAGAACCTGGCCAACAGCCTAAGCGCCACCACGGCGGGGCGCGCCGCGAGCCAGGCCATCAACGCGAGCCCGTCCCAAGGCGCCCAGTCGCTCCGCCAGCTGGCGTCCGATCTGCAAAGCCTCTCGCCGCAGGACCGCGCCCAGCTCGCGCAGGCGCTGGCGCAGGCCGCGCAGCAGGCCAAGGACCCCCAGATGGCCGCGTCGCTGCAGAAGGCAGCCTCGGCGCTGGGCAAGGGCGACATCGTCGCCGCCGGCGCCGCGCTCGACGAGGTCTCGGGGCAGCTGGACTCGCTCCAGCAGCAGGAGAGCAACGACCAGGAGATCGCGGCCGCGATCAACGGCCTCGAAGCGTCGCGCCAGCAGCTGGCGAGCCAGGCCGACCGGGACAGCGGCTCCCCCTCGCAGGCACAGGCTTCGGCCAGCGGATCAGCCGGCGCCGGCGGCGGCGGGAACGGGAACGGCAGCGGCAACACCTCCGGGAGCGGTAACGGCAATGGCAGCGGGAGCGGGAGCGGCGGCGGCGGCAGCGGCGGAACCGGCGGCCAGGGGAGCAGTGGCTCGGGCGCGGGGTCGGGCACCGCCGCGGCGACCACCGAGCGGCTCTACGTCCCGGCGCCGCCCGTGCCAGGGCAGCCGCAGAACGACCCCACGCCGCTGGGTCCAGGCCAGGACGTGACGCTCACGCCTTACATGCAGGTCATCCAGGCCTACGAGCAGGTCGCGCTCGACGCCACGAACCAGAGCTTGATTCCGGGCAGCGAGAGCGACCTGATCCGCCAGTACTTCTCGAGCCTCGGCGAGCAGGGCGCCGGCCGGTGATCGCCGAAGAGCCGCGTCTCGACCCAGGACGGGTGACCGAGCTCGCCCAGTCGCTGGAGACGGAGCTCGCGCGGCTGATCGTCGGCCAGCAGGAGCTGGTGCGCGACACGGTGATCGCGCTCATCGCGGGCGGGCACATGCTGCTCGAAGGCGTCCCGGGGCTCGGCAAGACCGTCCTCGTCAGGTCGCTCGGCCAGGCGCTGAAGCTGAGCTTCGCCAGGATCCAGTTCACGCCCGACCTGATGCCTGCAGACATCGTGGGCACGAATGTGATCCGCGAGGACAAAGGACGCCGCGAGTTCCAGTACCAGGCCGGACCGCTGTTCGCCAACCTGGTGCTCGCGGACGAGGTGAACCGCGCCACGCCGAAGACGCAGAGCGCGCTGCTGGAGGCGATGCAGGAGCGCACGGTCACGGTGGGCACCCAGACGCGCCAGTTGCCGGTTCCCTTCTTCGTGCTCGCCACCCAGAACCCGATCGAGCTCGAAGGCACGTACCCGCTGCCGGAAGCACAGCTCGACCGCTTCTTTTTCAAGGCGCTGGTCCCCTTCCCTTCCACCGCGGAGCTCCTCGAGATCGCTCGCCGGACGACGGGCGCAGACGTGCCGCAGCTGAAGCCGGTGGCCGACGCCGAGCAGGTCCTGGCCGCCCAGCAGGTGGCGCGCGAGGTGCCCATCGCCGAGCACGTCCTCGCGTACGGCGGCCAGCTCATCACGGCGACGCATCCCGACCGGACGGAGCTGGAGAGCGTGAAGCGGTACGTCCGCTTCGGCGCCAGCCCGCGCGGCCTGCAGACGCTCGTCCTCGCAGGCAAGGTTCGGGCGTTGCTCGAAGGCCGCTACAACGTCGCGTTCGACGACCTGGTCGCCGTCGCCCGCCCGGCGCTGCGCCACCGAGTCTTCCTGCAGTTCGAGGCCGAGGCCGACGACGTCACGGCGGACCAGCTCATCGACGAGATCGTGGAGAAGACCGACAAGGCCAAAGCTGCGAGCTGAGACATGGCCGCCAGCGCGTTGCTCGAACCGCAGCTCTTGCGCCGCCTCGAAGGGCTCGCCATTCTCGTGCGCCGCTCCGTGAAGGGCCAGATGGGAGGCGAGCGCCGCTCGCTCAGCAGGGGCCGGTCGCCGGAATTCGCCGACTTTCGCAGCTACTCGCCGGGTGACGACTACCGCCTCATCGACTGGAACGCGTACGCGCGGCTGGACCGTTACATGCTCCGCCTCTTCGTCGCCGAGGAGGAGCTGCCGCTCAGCCTGTTCGTCGACCTGAGCGGGTCGATGGACTGGGGGCGGCCCAACAAGGCGGTGACCGCGCGACGCCTGGCGGCGGCGATCGCCTACGTGGCGCTCGCGTCGCTGGACAGGGTGCGCTTGACCGTTTTCGCCGACGGGCCCACGTCCGGAGGGGCGCCGTATCGGGGGCGTCATGCGGCGCAGGAGCTTCTCGCGAGGATCGAGTCATTCCCCGCCGGCGGGCCCACCGACTACGCGAAGCTAGTGTGGCCGATCGGACGCCAGCGACCCGGCATGACGGTGTTGATCACGGACGGGCTGGGCGAGTCCCGAATCGAGCCCGCCATCACCTCGCTGAAGCTGGCGCGACAGGAAGGGGCCGTGCTGCAGCTGCTGGCGCCGCAGGAGGTCACTCCGGACTGGGCGGGCGACGCGCGCTTGAAGGATGCGGAGACAGGCGTCGAGCGTGAGTTCACGGCCACGCCCGCGACGCAAGCGGCGTATCGCGCCGCGCTCGCCCGCCGCACCGACGAGATCGAGCACGCGGCGATACGGCGCGGACTCCGGTTTGCCCGGCTGACGACGGACCAGCCGATCGACGACATGGTGCAGCGCACTTTGCGCCGCATCGGCCTCCTGGGTTGATGACGTTTCTCGCGCCGGCCGCAGCAGCGCTGGCGATCACGCTGCCGGCCATCATCGCGCTCTACTTCTTGCGCATCCGCCGGCCGACGCGTGTGGTGCCGGCGCTCCACCTGTGGCCCGACCAGATTCGCGACCGCCAGGCAAACGTGCCCTGGCAGCGGCTGCGCGCGAGCTGGCTGCTGCTCCTGCAGCTGGCCGTCGCGGCGTTCCTCGTCGCCGCGGCAGTGCAGCCGGCCGTGCCCGCGAGCGCCAGCCTGGCCGCGCACAGCATCGTGCTGCTCGACGCTTCAGCCTCGATGCAGGCGAAGGACGTGCCGCCATCCCGCTTCGACGAGGCGAAGCGACGGGCCGGCGCCCTGATCGACCAGCTGGGGCCGCTCGACCGCATGACGCTCATCGCCGTCGGGTCGACGCCGCGCATCGTCGCCTCGACGACCGGCGACCACGACGCGATGCATCGCGCGCTGAACGGCATCGCCGTGACCAACGGCCCGGCCGACCTGTCGGCCGCTCTGCTGCTGGCGGCCGGCATCGTCCGCTCCCAGGAAAGCGCTCGTGCTTACCTGTTCAGCGACGGCATCGTCGAACCGCTGCGTGCGTCGTTCGCGAACGGTCTTCCATTCCCCGTCGAGTACGACCGCATCGGCGTTTCTGGCGAGAACGTCGCGTTGACTTCCCTGGTCGTACGCACGAGCGCGCAGTCGCGCGCCGCCTACCTGCGCGTCGACAACTTCGGCCAGCAGTCGCGCACTGTCACGGTGGAGTGGCGATCCGACGCTGGCCTGATCGACGTACGGCCGGTGACCCTGAACGGCGGACAGGCGCAGGACGTGGTGCTGCCGGTGCCCGACGCCGCCACGACCGTGACGGCACGAATCGACGGCGGCGACAACTTCGCGCTGGACGATTCCGTGACCGCCATCGCGCGCACGGCGCGCCCGTTTCACGTCCTGCTGGTCACACAGGGCAACGTCTTTCTCGAGCAGGCGCTCCGGCTGCGCGGGGACTTCCAGCTGGACGTGGTCGCGCCATCGGCCTACCACGGGTCGACCGCTTACGCGATGACGGTGTTCGACCGCTTCCCGCCGCCCGCACTGCCCGAAGCGCCATTCGTGATGGTCGATCCGCCCGCCGGCAGCGCGCTCGCGGGTGGCGCAGCGGTGGGCGTCGGTCGCGTGCGTGCATCGGACGCCGGCGACCCGCTGCTGACAAACGTGTCGCTGCAGGACGTGCATGTCGCGCGCAGCCAGGACATGACGCGCTCCACATTCGGGCGCGCGCTCATCACGAGCCTGCAGACGCCGCTCGTGCTGGTGCGTGACGAGCCCTTCCGCCAGGTGCTCGTCGGATTCGACGTCCACGAGTCGGACTTTCCGTTGCGCATCGGGTTTCCGATCCTGGTTCAGAACCTGAGCGAGTGGATGCTGCCGCCTTCGGTGCCGAGCCGCAGCTTTCACCCCGACGAGGCGGTGACGGTCGTGCCTGAGACCGGAGCCACGTCGGTCACGGTGGTCAGGCCCGACGGCAGCCGGCGCGCGCTGGCCGCCGGCTCGATCGCGACCTTCAACGACACCGACCAGGTCGGCGTCTACACGGTCGAGCAGACGGTGGCCGGCACGACCGACCGCTCGTGGTTCGCGGTCAATCTCTTCAGTGACGCGGCCTCACAGCTGACGCCCGTCGATCACCTGACGCTGCCGCCGGAAGAGGCCACGGGCCCGGTCGCGGCGTCGCATCACGGCTTCCTGCAGATCTGGCCATGGATCGCGCTGCTCGGCCTGGTCCTGGTGGTCGCGGAATGGCTGGCCTTCCACCGTGGGCTTTGAGCTGACGCGTCCGCTCCTGGCCGGAGCGGGCGTCATCGCGGCGGCGCTGGTGGTCTTCACCTGGTGGCGGTTGTCGCCGCCGCTTCCGCCGGGCCGCGCGCGCCTGTCCCTTGGGCTGCGGCTGGTGATCGTCCTGCTGCTGACCGCGGCCCTCGCCGGGTTCGAGCTGCAGACGTCGCCGCCGGAGCAGTCGCTGATGGTGCTCGCCGACCTCTCGGCCAGCACGCAGAGCGCGCAAGACAAGGAGACGGCGCTCGTGCGGCAGGTCCTCGACGCGAGGCGTGGCAGCGACCGGGCGGGCGTGATCAGCTTCGGCCGCGACCCGCAGGTCGAGGTCAACGTAAGCACGAACCCGCAGTTCGCGGCCTTTCAGAGCCAGCCCAACGCGAACTACACGAACCTCGCGTCGGCGCTGCAGCTCGCAGGTTCGATCCTGCCGGGCGACACGCGCCGGCACATCGTGATCGTCAGCGACGGTCGCGCCAACCTGGGCGACGCCGTTGCCGAGGCTCGGCTCCTTCACGCGGAGGGCGTCCGGGTCGACGCCGTCGCGGTCGACGTCCCGGTCGGCGCCGAGGCTCGGGTCGACCGCCTCGACGCGCCGGGCACCATCAACCAGGGCCAGCAGGCCAACGCCCAGGCCGTGGTCGTCAGCAACACGCCAACCAGGGCGATGGTGCGCTGGTACCTGGACAACACGCTCCTCGACAGCTCACAGGTCGACCTGGCGGCGGGGGAAACGACGGTGTCGCACACGGTCAAGCCGCCGACCACCGGCTTCCACTCGGTGCGCGTCACGATCGACCCGGTCCTCGACACCTACGCGGAGAACAACGTCGGCGAGGCGCTGGTGCAGGTCGTGGGGCCGCCCCACGTTTTGCTGGTCGAGCAGTCGCCGGGCGACGCGGCCAGCCTGGAGGCCGCCCTCGCCTCGGCCGGCATCCTCGCCACGACCATCGCGCCGGACCGCCTGCCGCGCACCGCGGCCGACCTGGCCGCCTACCAGTCGGTCGTCCTGGTCAACATCCCAGCCTCGAGCCTCGGGGCCGATGGCATGGCGCTCCTGCAGGCGACCACGCGCGACCTTGGCGCCGGCCTGGTGGTGATCGGTGGCGCGGACAGCTACGGCCCTGGCGGCTACGCGGGCACGACGCTCGAGGCGACGCTGCCCGTGCAGATCGAGATCCCGCAGAACATGCAGAAGCCGCCAGTCGCCGTGATGCTGGTGCTCGAGACGACCGAGTCCGGGCAGGGGGACCAGGTCGTGCGCGGCGCCGCCGACGCGGTCATCGACCAGCTCACCGCACACGATTTCGCCGGCGTGACCAACGGTACGTCGGGCACAGTCGTGGTGCCGCTGACGCAGCTGACCGACAAGGCCAAGCTGAAGGCGACCATCGACTCCATGTCGATGGGCGACCCGCCGAGCTACGTCGAAGACCTGAACGCGGCGGCGTCGGAGCTCGACAAGAGCAAGGCGTCGCTGAAGCACATCATCCTGCTCGGCGACGGCGACGCCAGCTTCGGCAACTACCAGTCGGTCGTGACGAAGATCCATTCCCGGGGGATCACGGTCTCCACGGTGGCGGCCGGCTCGTTCGGCACCGACCCAGGCTTGATGCAGCAGATCGCGACCTGGGGCGGCGGACGGTTCTACTTGAGCAACAGCATCCGCGACGTGCCGCAGATCTTCCTCAAGGAGACGAACGAGGCCCTGAAGCCGTGGATCGTCGAGGGCACCATCGCTCCCCACCTCGCCTCACTGCTGGAAGCGCTGCCCGGCGTCCCGCTCAGCTCGTTCCCGGCGCTGACCGGGTACGTGGCGAGCACTCCTCGCGCCGCGGCGGACGTCATCCTACAGAGCCCGCAGGGCGATCCCCTGCTCGCCACGTGGCAGTACGGCCTGGGCCGCGTGATGGCATGGACGAGCGACGCGCAGGGACGCTGGACCAGCGATCTTCTGCGCTGGGCCGCGGCGAACCGGTTCTTCGGCGACCTCATCCGCTACACGCTGCCGCAGGCAGGCGACCCTGCGCTCCAGATGGAGACGCAGGTGCAGGGGGACCACACGCACGTCCTGGTCACCGCGCCGTCCTACTCGGGCGCGTCGGTGACGGTGAACGCCGTCACGCCTGATCTCGCCGACCAGCAGCTGGCGCTGGCCACCACCGGGCCCGGGCGTTTCGAGGGCGACCTGCCGACGGACCAGGTCGGCAGCTACCTGCTGCGCGTCACCGAGGCGGCGGGTGGGGTCGTGCGCCACACCAACACGTTCGGGGTCGTCGTGCCGTACTCGCCGGAGTACCGCGACCTGGGCACCGACGCCAACAGCCTGCGCGCCGTCGCTCTCGCGGGCGGCGGCAACGTGATCACGGACCTGTCGACGGTCTACAGCCTGCCGGTGCCGGCGACCCAGGCCGCGCAGGCCATCGACGAGCTGCTGCTGGTGCTCGCGATCCTCCTGTTTCCGATCGACGTCGCGCTGCGCCGGTTGATCCTGCGCATCGAAGACGTGCCGGCGTGGAGGGCTGCGTTCCAGCGCAAGCCCGCGCGTCCGATCGCGGCGGAGGCCGCGGTGAGCCGTCTGAAGAAGCGAGTGGCGGATGTCCGGACGGAGCGCGCGTCGAAGTCCGCGCCGCCACCGGAGAGCCAGCCTGAGAAGACCATCGAGGAGCTGCGCGCGCGGCGGAAGCGTTAAGCGCGGAGCTGGGCCGCCGCCTTGCGGAAAGCCTCCATCGCCTGCTCCACGCTCGGAACCGACACCACGTTCTCCTCGGCAAATTTGGAGGCGAGGGGCCAGCTCAGCCGGCGTATCCGTGCCGCCGCGGCCTCGCGGTCGTAGTCGGTGCGCCGCGGCTGGACGCCAGGGCCGAGCATCGTCCAGTACGCTCCCGGCTCGCCATAGGGCATCCCGACGCTGCCCGCATTGACCACGCGCAGCCCGTCGACCTGGCGGTCGAACTGCATGTGGGTGTGCCCGCACACGACGAGGTCGGCGTCGACCGCGCCGAACAGCCTGCGCACCTCCGCGGCGGGCGTGTCGGCGATGAAGAGGTCGACGTCGTTGCGGGGCGTCGCGTGACAGAAGAGAACGCGGCCGGCGCCATCCACGCCGTCGACGGCGACGGTCTCCTCGAACGACGCCAGGAAGTCGCGCTGCCGGCGGTCGATCTGTTGCGCGCACCAATCCGCAAACGGCCCCGGCAGAGGCGGCGCGGGCTTGCCGTCGAACTCTTCGATGAGACCGCGGTCGGCGTTGCCGCGCACGAACCGCGCGTCGGGCAGGCCGCGGAGGACGTCAATCGTCTCGGCGGGCATCGGCCCTGAGGCGACGTCCCCACACGAGACGACGAGGTCTGGCTTCTCGCGCCAGATCTCCTCGAGGACGGCTTCGAGCGCAGGCAGGTTGCCGTGAATGTCCGATATGGCCGCGACCCGCACGACGACCAGATTAAGCCTCGGCGGCCAGGACCTCTTTCAACGACTTGCCGTACGGCCAGTGCTTGCTCTTGTCGCCGCGCTCCCACGCCTCACGCATCGCGGGCGTGCCGATGTCCCAGTCGGGTCGAATTTTCTTGGTGACCTCGCGCAGGTCGCGCCGCAGGTCCTCGGGTCCCGGGCGACCCCAGTACCAGTAGCCGTTGTAGACGGAATAGATGACGAGACCCGGTTCGAGCACGAAGGTGTACGGGATCATCGGGTTGTGGTGAGGGTCGGTGTACTCCTGGATGTCGAGCTCCTTCTGAACCTTCCGCTCGGCGTCGGAGAGGAAAGGCCAGTGGGCGCCAACGCTCTGGCGCATCTCGTTCAGCTCGAGCAGCGGGTCGGTGGAGATGGTGACGATCCTGGTGTACGCGACGTTGATCTCGGGCTCCATGTCGACCAGCAGCCGGTGCTGCTGGCGGTCCTTGGGGCAGAAATGGCCCCGCGACAGGATGACGATCATCGGATCCGCCCCCTGCAGCTCGGAGAGCACGCGGCGCGTGGCCCTGTGGTCGGTCAGCGAGAAGTCGGGGAAGCGTCCGCCGGGCTTGATGTCAGGTCTCATAGCAACCTGAAAGCTACGCCCGCGAGGTTCTATTCGTTCGCTTGCATCCGCCGCGCCTGCGCCTCGGCGGACGCGTGGTCGGGATAAGGGCCGTCGAGCCTGACGCCATCGGTCCGACCGTTTTCGTCCACCTCGGCGCTGACCACGTACCAGCGCTTGCCGAGGTGCAGCACACCGTGGTGGAGCTCGGCGGTCCAGCTCCTGGGCGTGATGCCGACCCGGTCTGTGTCTCCTCCCACGCCCCTCAGTCTATGGGCGTGCGCCGTCGCGCGACGACGGCAACCGCGGCGAGCGCGCCGAAGCCGACCACCAGGACCATGCCGAGCAGGAGGAGCGGGGCGCTGAAGCCGTAGCGGACCGAGCTCATGAGTACCACGGCCCCGCCAACCACGAGGCCCAAACCGACGCCCCAGAGCCAGGACCGTGGCATACCTAAGAAAACGCTTCAACGTATAAATACACGCCAAAAATAAATGACCGCCGAACGTACGCTCGATGGCGTAGGGTCGCGAGATCTGAACTGGGCCCCACACGAAAAATCGTCGACGTCGGAGCGGCTGAAGGCCGGATAGTCCGGACTATCCGGGGTTTTGCTCGACGAGAACCTCGGTTAGTCCGGCCTATCCGAGGTTTTTTGAGCGTGCGCGTGGACTGCGCGAAGGGCCAGCTGACGCGCACGCGTTAGATTTTTCGGGTTGTCCAGCTCGCCGGTAGGGATTTACGACTCTGGTGTGGGAGGGCTGTCCGTGCTGCGCGAGATACGCGCCGCGCTGCCCTCCGAATCGATCGATTACGTCGCCGACTCCGCGCACGCGCCTTGGGGCGACAAGCCGCCGGGTTACGTCCGCGATCGCGGGCTGAAGCTGGCCCGGTTTCTCCTCGAGCAGGGCGTCAAGGCGATCGTGATCGGCTCCAACACGGGCACCGCGGGCTCGGCGGAGGCGGTTCGGGGAGCGGTGACGATCCCGGTCGTGGGCATCGAGCCCGGGATCAAGCCGGCCGTCGCCGCCACCAGGAGCGGCGTGATCGGCGCCATCGTTCCCGCCGCGGTCGGTGAGTCGGACCGCCTGGCCTCACTTCTCGACCGGTTCGGCGCAGACGTGCAGGTCATCATCCAGCCGGTGCCCGGCCTGGTCGAGTTCATCGAAGCCGGGGACCTCGACAGCCTGGCCTTGAAGGCGAAAGTGGAAGGTTACGTCCGGCCGATGCTCGACGCGGGCGCGGACACCATCGTGCTGGGCTCGACACACTACGTGTTCCTGAAGCCGGTCCTGACCGAGATCGCGGGTCCCCACGTGGCGCTGATCGAGACCGGCGCCGCGGTGGCGCGCCAGCTTGGTCATGTGCTTGACGAGCGCCACCTACGCACCACGGGAGGCGTGGCGCGAGACCGCTTCTGGACCAGCGGCGACCCTGCGTCATCGGCGCACGTGATGTCGAGATTGTTGGGCCGCGATGTGAAAGTCGACAAGCTGCCGGCGGACGTGTAGGCCCCGCTACGGCCCTTTCTACCGACGTGAATACGCGATGGCCATGGACCTGTTTGGGTTTTGCCCCAGCTCCCGGATCTTGCAAAAACCTTACGGAAGGCACAGCAATTTCTTAGGCGTCGCTCGCACCGTGTGAGCGGTGAGCTTGCCTTCGCGCCTGCTGTTCCTGGTGGCCGTGGTGTTCCTCGCCATCGCGCCGGGCAGCGGCGAGGCGAAGGCCGCGCCGGCAACCGAGGCGACCACCCTCATCACGCAGATGCAGGACGCGGTCGGCGCGACTTCGCCGTCCGGTACCGCCGAGACCGCCTCACAGCGACTCGTCAGGCTCGCCAACCTGCTGCTGGCGCGCAGCCCGATGACGCTGACCGCCGACATCGATCAGCTCGTCGCCTCCAGCGGTGGATCAGCGGGCGTGACGCTGGTCGAGCTCGGCGGCGCGACGCCGCTCGTCTGGTCGCTCAACGGCGGCCAGGTCTTCACCGCGGCGAGCACGTACAAGCTGGCAGCCTTGATGCTGGAGGCGCAGCGGATCGCAGCCGGGACCGCTGACCCGAACGGTCTCGTTTGCTACGAGGACTCCGACTACGAGGACGGCTGGTACAGCGACTACACGGACGGCGCCTGCTACACGCGACTCGAGTTGGCTCAGCGCGCTGGACTCAAGTCGGACAACACCGCTGGGCACATGCTGGTGAGAGACGTGGGCGGCGCCGCTGTCCTGAACGCCTGGGCGGCGTCGGCGGGTGCCACCAGCTCCGTGTTCTTCACCGACAACACGACCACCTCCAACGACCTGGCCGCGCTGTGGTCGGCCGAGGCGCACGGCAAGCTGGGCGGAGCGACCGCCCAGGCTTGGCTCTACCCGCTGCTCGAGGGCACCGCGACCGAGGCGGGCATCCCGGCGGGCGTGGCGTCGCGCAGCACGGTCGTCCACAAGACGGGCGCGATCGACCTTTTCGTGGACGACGCGGCCCTGGTCGTCAAGGGACCGAACGGCGCATACGTCCTGACGGTGATGACCGACAACCTCGGCGGCGAGGCGGGCTGGCAGCTGATCGCGTCGATCTCGTCGACGGCGTGGGGCTTCGAGGCGGCGCGGGCCGACTGATCCTGCCGGCGGGCGACGACGCCGAAATCTAGCCGCCGCCCCTCTGCAGGATCAGGCCGATGCCGTACGTCACCGCGCCGACGATGATGCCGGCGACCGTCATCTCCAGCCCCGCGGACCACCATTTGCGCAGCGTGAAGAGCGACTTCGACGCGCCGACGAGAAAGTGCGCGATGAGCGACACGATCGCGGCCGTGATGACAGCGGTGCCGCCGCGCAGCCAGAAGAAGGGCGTCACCGGGACCATGGCGCCGATGAACGTGCTGACGCCCGCGGCGATCGCGGCCTGCACCGGGCGGCCGGTGATCTCGAGCGTGCCCAGCTCCTCCGGTGCGTGCACCTTGAGGAGCGCCTCGGGATTCGTCGAGAGCTGCTCGGCGAGGCGGTCGGCCGTCTCCTTGTCGATGCCCTTCAGCTGATAGAAAAGCGAGACCTCTTCCTTTTCCTCGTCCGGATGGTCGATGACCTCCTGCCGCTCTCGCTCGTAGTTGGCGGCCGCGACCTCGCCCTCGGACCGCTCGGCGAGAAACGCGCCCGTCGCCATCGACAGGCCGGACGCGATGGCCCCGAACAGGCCCGCGGTGAGGACGAAGCTCGACCCGCCTGTGGCGCCCGAGACGCCGGCCACGATGCCGAACACGGCCGCCAACCCGTCGTTGGCGCCGTAGATGGCGCCGGAGACCCAGCCGGCTCCCGTGCGGTGCCACGACTCGCGGCCGAGGATGCGGTTCAGCCGCGACTGCACGCTCGACGGCGCGGGGGCCGACGCCTGGTGCGCCACCTCCATGGACTCCAGCGAGCGCGAGTGGCCCTGCTCCTCGACGCGGATGGCCTCCAGCACAGCATCGGTCTGGGGGTCGCCGGTCGATCGCCGGTACCGGTCGGTGATCTCCTCCTCTTCAGCCGCCTCCATGCGCTGGATGAGCATCTCGACCGGCGCCAGGCGCGCCTGCAGCTTCTGCAGCGGTGAGAGCCTCACCGCCGAGAGGTTCGGCACCGGCTCGCCCAGCTCGTGCAGCCGCTTCTCGATCCGCTCGCGATGCGACGCCTCGGCGTCGGCGATGTCGCGGATGATCTCGGCCTTCCGCGAGTCGCCCAGGCGCTGGGCCAGGAGCAGGTACATCTGGTTGGCCTGCACCTCGCCACGCCACGCCTGACGCAGGCGGTCGACGGCCTCCCTGGTTGCCGTCTCGCCCGCCATGCCTAAACGCTAGAGGGAGTCAGCCGGCGGCTGCTTGCGGTCGGCGTCCCCCACGATCACGGCGACGCGCTGCACCGCGTTGTTCTGCACGCCCTCGTAGTTCCAGGCCTGCTCGACGGGCTGCACGTTGCCGGCGCGGTCGCGAGCCCGGGCGGCCAGCTCGTACTCGCCGGGTTTCGTCGCGTCCCACCTATACGTCCAGCGGCGCCACGCATGTGGCGAGACGGAATCTTCCAGCGCCGCGTCCGCCCACGTGCGGCCACCGTCGGCGCTGAACTCGACGCGATCGATCGGAGCGCGGCCCGACCACGCGCGTCCCTCCACCAGCTGCGCAGACGGCTCGACCATGCGCGTGCGGGACATGAAGTCGGGGACGCCCGGCGGCACCATCAGAGCCCTCGGCAGCATGCGCTCGACCGGCTCTCCCGGGTCGCCCTCCCCCGTCCGGAAGTGATACGCGGTCGCCTGCTGGTAGCCGTCGAACGGGCGGTCCGTCACCGTGATCGAGCGGAGCCATTTCACGTGCGTCATGCCGTACCACCCGGGGACGATGACGCGGAGCGGAAAGCCGTGCTGCGGCGCCAGCGGCCGGCCATTCATGGCGTAGGCCAGCAGCACTTCGTCGCGCGATGCGTCGGTGAGGGCGAGGCTGCGCTCGTACCACTGGTCGACGCCGCCCTGCACGCCGCGGTCGTGGCCGGTGAAGACCACGTGCGTCGCAGAGCCCGGAAGGCCCGCCTCGTCGAGGATGGCTCGGAGCGGCGTGCCTGTCCATTCCGCGTTGCCGACTGCCTCCACCAGCCACGGCTGGCTGAGCGGTCGCGGAGAGAGGCGCGCGCGCCCGTTGCCCGCGCATTCGAGTGTGGCCGCGAGCGTGGTCGCGGGGCGCGACGTGATCTCGTCGAGGCTCAGGGTCAGCGGTCGCTGGACGAGTCCTCCAACGTGCAGCGCATATGTGGCTGCGTCGAGCGCCGGGATGTCGAAATGAACGAGCAGGTAGTGCAGGCCCAGCGGCGTGACGTCATAGCGCAGCGCCTCCAGGGGCATCGAGTGGTTGCGCACCGCGAGCTGCAGCTCTTCGGGCGTGATGTCCGGCGTGGAGATGAGGGTGCCCGCAGGCCTCGATCGGACGTCTTTGATCGGGCTAGTCTAGAAGTCGTGGGGGACAGAAGCGACAAGCGGAGCGAGAACCAGATCGTCAGCCGGCTGCTCGAGCTGGAAAACGACGAGCAGTCGGAGCAACGCGTGCGCCTTTCGGGCGAGAGGTATCTGTCGCTGCTGACCGACCCAGACAACGGTCGCAGCTACGTCTTCCGGCACGGCGTCGACGACACCGAAGGCGCCGAGAATCCTGTGGACGCGGAGTTTTACGAATACGACACCGTCGACGTCGCGCGGAACGCCTTCAATCAGTTCCTGGGCGAGGCGCGGCGTGCGGGCCACGTCGTGGAGGTGGACTCCACCGACGACCTCGGCGACTTCGAAAGCGAGGGCGCCGAGATCCGCGACCTGTATGCGGACCAGGACGAGGACGAGCTGACGCAGGACCCCGTGCTCAGCGAGGAAGACGAGTAGCTCCCAGCGATCTCCCAGCATCCTCACATGGGCCGTCCAGCGGCCGGACACAAGATCGAGATGATGCCCAAGAAACTCTGGATCCCGCTCGCCGCGGTGATCGCCCTCGTCGCTCTGGGAGGCGCGGGGGCCTACGCATATTTCTTCTCGGGCCTGCGCACCAGCCCGTCGAACCTCGCCCTGGGCTCGCCTTCGCCTACGTCGGCGACCGCGACCGCATCGCCCGCGAACGGCGGCACGTGGCAGATCAGCACCGGGTCACTCGTCGGCTATCGCGTCAAGGAGCAGTTCGTCGGTCAGAGCTCCGCCCATGAGGCCGTAGCGCGGACCGGCGACGTCACCGGCACGGTCACCATCTCGCGGTCCGGGTCGACGTACGAGATGACCTCGGCCACGATCACCGTCCAGCTGGCCAACCTCACCAGCCAGGACTCCGTCGCCGGCTACAACGTGACCAACCGCGACCGCATCGTGCAGCGCTCGCTCGACGTCAGCAGCTACCCGACCGCCGTCTTCAAGGCATCGACGGTTGCCCTGCCGGCGGGCGTCGAGACGGGTCAGACCGTGACCGTCTCAGTCCCCGGGCAGCTCACGGTGCACGGCGTGACCAAAGACGTCACCGCCACGCTCCAGCTGCGCGTCACCGGCAGCACGGCGCAGATCGCCGGCTCGGTCGCCACCAACATGACCGACTTTGGCGTCCAGCCGCCGACGATCGGGTTCACCACCGTGCAGTCCGCCGTGACGGTCGAGTTCTCGCTGAACCTCGCCCAGGCTGCCTAGGCGGAGCTCATCAGCCGCGCTTCCTGGTGCGCCAGGTGTCGCGCCGGGTCTGGGTCGAGCGCCTTGCGCTCGGGCGAGGTGTAGTAGTCGTCGTTCGCCTGGTCCCATGACCTGGGCCCGTCGTAGCCGATGATCCAGACGAATTGGTCCGTGCCGTCGACGGTCCACGCACCGAGGACCTGGAAGCCGGCCTTCTCGCGCAGGGGCACGATGTGCGTGCGCCACTCCTCGATCCACTCCGACATTTCGCCTGGCCTGACCGTGTACTCGCGCAGCTGCCAGGTCACGCTGTGTGCGCTCAGGAGGCGCGGCTCAGTCCACCCGCCATCTCCTCGAGGCGGCGGATGCGCTCTTCGATCGGCGGGTGGGTGCTGAACAGGTTCGACAGCCCCTGCGGGCGCAGTGGATTGACGATGTAGAGGTGCGCGAAAGCGGGCGTCGCCGTCTGCGACGGAATAGCCTGGGTCGCACGCTCGAGCTTGCGCAGCGCCGAGGCCAGCGCCAGCGGGTCACCCGACACTTCGGCCCCCGTCCGGTCGGCCTGGTACTCGCGCGAGCGCGAGACCGCCAGCTGGATCAACAGCGCGGCGATTGGAGCGAGGACGATGGTCAGGAGCGCCACTATGGCGCCTCCGCCTCCCTGCTCGCGGTCGTCGCGGCCGCCGTAGCCGCCGAACATGAGCCCCCACTGGGCGACGTTGGCCAGCAGGGTGATCGCGCCCGCGATCACGGCGACCACGGAGCTGATGAGGATGTCGCGATTGCGCACGTGGCCGAACTCGTGGGCCAGCACGCCGTACAGCTCCTCCTCGTCCAGGATGCGGAGCAGCCCCTCGTTGACGCTGATCGCCGCGTGCTTCGGATTGCGGCCGGTGGCGAACGCGTTGGGCGAAGGATCCGGGCTGACGTAGACCTTCGGTCGCGGCACGCCGTACTGCACGGCCAGCCGGTCAGCGAGGCGGTACAGCATCGGCGCCTCGGCCGGGGAGACCTCGCGCGCGCGCGCCGCCGCAAGCGCGATGCGGTCGCTGAACCAGTACGCGCTGCCGTTCAGCACCAGCGCCAGCCCCAGCCCCCAGTAGATGCCGCCCGGGATGGGCAGCAGCCGCCCCACCAGCACGAGAAGCACGGTCAGGGCGACCAGCAGCAGCCCCGTCTTGAGCTGGTTCACGTTGTCCTTACTTCCCTCAGAGGCGACGAATCAATCAGCACACGTAGTCGCTGTCGACGCCGTTCACGTACTGGACCAGCCACACCGGGGCGCCAGTGAAGCCGGCGGCGCCGCACTGCGCGCGGGCGCGCCTCGGCGTGTGCTGTCCGGTCGCCACCCAGTCCGCGTCGACCGGCGGCGAGAATCCCCCGGTGACCGCCGCCCACTGGGAGGCCGTCGAGTACACGCCGACCGGCACGATGGACTGGGCGCGCAGCGTGTCGACGATCCCCGTGATCGTGTAGCGGTTGAGGCTCAGGTCGGATGTCGACCAGCTGTTGGCGGTCTCCACGTCGAGCCACCATGCCGTCGGCGCGGACGCCGACTGGGTCGCCGCGTAGGCAGCGTGTTGCTCGGCTTCGCTGCAGCCCACACCCCAGGCGGCCTGCTGGTCCGCCGTTCCGATCACCGACTGCGACTTCGTGGCGCAGTCCTGCGTCGTGTGCCGGCCATCGATGGCGGTGTACGTCGGGTCGTACCCGGTGTTGATGTACAGAGCGGCGTTGCCGGTGACTGCGGCGGCGGCGAACTCCGAGGCCAGGCAGGTGTTGTAGTAGGTGAACGGATAGCCGCCGTTGACGCCGACGATGCCGAAGCGCGCCGAGGGCGCCGTCACGCCGCACTGCGGATATGAGAAGTCATAGCCGACAGTGCCGCTCGTGTACGGATCGAATGCGGCGGCCGCGCCGGTGTTCAGCGCGACCACGAGCCCGACCCCCAGAGCCGCGCCGACGAAGATCCTGGTCAGCACGATCCTCTAACTATGCACGGAGGCCGGCCGCGACGCCGGCCTCCATGCCGCCACCCATTTCTCGAGGCAAGTTCCCGAGGCCTGGTTCGCGGCCCGCAAAGTGGTCGCGGACCCGCGCAAGCTGGAGCGCGTCCAGAAGGCGCTGGCTTCCTAAGACTTACGCCACAGGATCGTGTAGCGGTAATAGAGCCGCCGTCTCATGTCCATTCCCGGGAGGATCCGCGCCGCGACGGTCCGTATCTGGGTGAAGCTCATCTCCGGATCTCGCTTCGGCGCCGGTGATTCCCAGAACCCTCTCTTCAAGTGTGTGATCTGGATCGCTGGTACCGCGGCCGCGCTCAACACGTAGTCGAAGACCGACGTGTTGCGCGCGAGGCCGACCACTGCAAGAACACCGCCGTGGCCCAAGAGCTCCGCGCACCGGATCAGCGCGGGTTCGAGCGGCATGTGGTGAAGCACCGCCGCGGCGACGATGAAATCGCAGCCTCCAGCCGGAAGCGGATAGGACAGAAAGTCGCCCACGACGCACCTGACGTTGACACGGTCCGCGTTCTCTCTCGCGCGCGAGATCATGTCCGGGGAGACATCGATTCCCGTCACCTGCTTCGCGCGCTGCGCAAGCTTTGGCAGAAGTACCCCGTCACCGCAGCCGACATCCAGGGCGCTCTCGCAAGGCTGGGGCATGGAGCTCAGGATCCACTCGTGGAACTGGAGGTTGTGGTTCCACCGGACGCGCGGACTAGTGCGCGCGGATGCCAAGCTCGTCGATGTGCGCGAGGAGGTCGGCCGGGTCGTCGTAGCTTCGGTACGCGCCCGCGGTCTCCAGCTCTTCCCGCCCGTATCCGCCCGACAGCACTCCGATCCCCAATGCGTGCGCGCGCTGTGCGGCGAGCATGTCCCACACGCTGTCGCCGACGACGAAGCTGTCGCTGATCGGCCTGCCCAGGGCGTCCGCCGCGGCAAGGAAGAGGTCGGGGTTCGGCTTCGCGTACGCGACCTGGTCGCGCGTGATGATTGGCGCCGACTCCGGCAACTCGAGGTGGACGCGAGCCGCCTTCGCGGTGACGTCGCTGCCGCTCGTGGCGATCGCCCACGGGACGCCCAGCTCGGTCAGCCGGTCCAGGAGCTGCTGCGCTCCAGGCAGCGGCCGCACCTCATTCATGCGCCTTGCGTAGGCCTCCTCGTGCATGGCACGCAAGCGGTCCGCCTCAGTGGGGCTGACGTCATGCCCAGTCTCCCGGACCAGCGCGCGCACGAACAGCCCGCCGCTCATGCCGATGCGGCGGTGGATGCGCCAGATGGACAGAGGGATGCCGGCCGACTCGAGCGCTTCCTTCCACGCCAGCACGTGCTGGTAGACGCTGTCGAGCAGCGTCCCGTCCAGGTCGAAGAGCATCGCGGGCCGGTCCGTGCGCAGGTCCGCGCGCTGGCGCGCCACGGCCCAGACCCTAGAGGATGGCCGCCGGGTTGCGCGCCTTGAAGACGCGGAACAGCAGCCACAGCGACGGCAGCAGCAGCGCCGCGCCGACAGCGGTCACGCCGAGCCACGCCGTCAGAGTGCCGGCCGGGGCGGCGGCGGCCTGGATGGTCACGTCGGGCGGGATCAGGTAGGGCCACTGTCCCAGCGCCCACGCCCAGAGCACGAAGACCACCTGGGCGACAACCGCGACCCGGGCGACCCGCGGCCGCGAGAACCACACCGCGCCCAGGGCGATGGGGCCGTTCAGCAGCGCGAGCACGAGCAGCGGGAGCCCGCGCCCAGCCAGCGCGCGCCACAGGTACGGCGCGCCGATCGGTGACAAGGCCAGGCACGCCAGAGCCAGGACGCCGGAGACCACCCCGGCCAGCAGCGCCCGGCGCCGGAAGTCAGCCTCGAGCGGCGTTCCCTCCGTCTCGACCGTAAGGTACGTCGCCGCGAGGTAAGCGCAGATCGCCACCGCGAACAGGCCGAGCAGGAACGCAAACGGCGTGTCCCAGCGGTCGGGATGGCCGGACGTGACCGCCGCGATGCCCGTCGCCATGGCGAGCGGCGCGATGACGCTCGCGGCGCCGAACGCGACTCCCCACATGGACGCGCCGCCCACGGCCTCGCGTCCATGCGCGCGGAACGCAAACGCCGCGCCCCGGAGCACGATGCCCACGAGCCCGATCGTGAACGGCACGTACAGCGCCAGGGCCAGCGTGGCGAACGCCGACGGAAACGCGGTGAACATGCCGACGATGAGAAAGATCAGCCACACGTGGTTCGCCTCCCAGACGGGCCCCATCGCTTCAGCCACCGCGCGCCGCTGCTCCGTGGCTCGGGGCCCCGTCGCCAGCAGGTCCCACACGCCGCCGCCGAAGTCGGCGCCCGCCAGCACCGCGTACGCGGTGAGCGCGAGCCACAACACCGCGGCCACGATCTCGGCCTGGCTCATGCCGCCGCCCGATTCCGCGCCGCCTGCCACAGCAGCAGCCGCGCGGTGGTCAGGGCCAGCCCGATGTAGATGAGGAAGAAGATCGCGAACGTCAGGCCCAGCGCCGGCGCGGTCGTCGCGGCGTCGGACGTGCGCAGGATGCCGTACACGATCCACGGCTGGCGGCCGAACTCGGTCACGAACCAGCCTGCCTCCATCGCGGCCACGGCCGCGGGGCCGGACAGCACCAGCGCCCACAGCAGCAGGCGACGCAGTGGAATCCGCCTGCGCCAGATGACGAGCAGCCAGAACAGCGCCGCGACCAGCCCGATCGCCGTGCCCAGGCCGACCATCGTGTCGAACGACAGGTGCACGAGCACAGGGTTCGGCCGGTCGCCCGCCGGAAACGAGTCGAGGCCTTTGACCTCGGCGTTCGGGTCGAACGCCGCGAGCAGGCTGAGCAGGCACGGGATCTGCACGGTGTACCGCACGCGGTGCTCGGCGTCGCTCGGGATGCCGAGCAGGCTGACCGGCGCGCATCGCGTCGTCGTGTACACGGCCTCCAGCGCGGCGAACTTTGCCGGCTGCGCCTGATAGATGAACCGCGCGCTCGAGTCGCCGGTGATGCCCGCCAGCACGATGGCCACCGCGCCCATGCCCATGCCGAGGAGAAGCCCGCGCCGGTGCAGCGCATCCAGCCGCCCACGCAGCAGCCCCGCGGCGTACACGCTCGCGACCACGAATCCGGTCACGACGTACGCCGAGACGAGCATGTGTGGGTCTTCGGTCGGCGTCGAGGCGTTGAACGCCGCGGCGATCGGGTCGACGTCGACCAGACGTCCCGCGGCGTCGAGACGGAATCCGCTCGGTGAGTTCATCCACGCGTTGGCCATGACCACGAAGACCGAGCTCAGCGCGCCGCTCACCGCGACCGGTATCCCGGTCAGCCAGTGGGCGACAGGCGTGAGTCGATTCCAGCCGTACAGGTACAGGCCGAGGAAGATGGCTTCGAGGAAGAACGCGAAGCCCTCGGCCGTGAACGGCAGGCCGAAGATCGCGCCGGAAAACGCCATGAATCGCGGCCACAGCAGGCCGAGCTCGAACGACAGGGTGGTGCCGGACACGGCGCCGACCGCGAACAGGATGCCGAACGCCCGTGACCAGCGGCGGGCGAGCGCGAGCCACGCCTCGTCTTTCGTCCGCAGCCACAGGCCTTCCGCGACCACGAGCAGCAGAGGCAGGCCGACGCCCAGGACCGCGAAGACGATGTGGAACCCGAGCGATGTGCCCATCGTCGCCCGCGCCAGAGTTACGTTGTCCAAGCGCCCCCTACCGACAATCGTAGGACCCGTCTACACTCCCAACCGGGACGGGGATGTCGCCAAGCATTCGGCTCGGAAAGCTGTTCGGGATCGAGATCGGCGCCAACTGGAGCCTGATCTTCATCTTCGCGTTGATCGCATGGTCGCTGGCGACGCAGTACCTCCCGGCGGCAGCCCCAGGTCACGGCAGCGCCACGTACTGGATCACCGGAATCGTGGGCGCCCTCCTCTTCTACGCGGCCCTGCTGGCGCACGAGCTGTCGCACTCGCTCGTCGCCAGGCGGTACGGGGTCAAGGTCAAGGGCATCACGCTCTGGCTGTTTGGCGGCGTCTCGCAGCTCGAGGGCGAACCGACCACCGCTCCCTCTGAGGCGCTCATCGCCGGCGTCGGCCCGCTGACCAGCTTCGTCGTCGCGGCCGTGTGCTATGGCGTCGCCGTCGTCGCGGCGAACGACCTGGTGGCAGGACTCTTCTTCTACCTCTTCCAGGTCAACCTGCTGCTCGCCATCTTCAACCTGGTGCCGGCGTTCCCGCTCGATGGCGGAAGGCTGCTCAGCTCGATCCTGTGGTGGAGGTCGGGGAGCCGGCAGAGCGGCGTGCACAACGCGGTCAGGGTCGGGCGCGTCTTCGCCTACCTGATGATCGCCGGCGGAGTGGCTCTGTTCTTGTTCGGCCAGGGCTTCAACGGATTGTGGCTCGCCTTCATCGGCTGGTTCCTTCTTTCCGCGGCCGCGCAGGAGGAAGCGGGGTCGGCGGTGCGAACCCTGCTTCGCAACATCCCAGTGTCCGCCGCCATGACGTCGCCGGTCGTCACGTTGCCCGACTGGATCACAGTCGACCAGTTTCTCGAGTCGGTGGCGCCTAACCACAGCTTCACGACATATCCCGTACACGACGCATCGGGCAAGCTGACCGGCGTCGTGCGCCTGGGTGACCTGGTGCGACTGCCTCGACAGGAGCGCAGCGAGAAGCATCTGATCGACGTGGCCCGGCCGATCAGCGCCGTGCCGACCAGCACGCCCCGCGAGGACCTGGCCGCCCTGATCCAGAGGCTCGGCACCGGGCTCGATCAGCGGGTGCTCATCTTCGACAACGGCCAGCTCGTCGGCATCGTGTCGCCCGCGGACGTGGCGCGACTGCTCTCGGTCAGGCAAACCGTGGCCGGGCGCCCGCCGGCCGCTTAGCGCCGGACCGCTTTCTCGATCTCTTCGCTCAGGTCGCGGAAGGTTTCCGCGACCGCAGACCCAAAGGACCGCGCCGTCTGCTTCGTCTTCTCGCGTACCTTCGGGTCCTTGGTCGTGGTCTCGAGCGACTTGAATACAGCCTCGGCGGCCTGCCTCAGCTGCTCGAGCGAGCGGTTCAGCTCCGCGTTTTCGTTCACGTCGTCGGCATCTCGATAATGCCGCTTGAGCTCGCCGGCGAGATTCTGGATGTCGGATTCGAAGCGCTGCCACGCGCTCCGCAGGTTGTCGCTACTCATCTCCTTTCCTCCTCCTTCCGTTATTCGACTTGGTGGTCGCGCGAGCGGCTTCTGCGGACGCCGCGAGGGCCTCGGCCTTGTTCGGCGCGGGCGCGCCCGGCAAGTGGAACAGGCTCTGCACCTGGGTCACGCCGGGAACCTTGCTCACGGCCCGTTCGATGCGATCCATCTCGTCCGCGGAATCGAGCTGGCCGCGCAGGATCACCGTCGTGCCTTCGACCTCGAACGTGACCTTGCCGTGCGG
>Ga0070698_100001763_pt1 | contig 24145 bp, 22 predicted proteins | sample KBSK1502metaG_FD_65477 | JGI IMG/M metagenome (GOLD analysis project Ga0070698, IMG submission 65477) | Corn, switchgrass and miscanthus rhizosphere microbial communities from Kellogg Biological Station, Michigan, USA - KBS K1-50-2 metaG | ecosystem: Host-associated > Plants > Roots >... | reverse complement strand
CGAAGCAGATTAAGGTCAATGTTGGGCAGCCGGCAGTGGCCGCTGCAGCGGCAGGGTCGAAGTAAGCTGATTGTTCGCGACGCAAAAGCTGACAGATAATCAAAAGGGCTGGCGGCTCCGCCAGCCCTTTTCTCAGCATAAGGAACGACCATGTTGCGATTTGAAAAGATGACCGTTAAGGCGCAGGAAGCGCTGCAGAGCGCCCAAGAAGTAGCCGGGCAGCACGAGAACCAGCAAATCGAGCCGGTGCATTTGCTGGCCGCCTTAGTAGCGCAAGCGGATGGAGTGGTGTCTCCCCTCCTGGCGCGCCTCGGGATTCGGACGGAAACATTGTCTCAGGACATTGAGCGTGAAATTGGGCGCCTGCCCAGGGTAACCGGATTTGCTCAGCAGCATATGAGCCGGACATTGAACGATGTCCTAGAGCAAGCTTTTGACGAGGCCGACCGCTTCAAGGACGAATACGTCTCGACAGAGCACATCTTCTTGGCCATTGCAAAGCGAGACCCCGATCCCGCTGGTCAGCTACTGAAGAAGCATGGGGCCTCTTACGAAGCTATCTTGCAGGCGCTGACGAGCGTGCGCGGCAGTCAGCGGGTGACCTCGCAAAATCCGGAAGCAACGTATGCTGCTCTGGAAAAATATGCGCGAGATTTAACCGAACTTGCCAGACGCTCGAAACTTGATCCGGTGATTGGGCGAGACGAAGAGATTCGGCGGGTCATGCAGATTTTGGCGCGGCGCACCAAAAACAATCCAGTGTTGATTGGTGAGCCTGGCGTCGGGAAAACCGCCATTGTCGAGGGACTGGCCCAAAGAATTGTGTCTGGCGACGTACCTGACGTGCTTAAGACCAAGCGCCTGATGGCGTTGGATCTGGCCGCACTAGTAGCGGGCGCAAAGTTCAGAGGTGAGTTCGAGGATCGCTTGAAAGCGGTACTGAAGGAAATCAGCGAGGCGGAAGGACAAATCATCCTGTTCATCGACGAGCTGCACACGTTGGTGGGTGCTGGCGCGGCGGAAGGAGCGATGGATGCCTCAAACATGCTGAAACCAGCTTTAGCGCGGGGCGAGTTGCGTGCAATCGGCGCCACGACTCTGAATGAGTACAAGAAATACATCGAGAAGGATCCAGCGCTAGAGCGCCGATTCCAGCCCGTGCTGGTCAGCGAACCTACCGTCGAAGATACGATCGCCATCTTGCGCGGACTCAAGGACCGGTATGAGGTTCATCACGGTGTGCGCATCAAAGACGCTGCAATAATCGCGGCTGCGCGACTGTCGCACCGGTACATCTCCGATCGCTTTCTGCCCGACAAAGCGATCGATTTGATCGATGAGGCCGCGGCCAGCTTGCGTATGCAGATCGACTCCCTGCCCGTCGAGATTGACGAGATCGAACGCCGCATCATGCAGCTCGAGATTGAGCGGCAGGCGTTGTTAAAGGAAACCGACGCGCATTCGAAGGAACGCCGCGCGCAAATCGAGCAGGAACTTGCAAAGCTCCGAGAAGACTCCAGTGGACGCAAGGCGCGCTGGCAGGCAGAGAAAGAAGCGCTCGCCAAGATCCGCAAGCTGAAGGAGCAGGTCGAAGAGCTCAAGGCCGAGGAGCAGAGATACGAGCGCTCCGGAGAACTTGCGAAAGTGGCGGAGATCCGCTACGGCAAAATTGCAGCGGCTGAGCGAGAACTCAAGCAGGCGCAAGAACGATTCGCCGCACTGCAAAAAGAGGCTCCGATGCTGAAGGAAGAGGTCGATGAAGAAGACATCGCCAAGCTGGTCAGTAAATGGACGGGAATTCCCGTAGGCCGCTTGCTCGAAGGCGAAGTACAGAAACTCGTGCACATGGAAGAACGCCTGCGGCAGCGCGTGGTTGGACAAGACGATGCGCTGGCGCGCGTGGCTAATGCCGTGCGACGTAGCCGGGCAGGCCTGTCCGATACGAAGAGGCCGATCGGGTCGTTCATTTTTCTTGGTCCGACCGGTGTAGGCAAAACCGAGCTGGCGCGAGCATTGGCGGAGTTTCTTTTTGACGATGAGAAATTGATGATCCGCATTGATATGTCCGAGTACATGGAAAAGCACAGTGTGTCGCGCTTAATCGGTGCGCCGCCAGGTTATGTCGGATATGAGGAAGGCGGACAGCTCACCGAACAGGTCCGCCGGCATCCCTATTCCGTAATTCTTTTCGACGAAATCGAGAAGGCGCATCCTGACGTGTTCAACGTGCTGTTGCAGATTTTGGAGGACGGCAGGTTGACGGACGGTAAAGGCCGTACCGTGGACTTCCGCAATGCAGTGCTGGTGATGACCAGCAACGTGGGCTCGACGGCAATTTTTGAGCTGGCTCATCGCGATCCGGAGCGCGCGCGAAAGGAAGCCATGGAAGCATTGCGCGCGGCGTTCCGGCCGGAGTTCATCAACCGTATCGACGAAATCGTGATCTTCAATCCACTCGGCAAGGAACAGTTGGAACGCATCGTGGAGTTGATGTTACACAGTGTCGAGAAACTACTGGCGGAGCGGCAGATCACGCTCGAGTTGACTCCGGCTGCGGAGGAGTTGCTGGTGCGAGAAGGTTACGACCCGGCATACGGAGCGCGGCCTCTGCGGCGGACGATCCAGCGTTTGGTTCAGGATCCCCTGGCGATGCAAATCCTGGAAGGCAAAGTACTGCCGGGCGATCACATACGCGTGGATCGCGACGGGCGTAAGGACGCAATGCGATTCGAGCGCGTAGCGTCGACCAAGTCCGCGGCGGTCGCAAGCTAAGTTGCCGGGATAGTCCGAAGCGTTGCAGGGGCGTGTTGCTTGACGCGCCTCGCAGCGACTTCTAGACTGAAATTTCGACCTCTAGTTGTGCGTAGAAAGAACGTTGGTGAAGTTATGAAAATCCTTCGAACAGGGGCATTGTTAATTCTTTTGAGCGTGTTATTGGTGACCGTTGGTGGCGCGCTGGGCGGACAAAACGGGTTGAAGATTGCTTTGGCGTTCGCGATTGTGATGAACGCAGTTTCTTATTTTTTCTCTGACAAAATCGCGTTGATGTCGAGCAGGGCCCAGCCGGTCTCCCGCGAGGAGTTGCCGCGACTTTACGCGGTCATGGAGCGGCTTGCCGCAAAGTCCAATCTACCAGTGCCAAAGTTGTACGTTATTCCCGAAGCGGCACCCAACGCGTTCGCGACGGGCCGCAGTCCGCGTCACGCATCGGTGGCCGTAACAGAGGGCCTGCTGCAGTTGATGAATGACGAGGAGTTGGAGGGTGTCATTGCGCATGAGCTCTCGCACGTCCGAAACTATGACATCCTCACGAGTTCCATTGCAGCCACCATTGCTGGTGCCATCGCGTATCTGGCGCATATGGCGCAGTGGGGCATGATTTTTGGCGGCTATGGCGGACGCGACGACGATCGCGAACGCGGAGGAGGTTTCGGCGCGCTTCTCATGATCTTGCTGGCGCCCTTCGCTGCACTGTTATTACAGCTTTTCTTATCGCGCACACGAGAGTATGCTGCGGATGAAACCGGGGCCCGTTTGGTAGGCCAGCCGTACGGTTTGATCAGCGCTTTAGAGAAACTCGGAGCCTATAATCAGCGTATCCCGACAACTGCTCTTGCGCCGACGACATCGGCCCTGTGCATTGTCAAGCCCTTGTTTGGAGGCCAGGTGTTGAGTTCGTTGTTCAGCACCCACCCTCCGCTGGAAGACCGGATAGCGGCCTTGCGGGAAATGACGATCGTGCCGCAGCGATAGGCTTGGAAGGCTTGGACGAGTGCATCTTGGCTCGATTTTCTGCACATTTCCGCCAGACAGCGCGTGTAAAGATTCCAGGAGTTTGGAGCGGCAGGAACTCGGTATTCCGTGGCTGAGGCTCTCAAGCCGCTGGATTTATAGTACTTAGGGAAGCTACAGCGATTGTAGCTGTTTTGGTAAGGCAAGTGCAGCAATCTGTGCTGAGCGGTGTGTGGGGTGGGGGGCTCAGCCGGGACGGGGGAACATGAGTTGTAAAGACACTATTCATTTGATTTGTTGGTACTTAGAGCGAAAACTGTCGCCTTCTGTCGAGAGCGAGATTGAACGGCACTTGAGCGAATGCCGGGATTGCCACTTGGTTTTCGACGCCGCAAACACCACACTGGACCGTTATTTCGAACCTGCGCGTCAGCCTGAAACGGAAGCGGCCACCGGAGTGGCGTAGGCATTTCGCCGGACAATCGGTTTAGAACAAGCAACTTCTGGGCTGTCCTGACTGGGGCACAGCCCTTTTCCTTTTTAGGATGGATCGGAGGGCCGCTTATCAAATTTCAGCAAAAATTACAGTGCCAAAAATGGGCAGGTAAACTTTACTAGTACTAGGACGATAAAAGGCCTGCCCGCCAGACTCGTTCGCCCAGTACAACACATTCTGAATCTTGGCATTACCTCCTCCCCACAACACCTTGTGCATTTGGCTGAGAAGATGCTCCTTAATCAGCACGCAGGATCGGTGAAGTAAAAGGAGAAGAAGTCCATGAGCGAGTTTCAAGAGCCCGTTGTCCAGACCACGACGGGAGCCCCACGTTGGGTCAGCTTGGCTATGGCAATATTGGGCGGCGTGTCGCTGCTCGGTCTAGGAATTGGCGGCGCGGCAATCAGCCATGTGAACAGCGTTGAGTCAGCGCAAGCATCACTCAAGCAGAGCAACGATGCGCTAAGCCAAAAACTAGCGAAGGAAGACGAAATCAACCAGCAATTGCAAAGCGATCTAAAGGTTGTGACGGACAAGCTGAATGTGACGCAATCAGAGTTGCTTGCCGCGCGCAAGCAAACTAGAGCGACCGCCTCAGCGGTGGACAAGAAGTTTACCGGTCTGCAGACTTCTGTAAATTCGCAGCTCGCGAGCAAAGCCAGCGCGGACGATGTGAACAAACTGAATGGTGACGTGACCGGTGTGAAGAGCGATCTGGATGCGACCAAGAACAGCCTCCAGATGGCCCGCAGCGAAATGGGCACGCTAATTGCCAGGAATCACGATGAAATCGATCAGCTGCGTCGCATGGGACAGAGGGATTATTACGAGTTTACGGTTACCCGCAAGGCGGGCGCTGAAAAGGTTGGCTCGATTCAGGTCGAGTTGAAAGACACGAACACCAAGAAGAATCAGTACACGATTAACATCCTGGCCGATGACAAGAACTTCGAGAAGAAGAATCGCTCCGTCAACGAACCGATTTTCTTCTACACGGGTGGAAGCCACGCAGCGCTGGAACTGGTGGTCAACAAGGTTACCAAAACAAGCGCGACCGGCTACCTGAGCGTACCCAAGTCAGCGGGTACAGCGGCAGCAAGCACCGCCACCTCGGGCCAGTAACTCGGCTCTTGGTTTTGCCAGAGAGCTCCAGTCAAATGGAGCAAACCCCAGGGGGATTCCAGAGAATCCCCCTTTTTCTATTTTCAGCCCGGTGCCATCAGACGTACCATACGCAGGTGCGACGATTAACAAAAGCGCGCTAGGTTGATCTGAGCTAGAGGCGGGTGTGACGCAAAAATACAGAGGAGGAGGGCCATGAGAGTACGTCTTACGATCGCGTTAGTGCTTTTGCTTTGTAGTGCATCGCTGGGACTCGCACGTGGCGAGAATAGTTGGACTGGCTATATCACGGACAGCAAGCGCGGCGCAAAAGCGGCGCACGAAGGAGCGCGCGACTGTACGGTCAAATGCATTCAAGCAGGTTCCCAATACGTTTTTGTCAATGATGCCGACAAAAAAGTGTACGCCATCGACCAACAGGACAAAGTCGCAGACCATGCTGGTCATCATGTGACCGTTAAAGGCACTTTGGCTGGCGACAAACTGAAGCTGACCAGCATCGACATGGCTCCGGTGAAGAATTCCTAGTCAGAGAGTCTCCCTCTTGTGCCAGGGCGGAGCCCGTTTTGCGTGCTGCGCCATTTCCGTTACGATGTTTTCCTGCTGATGTCGACCGTTCTCCTTCACGCCGCCAGAGCACTGACCCCGAAGGTAGAAATTTCCGATGCCGGTATCTTGATACGTAACGATGTAATCGAAGCGATCGGGCCACGCGCAGGCATGAGTGTTCCCGCGAATGGCAAAGAGATCGTTGCCGACCAGCAAATCGCAGTGCCCGGCTTCGTGGATGTGCACATTCACGGCGCAAGTGGTCACGACGTGATGGAGGCTACGAACGAAGCCCTCGGCGCCGTCGCGCGAACGGTGGCCGGGCATGGAACCACTTCCTTTGTGGCCACCACGGTTACGGCCAGCCCTGAAGATACTTGTCGTAGCGTCGAGGGGATCGCCCGCTTTATCGCCGTGCAGCACGAGACAGATGAGCCACGCGCGGAAGTGTTGGGCATTCACTACGAAGGACCATTCATCAGCGCAGCACGGCGCGGCGTGCATCCGCTGGAGTGGATCCAGCTTCCTTCCGCGGAGCTCCTGGAAAAGTTCTTGCATGCCGCTTCCGGGAATGCCCGAATCCTGACGATAGCTCCGGAGCTACTAGGCGTCACTCCATGTATTGACACCGCGCGAAAAGCCGGACTGGTCGTCGCGATTGGGCATACCGATGCCACCTACGAGCAAGCGCGAGCCGCGATCGCCCGAGGAGCACGTCACGCTGTCCATGTCTATAACGCCATGCGCCCATTCTCGCATCGCGATAGCGGCGTCATTGGCGCTGTGCTGACTTCACCCGAAGTGACAGCGGAGCTCATCGCCGATGGCGTGCATGTGGAGGAAGCTGCGATGCGCCTACTACTTCAAGCAAAAGGCGCCGGATGCGTGATCCTAGTCAGCGATGGTATCTCGGCTACTGGAATGCCTGATGGAAGGTACACGCTTGGCACATTTGAAGTAACTGTGGCGCGTGGAGTCGCTCGCAACTCTGAAGGAAGACTTGCCGGCAGCACCCTTACGCTCGACCGCGCTTTGCGCAAAATTGTCGCCCTTGGTGTGCCCCTGGCAGATGCGGTGGGCATGTTGACCACCAATCCTGCTACGTTACTAGGAATTGAGTTTAAAAAAGGAGTGCTACGCAGCGGCGCCGATGCAGATATAGTTCTGCTCGACGAGAGCTTGCATATTAGGGATGTTTGGGTTCGCGGGGTGTCCCTCCACTCGGGCAGCTAGTGTCCCGTCCCGGAAATACGTTCACATACTCGTTGGACTTTAGCGAAGATCGAATCCGCGGTGGCGGTCCAGACGAAAGGCTGCGCGTGATGGTTTGAAGTTTGAACGTATTGATCGATTTTCTCGACCAGTTCCTTGACGCTGCGAAATGTCCCGCGACGAATGGCCTGCTGCGTAATCCGGTTGAACCAGATCTCCACTTGATTGAGCCACGAGGCATAGGTCGGAGTGAAGTGCACGTGGAATCGTGGCCGTGCTGCAAGCCAACGTTTTACTCGCGGGTGTTTGTGCGTCGCGTAGTTGTCCACGATGATGTGCACATCCAAGGTCTTCGCAACGTTCTTCTCGATCTCTCTTAGGAAGCCCAGGTATTCCTGATGCCGGTGGCGCGGCCGGCATTGCGTCAGCACTTTGCCCTTCGCCGTGTCCAATGCAGCAAACAACGTGGTAGTTCCGTGGCGTCGGTAATCGTGGGTCACGCCCTCCACGTAGCCAAGTCCCATCGGCAACATCGGCTGCGCACGTTCCAGCGCCTGAATCTGGCTCTTTTCATCCACGCACAAAACCACCGCATTCTCCGGGGGATTCAAGTACAGCCCTACAATATCCCGTACTTTCTCTACAAAAAATGGATCGGTCGAGAGCTTGAAATGCTTCTGTCGGTGTGGCTCTAACCCGAAAGCCTGCCAGATGCGGTGCACCGTTGATTTCGACACCCGCGTTTCTTCGGCGATCTGCCGGATACTCCAGTGCGTGCCGTCTTTCGGTTTCGTCTCCAGCGTCTTGCGAACCAACCGTGCCACACGCTCGTCACTGATCGGACGTGGGCGGCCCGGGCGCAATTCGTCATGCAAACCGGACACATCCTGCTCCAAGAACCGCTGCCGCCACTTGCCCACCGTCGCGTTGGTCAGTCCCATCTGGCGCGCAATCTGCTGGTTCGTCTTGCCGGAAGCACTCAGCAAGATAATCCTGGCCCGGCTCACCAGCCCCGCCGGAAGGGATCGCGAACTGGCCATGCCTTCGAGTTGTTCCCGCTGTTCCGGCCGTAAAACCAAGGCCGCTTTCGGTCGTCCCATCGCCATAGACACCCCCATTCTGCACTGGAGATGCCTATATTCCCAGCAATACTATTGCCACTTATTTATGGGACACAACACTAGCGCAGCGCGGAATTTGTGGCTGCATTTGGTGCTGGCCATCCGCTACGGGTTCAGAGGAACCTTGAGTTCAGTGGCTAATTGCACAGCACTGAACGGACTGCAGGCAAAGTAACGCTCGCCGACCTTAAGAGTGGGCACTTTCAGCTTTCCCGCGTTAGCCTTGAGCACCACCGACTCGGCCGAGGGATCTTCCTCGATATTTATCTCCCGGTATTCGACTCCGCGCCGGCTCAAAAAGTATTTGACCCGGCGGCAATCCCCGCACCAATGTGTCGTGTAGATCGTGATTGGCTCCAACAATCTCTCCCCCATCCTCAGGCGGTCACTTCATTGCCGAGGCGTCTCTCGGAGAAAACAGGGCCGCCGCACGCCGGTCGGATGCTAACTACTCGATACCGGCGCGCCTCGCCGCTTCCGAGCCACTTGAATGCGGATCAGGGACCTCTGCAGCGCGACCGCCGCGCGGCCCCAATCCACATTCGGATCACTCGCCGCTGAAGCTAAGCGCTGCTCGGCACGCTTTTTCGCTTCCTCGGCTCGCGCGACATCGATCTCTTCGGCGCGCTCCGCGGTTTCGGCAAGGACGGTTACGCGATCGCCCAAGACTTCGGCGAAGCCGCTGATGATCGCGAGCGAGGGCCTGTCATTGGCGCCTTTGGCGCGATAGGCCAACTCCCCGATTCCGAGTTCCGTGATAAGCGGCGCGTGCCCGGGAAGAACGCCTAACTCACCGCCGGCACCAGGAAGCGTCACCTCGATTACGCTCTCCCGGAGCAACTGACGTTCCGGAGTCACGATGATAAGTTCGATGGAATCGGGAAGCATTTTGGTGCTCGATGGCTTACGCCGTGGCCTTCATCTTTTCCGCTTTTTCCAAAGCTTCTTCGATCGTTCCGACCATATAAAACGCCTGTTCCGGAACGTCATCGTACTTGCCTTCGACGATTTCCTTGAAGCTTCGGACGGTATCTTCAATCTTCACGTACTTGCCTTCCAGGCCCGTAAACTGCGCCGCAACGAACATAGGTTGCGACAAGAACCGTTCGATCCTACGCGCGCGTGCTACGGTGCGTTTGTCCTCATCGGAAAGCTCTTCGATGCCAAGGATGGCGATAATGTCTTGCAGGTCTTTGTAGCGCTGCAGGACGGATTTCACTCCTCGAGCTACGGCGTAGTGTTCGGCGCCAACAATGCGCGGATCGAGAATGCGAGAGTAGCTGGCCAGCGGATCGACGGCGGGATAGATTCCACTCTCAACGATCTGCCGGCTGAGGTTGGTGGTGGCATCGAGGTGCGTGAAGGTCGCCGCCGGCGCTGGGTCAGTGTAATCGTCCGCAGGCACGTAAATGGCCTGGACAGAAGTAATGGAGCCGGATTTTGTGGAGGTGATGCGCTCCTGCAGCTCGCCAATTTCGGTATTGAGATTGGGCTGGTACCCGACGGCCGAAGGCATGCGGCCGAGCAGCGCGGAAACCTCGGATCCCGCCTGCACGAAACGGAAAATATTATCGATGAACAGAAGCACATCGAGGTGCTCCTGATCGCGAAAATACTCAGCGACAGTCAGGCCGGTGAGTCCCACGCGAAGGCGCGCCCCGGGCGGCTCGGTCATCTGCCCATAGATCAAAGCCGCTCGCGATTTTTCGCTGTTGCCCGGAACGATGACGCCGCTTTCCGACATCTCCAACCACAAATCGTTTCCTTCGCGCGTGCGCTCGCCAACGCCGGCAAAAACGGATAGCCCGCCGTGCTTCAAGGCAACGTTATGAATCAGCTCCAGAATGAGCACCGTTTTGCCAACGCCCGCGCCACCGAACAGACCGATCTTGCCGCCTTTCACGTACGGTTCGATCAAGTCCACGACTTTGATGCCGGTCTCAAACATCTCTAGGGTGGTGGATTGATCTTCCAGTCTCGGCGACGGCCGGTGAATCGGATAGTGCGTGTCACTAATGACTGGACCAAGCTGATCGACGGGCTTGCCAAGCACGTTCATCACGCGCCCCAGCGTGGCGCGGCCTACCGGCACGGCGATCGCTTCTCCCGTGTCTTGGGCCTTCATCCCGCGAACCATGCCCTCGGTGGACTCCATAGCCACAGCCCGGACGCGACCCTCGCCAAGATGTTGCTGCACTTCAGCGATCACGTCGACCGGCGTCGGGACCTTATACCCGTCGCTGGTCACGTGGACGGCGTTGAAAATCGCGGGGAGGTGTCCTGCCTCGAACTGAATGTCGATCACTGGGCCGATGATTTGCACCACGTGGCCGGTGCCTTTGGTTACCTCTGCCATAGACCGCCTTTCAACTCGGACGTGAATGGTGACTCGTGACTGGTGACTGGCTGCTTGCTACAAGCTTTGCCCTAAGGGAGCGGGCCAATGCGTTGATCAGCCGCCCCACGGAATCACAGTCAGCATCGATCCGAGCAAATTCCTCGGGTGAAATTTTCTTCAGGTCGCGACTCAACAGCATGAAATAACGTGTTTCTTCCAATTCGCCACGCGCAATTTGCAAGACTCGCAAGAACTCTCGGGTCGTTCCCCTTCCAAAGCCTTCAGCGATGTTCGCAGCCACAGACGAGGACGAACGCCGTATTTGAGAGACAATCCCAAACTGGTCCGTTCTGGGAAATCTCTCGGTAATCTGGAATAGCATTAGCACGAGTTCGTGTGCCTTTTGCCAAACTCGCAGCTCGCGATAGCTCTTGATGAGCACTATTCACCAATCACTCGTCACTAATCACTAGCCATTAACCGCTATAATTTGCGCCGCTCACAATTTCGATGATTTCCTTGGTGATAGCTGCCTGCCGAACTTTGTTCATGGTCAACGTGAGAGCTTCAATGACCTCGCCGGCATTTTTAGTGGCTGCTTCCATGGCCGTCATGCGAGCCGCGTATTCCGATGCGGAAGACTCTAACATCGCTCGAAGAAGCTGCGTCTCCACGTAGCGTGGCAAAAGCTTATCGAGCAATTGCCCGGCGGGCTGCTCGTAGATGTAATCGACCTGAGTTTCTGCCTTTTCCGCCGGCTTTTCTGGGCCCTCTTGACGTTCGCGAACGCCTTCGATCGGCAACAATTTCTCCAGCGCTAGAACCGGAGCCATCACGCTCTTGAACTCGCTGAATATGATATAGACCGCGTCCACTTCCTTTTTCGCATACAATTCGGTCGCCAGCGTGGCGATCTCTCGCGCCGTCTTGAATTCCACGCGCGCGAGAACGTTGATGTACTCCCCGGCAAAAACGAAACCAGCTTTTTTCAGCGCGTCGCGGCCTTTCTTGCCGACAGGTATGGTCACCACCTTTTTGTCTCTGTTTGCGCGAAAGAATTCATTCGCTTTGCGCAAGATATTGGCATTGAAGGCGCCCGCCAGGCCGCGCTCGCCGCTGAGCACGATGACCAGAACGGTTTGCTCGGGGCGCCTCTCCAGCAGCGGATGCTGGGGTTCCTGAATGCGCGCCATGATCGACTGCAACAGGCGCGCCAACTCTTTTGCGTATGGCCGGGCAGCCAGAGCCGCTTCTTGCGCACGCCGCAAACGCGCCGCGGCCACGAACTTCATTGCGCGAGTAATTTGCTGGCTGTTCTTCACCGAGCGGATGCGGCGCCGGAAATCGAGAAGTGTGGGCATGATTGAGTGGCTGAGCGCGCGTCCTTACTTGGCGGCTTCCGCTACAGCGGCGCTAAAGCGCTCCTTGAAAGCGTCTACAGCTTTCTTGATTTCGGACTTGATACCGTCATCGAGCGCTTTTTTCTCGGCAATGCTTTTCAGGATCGAGGGATGACTGCTCTCGACAAATTGCAATAGTTCGCGCTCGAAGCGGCGCATTTCGCTGACCGGCACGGTATCCGCCATGCCGCTGGTGGCCACATAAATACTCAACACCTGTCTCTCGACCGCCAGCGGAGCATATTGGTCTTGCTTCAGGACTTCCGTTAGCCGCTGGCCGCGTGCGAGCTGCGCCTGGGTAGCCTTGTCCAACTGATCGGAGCCGAATTGCGCGAACGCGGCGAGTGCGCGGTACTGAGCCATATCCAACCGCAGCGAGCCCGCCACTTGCCGCATCGCTTTTATCTGCGCGTTTCCACCCACGCGGCTGACGGAGATGCCTACGTTGATGGCTGGGCGAATGCCGGCATTGAAAAGGTCCGCTTCCAGATAAATCTGTCCGTCGGTAATTGAAATCACGTTCGTCGGAATGTACGCCGAGACGTCTCCAGCTTGCGTCTCAATGACCGGCAATGAAGTAAGCGAGCCACCGCCCAGCTTGTCATTCAGCTTCGCGGCGCGCTCCAGCAGTCGCGAATGCAAGTAGAAGACATCGCCCGGGAATGCTTCGCGTCCCGGCGGCCGCCGCAGCAGCAAAGAAATTTCGCGATAGGCCTGCGCGTGCTTGGAAAGGTCATCGTAAAACGTGATGGCATGCTTCTTGTTGTCGCGAAAATATTCGCCGATAGCACAGGCCGCGTATGGCGCGATGTATTGCACGGAAGCGGGCTCGGAGGCCGAAGACGCAACAATGATGGTGTAATCCATCGCGCCCGCATCGGTTAGTACCTTGATGACCTGCGCGATGGTCGAGCGCTTTTGTCCGATGGCGCAGTAGATGCAGATCAGGTCGCCGCCCTTTTGGTTGATGATGGTGTCCAGGATCACGGCAGTCTTGCCGGTCTGCCGGTCGCCGATGATCAACTCGCGCTGTCCGCGGCCGATGGGGATCATCGAATCGATGGCCTTGATGCCGGTCTGCACCGGCTCGCGCACCGGCTGGCGATCCAGCACGCCGGGAGCGATGCGCTCCAGGGGATTACGCTCTTTCGCGGCGATCGGACCTTTATCGTCTAACGGCTCTCCCAGCGGGCTAACCACGCGGCCGATCAACGCATCTCCGACGGGCACCGACATGATCGTGTTGGTGCGCTTGACGGTGTCGCCCTCTTTGAGCTCCGTCGATTCCCCAAGAAGCACGGCGCCAACTTCTTCCTCTTCCAGGTTCAGTGCGATGCCGTAAACCTCGTGCGGAAAAGCCAGCATCTCGCCGGCCATGACTTTGTCCAGCCCATGAATACGCGCGATGCCGTCGCCGACGCTTATGATCGCCCCCACTTCATCCACGGCGACAGTCTGTTCGTAATTTTCGATCTGCTCGCGCAGGATCTTGCTGATTTCGTCTGCCTTTATATTCGCCATCCCCGCTCCGTTGCTGGCCTCGGTAGTGTCTCGGGTTTGCACCCGGTGAACTGCTCTTAATTTTGATTCCGTGGAATCTTTAGTTTCAGATGGCTGAAAGCGCGTCCTTCGCGTTCAACTCACCCGGTCGCCCGGCCGTGCCGGCAATTTCCTACTCGGCCGCAAGCCTGGCGCGCAATTCGTTCAAGCGATTTCGAACCGAGCCGTCATAAATGGTGTCCCCGATCCGCACTACGGCTCCGCCGAGCAACGCAGGCTGCAGTGAGTATTTCGCCTCCACGCGCTTACCGGTCAGCCGCTCCAGTGTAAACTCGAACTCCGCTTTTTGCGTGGGGCTCAACTCAACCGCGGACCAAATCTCTGCTTCCTCAATACCCTGCCGCTGCCTCACCACTTCTCGAAACGCCGCGATGATTTCCGGCAGAACGTGGGTGCGCTGGTGATCGATAACCACGTATAAGAAATTGCGTAAAATCCTGCTGGCGCCAAGGCGCGCGGTCAATTTTTCGATCACACCGTGCTTGGCGCTTCGATCTACTGCCGGACTCGCGAGGAAATTACGCAGCTCCGGCGTCTCCTGGTAAACCGCCTCGAAATCGGCAAGTTGCTGGATTGCCGCTCCGGCCCCATCCTGAGCCAGCACGATATCCGCGAGCGCATTGGCGTACTGCAGGCTCGCGGACTTCAATTGGGCCTCGCTTCCAGGCCCTTCACAAAACCGGCGACGAGCGATTCCTGAACCTGAGGCGTGAGTTGCTTGGCGAGCAAAGACTCGGCGCCGTCGACGGCCAGCTTTGCAGCTATGGCTTTCAGTTCGAGTCGCGCGGCGCGCTCGGCAGCTTCGATTTCGGATTTGGCGGCGGCGGCGATCTTCTCCATGTCGCTCTTCGCTAATGTGCGAATGCGCTCGGCTTCGGCGGATGCCTCGTGCTGCGCGGCTGCACGCAGTTGCGCGACCTCTTGTTCCAGCCGCGCCAACTTCTCTTCGGCCTCTCGCAGAAGACGGTCCGCTTCTGCTTTGGCGGCGGTCGCCTTCGTAACGGATGAACTAATGGTTTCGGCATTCTTTTGAAAAAACGGCGGCGTCACCTTGAGAAACACCCAAACCAGAGCGCCTGCCACAATCGCGAAGTTGATCCACTTGAATAGTTGAGTAGCGCGCTCGTTTGCCTCTCCGCCTTGCTCTGCCGCATGCGCTCTGAGCGCCACCAAAAAGAATATGAAAAATGAAAAAATCAGAAGTCTGCTCAACCCGCCCAGCTTCATCGGGCTCCTCTTACCGGTTGGCTCGGGCGCGCCGGTTGCAGCACTCGGCGGGCGATCTCGGCGGCAAGCTGCGAGATGCTGCCCTCCAGATCGCGTCGCGCGGCCGCCAGTTCCTTTGCGACACGCTCTTTTGCGGCTCCCACTTCTGCCACTGCTTTACTGCGCGCATCTTTGAGCAATGCCGCCCGTTCATCCAAGAGCTTCTTGCGCGCCGATTCCTGCTCCGCATACATCCGTGCGCGTTCCTGTCGAAGCGCCTCCTGATATTGCCTCGTTTTGTCCGCAGCCGCCGCCTGCGCGGCCTCGGCGGCCTTTCGCGCGCCAGCCGTTCGCTCCTCGCGTTCCGCCATGACCCGCAGCAGCGGCTTGAAAAACAGAGCCCGCAAAATCACATAGAAAACGAGAATAATCAGGACCGTAGGCACAGCCTGAAGGAAGAGTTCCCCAAGTTGGTGAACAATCTGCATTTAGCTTGGTTTCGCCTGAAACCTCAGGATTGGCAGTCGCGCCGCGCACCCGACCCGGGAAGGAGTGTCCCGGTGGGCCTGAAGCTGCCGAGTGAAACAGTATTTTATAGCATTCGGTGGCCGCGCAGTCAACGCAGCGCCGCAGTGCCGGGATTAGATCGACGACAAAATCTAACGCTTCCCGGCTACGCGATTAGCGCTTTCCCGGTTGCGCGGTCGAGGGCGGGGAGCCGTTCGCCGACGCATCCCCCGTTTGATTGTAGACGTATCGGATGACCAGAGGCGTATTGCTGCGTCCCGTGGTCATGTGCAATGTCTCGTACATTTGAGTGCCGTCGTCCGATAATTCGAAACTCCGTGTCATTTTTCCCCCGCGCGGGCCCTTCTCGTCCGTGACCAGTCGCGTACCTTCCCAGTGCGCCACAATCTCCTGATAATTCGGCTCCTTGGATTTTTGCAGCTTGCGCCCATCGGTGAACAGCGCGCGCTTGCGGCTTTGGTCATCAAACGTATCGATTTCCACGTCCTTTTTGGCCTCGGCAATCGTCAGCAGACGCGGCGGACTAAGCAACTCCTGCATCTGTTGTCGCTCCTCATCGCTCTCGCCCTGTCCGCCAATTCTCCGCCCGCCGTAGCCGCCTCCTCCCCCGGGGTAACCTCCCCCCACCCGCCGGTTGCCTCCATAGCCACCGTTGCTCCCATTCCGTCGAGCATCCTGCATCTTCTTGCGCGCGTCGTCGCTCTCGTCTGGGTCCAGCCTCCAGGCGCCCATAATCGAGGTCCTCGGTTTGATCGCTGGTTTCGCCGCCTGAGTTTTGCCCGCTGGTGGCCCAGTATCTTTGGACTCCACCTGTGGCAGCGGACCTGGAGGGGCCTGCCCGCGCACCGTGCCCTGCCTGGTCAGAAAGGCGGCCCCAACGATCACGATCGCCAAACACTTTGTTTTGCTTCCAGATTTCATGGGTTCCGTTCGCGCACATCTCCCTTGCTTCATTCCTGTTTTGACGCCACAAGGTTCCCGAAGTATGGCTTGGTCGGGGCTGTAGAGCCCCGGAGTATCGGGGCATCTCGCCTTTCCATCAAAACGCCACCGGTTCCCCTGACCTCTTACGTTAGATGCGTACTCAGCTCCGTCACGCGGCCCAGCAGAGCCAACGCCCCGAGTTCTCGAAAGCGCGCCGCTCGCCTTCGATATTGATATGAGGCGTGAGGCAGCACGCCCACAAATGGCATGCCCGCATCGCGCGCAGCCAACGCGTCGTCGATATTGTCTCCTACATATAGCGCCTCGCCCGCGTCGCGCCCGCGCAGAATTTTCAGCAAGCCTTCCGGATGCGGCTTGATGTGCTTCACATCGTCCATCGTCACCACCGTGCGAAAGTGTGATACCGGTTGCCAGCGGTCAAACGTAAATGCAAATTCCTGCCGCGTTCTCCCGGTGAACAGATTCAGCTCGTATCGCCTCGCCCATCGCTGCACCTGACGCGGCGTCACCAGAAATTTCTCATTGTGGACGTTGCCCCGCTTCCCGTCGGTTCCCCAGTAAAATTTCTCGAACGCGGCGCGCGCTTCCTCATAGCTTGTCGGACGTCCTAACGATGTCGCCCAATCCGCGGTCATTCGCCAATCATCGTTGTATCCGGGTTTGCTCTTCCATTTGTGCAGCTCCGGATAGGTAACGCGCTTACCGCTGAGATATCGCACGGTCTCCAGCGCAGACCGCCAGTATGTGCCGTGGACATCAATCAGCACCCCGTCTACATCAAAGATCAGGATTTGAGCTTGTAAGCCCTTCGTCGAACGATGCGTTTTTCTCGGGCTCATTGTGTCAGTGGAGAGGTGAACACCGGCGCAATCGCACTCGCTTTCAGAGAATTCGGTCCCCGCATGCGAAGAGATTCAACGTCAGTGTCGCTGCAGGTCGTGTCATCGTCAAGTGATCGTGAGATGAGTCACGTGGGCCCAACGACGCTTCTACATTCATTTGCTCTGTTCGGCAACCTCCACGGCGCTCACGGTCGTCAATCGCCGCGCCAGATGGTCTTCCAGAACCTGGTCTAGCTCCTGAGGCCGTATCGGCTTCGTCAGATAGCCGTCCATCCCAGCTTCCAGGCATTTCTCCCGGTCGCCTTTCATCGCGTGCGCGGTCAACGCGATGATCGGCTGGTGCAATCCCGTGCGTGCCTCCTTTTCGCGAATCACCGCGGTGGCCTCCAAGCCATCCATCTCTGGCATCTGCACATCCATGAAAACCAAATCGAAGCTCTCTTTCTCCAATGGTTCCAGAGCCTCGCGGCCGTTGCCGGCTACTGCGACGCGGTGTCCTCGTTTCTCCAGCAGTCTCACTGCCAACCGTTGGTTCACCAGATTATCTTCGGCCAATAACACCTTCAGTATCGAGGATGGCTCGCGCGCATCTTGCACCGAAAACCGCGTAATAAGCGGAATTGCGCCTTCCTCCGTGCGAGCCCCGAGCACCCGTGCGATGGCTTCGCGCAACTCCGATTGCCGGATCGGCTTCAAAAGATACGCTGCCACGCCAAGCTCCAAGCAGCGCGCCGCATCTCCGCGGTGTCCCGCCGAAGTCAGCATCATTATCGTCGCCGTGGCCAGCTCCGGTCTCTGACGTATCCGCTCGATCAGCGTGAATCCGTCCATCTTCGGCATGTGCATATCGGTCAGAATCAATCCGAACGGCTCACCCGCCTTCCGCGCTCCTGACAATTGCTCCAGCGCGTCCTCCCCGTCTTCCACCGAGGTCGCGCGCATCTCCCACCGCTTCAGCATCCCTTCCAGAATTCGCCGGTTCGTATGATTGTCGTCCACCACCAAGACCTTTACGCCACGCAGTATCTCCGACGGCGCGACGCTACCCAGCTTGATCTCTTTCACACCGGCTGCGCCAACCCGCATCGTAAAATGGAACTGGCTTCCCCGCCCGAGTTCACTCTCGACCCAAATCTTTCCGCCCATCATTTCCACGAGCCGCGTCGAGATCGTCAGCCCCAGCCCTGTGCCTCCGTATTTGCGTGTCGTCGACGTGTCCGCCTGCATGAAGGGTGCGAAAATTCGCCATTGGCGGAAGACTCTGCTCGCGCCGTCATCAGAAGTCCCGGAAGCACTGCTGCTAAAATCAGCGACAAGCCTCCCGGCCTGTTCCTCGACGGCCCTCGAAAGCGCCCACGATTTGAACGGGCTTGACCGCACATCCTTGACCTCAAATGGCCTTTCGTCAAAGTCTCGTTACAATTGCCATCGCATCTTCGCCCGCCCGCACCTGATCTGCATCGAATCCCTCGCGCCTTTCCTCTCCGCAAACCCCTTCGTGCCTCGCGGCGGGCCAAACCGTCCCAGAATCTTCATGTAACCGTGGCTTGCTTCTTCCCGTTGTCTGCGCAGTCTCCCCCGCGGAAAGACGTGCATGATCGTGACCGAAGACGCCCGTCCGCGTGACACACAACTGATTTAGAATCAGTGCATTGTTCTCGAAATAGGTGTTAGGAAATTCTAAGAATCTCTCACCGGACCTACCCGCGTGCCAAAAAGATTCACCACCTCGCTCCACCATTCAAAAGGGAACCTGCCCCTTACAACACCTAACCATGCGAATGCAGCAGTTTCACCGCAGCCTGTTTTCGGAGTGCGGCAGCTAGCTGCCGCTTTTCGATTTCACGCGAATCCAGCGTTCACTCACTTCGCGCTTGCCGCCGTTTGCGCACGGATCACGGGCAACCGAACTGAGGCTCGACCAACATTCCATCTCGTAAAACCAAGGTTCTTTGGACCGTGTAGAATGCGCAGTGCACGAATGAAGACAAATCAAGGCCTTTCGCAGGGCTGAAGCTGAGGTGCTCATGACAGTTTCAAAGAGAACGCTTGTTACATCCATCTTGATTCTGTGTTTCGGCTTTGCCCCCAACGCCATCGCCCAAGGTCCAGACGCCTCTCCACCTCGCACCATGCGCCCAGTCATTCGAGGCCGTCAGGCAGCAGTGTCCTCGATGAAGCCGGAAGCCACAGAGGCGGCCCGCTGCATTTTGCAAACGGGTGGCAACGCGTTCGATGCAGTCGTTGGCGGTCAAGCGGCTCTCGCGGTGACTGACTTTGCCCTTAATGGTGTCGGCAGTGACGCCGTTGTCCTCGTCTACGACGCGCGCGAGAAAAAAGTGCTTTCCATCAACGCGGAGCCGCGCGCTCCAAAGCTGGCGACCATCGATTGGTACGAGAAGAACAGCGCCGGTAAAATTCCCGTCAACGATGGGCTGCTGTCAGGCGGAATTCCGGGCGTCGTGGACGCCTGGTACATCCTGCTAGACCGCTGGGGCACAATGAGCTTCGAGCAGGTGCTCCAGTCCGCTATCGACCTTGCGGAGAATGGATTTCCCCTGAGTGAACCTCGCGCCCGCATGGTTGTCAGCCCGCAGGCTCAGAAAATACTCAAATACCCTTCGACCCTCAAAATCTATAAGCCAAATGGTGAAGCGCCGCAGGCCGGTGTGATCTTCAAGAATCCTGATCTCGCTCGCACCCTGAAAAAGCTTGTCGAGGCCGAGAGGGCCAATAAGGCCAAAGGGCGGCACGAGGCACTGAAAGCGGCGCGCGATCGCTTCTACGCTGGTGACATTGCGCACGAGATGGCCGCTTTCTCAGAAGCTAATGGCGGCCTGTTCCGCTACGAGGATTTTGTGGAGTACACCGCGAAAGTCGAAACTCCCGTCTCCATCGACTACCGCGGCTATCGCGTTTATAAGAATCCTTCCGCCAGCCAGGGACCAGCCGAGCTGATCGCCCTAAACCTGCTGGAAGGTTATGATCTCAAAGCCCTCGGCCATAACAGTGCTGACTTCATCTCCACCAATGTCGAGGTCATAAAACTCGCCATGGCCGATCGCGAGAAGTTTCTCGGCGACATGGACTTCATCAAGATTCCCTACGACGGATTGCTGTCGAAGGATTACGCGCGGGAACGCAGAAAGCTCATCGATCCTGCCAAAGCTTCCTTGGAACTGCGCCCCGGTTCACCCGAAAAATTTGTTGCTGGCGTTGCGGAGCGCCCCTGGCACGTCGTTCTCGACGGTGACGCGGACTTCGACGGCGACACAAGCTACATCGCCATCGTTGATAAGGACCGCAACATGGTCAGTTTTGAGCCCAGCCTTCATAGCCTTTTCGGCACGGGAGTCGTAATGGGAAACACGGGAATCATCTTCAACTGCCGTGGCGATTATTACTCGTTGGTGCGGGGTGAGGCCAACGCGCTCGAACCCGGCAAGCGGCCTCGCAGCACGCTACAGAGCACGTTGGTGATGAAGGACGGCCAGCCGTTCATGATCACCGGAAGTCCTGGCGGCGACGATCAGGTGATGATCACCCTGCAGACCTTGATCAACGTGATCGATTTCGGTATGAACGTCCAGCAAGCCATCGAAGCTCCACGCTGGTCCACTCACAGCTTCCCGGCTTCGCCGTTTCCGCACACCATGGCCCCCGGCGCCATGTCGGTGGAGGAGCGCATCCCCGAAGCCACGCAAAAAGAACTTATCGCGCGCGGTCACAAGTTGCAAGTCGCGCCACCTTGGTCCCTTGCGTCCAGCGCCGCCATCATCATCGATCCAAAGACCGGCGTGCTGAGCGCAGGCGCGGACCCACGAGTCGAGGCCTATGCCTGGGCCTGGTGAGCATGGGGAGGAGGCTCGTCCACGCCACCGCACACCGTCCCGGACGAATCGCCACCCCGACTGCCCCTAACTCCAACGAAGAATAGCCAATGGACACAAAAGCGCATTGGGAGAAGGTTTACAGCAAAAAGCTGCCAGAGCAGGTGAGTTGGTATCGCGCGCACCTGGAAACTTCCATTGCCCTGATCGAACGATCGGTCCGGGATCGCTGCGCATCCATCATCGATGTGGGCGGAGGCGAGTCTACGCTCGTGGATGACCTGCTGGCGAGGGGATTTCAGAAGGTCACGGTCTTGGATGTTTCGCACGTGGCGATCGAAGCTACCAGGAAGAGATTGGGACAGGCCGCAGACCGAGTTCACTGGTTAACCGCCGACATCTGTCAGGTTGAGTTGCTCCCTGCCGCTTTTGACCTGTGGCACGACCGTGCTGTTTTTCATTTCCTTACCGCGCCGGAACAACGCGCCGCGTACGTTCGACAAGCCGCGCGTTCTGTTAAGGCCGGCGGCCGTGTCATCGTCAGCACATTCGGGCCAGAAGGTCCAACCAAGTGCAGCGGCCTCGATGTGGTCCGCTACGATGCCCAATCGTTACACGACGAATTTGGCACTCGCTTCCGGTTGGTCGAAAGCTCAAAGGAGCTGCACAAGACGCCGTTCGGCACAACACAACAGTTCCTATATTGCTACTGCCGAGTTGAACCGAAGTGAATCCTGCGAATCCGCCAGGAAGTAAGGACACGAGCTCATCGAAAGCTTTTGGAGTGCGGCAGCTCGCCGCCGCTCTTCTTCGACCTCAGGCGAGGCTAGGTCTCTCCGATCGCCTGACTCGACACTAACCGACGCCGCAGAGGCGGCAAGCACCATATCTAAACCGTTCCCGAAAACAGATTCAAGACCTTGCTTTCCTTCCGCTCCCGAGCCTCTCCGCCCGCTTACCAATCTTTTTCAGAATTGTTTCAAAGCTTCGCAATTCCTTCGGGCTCGCATCGGCAAAAACTTTTCTAATTTCGTCACCGTGTTTGCGAAAAATCGGTGCGATCAACTCCTTGCCCTTCAGTGTGAGCGATACGACGCGGACGCGGCGGTCTTCGCGGCTCTCGACCCTGCTTACTAGACCTTTTTCAAAGAGGCGGTCCACGGCCACACTGATCGAGCCAGGCGTAAGGTTCACTTTTGGGCCGATCGTATTAACCGGCAACGGTCCTTTGTTCAGCAGCGCCTCGAGGATGCGGAAATCGGTATCGCAAAGTCCCGTCTTCTCAAAGCCCGCATAGAGATATTTCGAGGCGGCTTGAAAGGCCTTACCCCATACCAGCCAACAGTGAACCGCATCTGAGGAGTTCTTGGCCATGACGAAACTATTTTGCCTTCTCATATAACCAATGTCCATGAGAATGTATCTATGGCAATAGAATTTAGATCAATAGATAGTGCCGGGATATTGTTCGCCACGGCTGTACGGCTTTTAGAGCCGCATCGACAAAGGACAGATAAACAGAAAACCTTTCCCGTAGGGCCCAAATTTAATCAAGGAGAATGAAAGAATGTTTAGCAAACTGTATGCCACGGATGACAACCCCGCGGCGGTAATTCTGAGACTGGTGCTCGGAGTTGTCTTCTTCGCGCACGGCGCGCAGAAGTTGTTGGGTTGGTTCGGAGGCTGGGGGTTTTCCGCCACCATGGGCTTCTTTACCGGCATGATGCACATCCCTGCTCCGCTCGCCTTCTTGGCCATCGCGGCGGAGTTCTTCGGTGGGCTCGGGCTCATCCTGGGATTCCTCACCCGAGTAGCAGCGTTCGGCATCGGCGTGAACATGATCGTTGCGATTGCGATCGTGCACGGCGCCTTCGGATTCTTTATGAATTGGACCGGCGCTCAGAAAGGCGAGGGCCTCGAGTATCACCTGCTCGTCCTCGCGATCGCTGCGTTTCTAGTCATCCGAGGGGCAGGCGCATTCTCCGTGGACCGCGCCCTTACTGTCACTGCAAGTTCGCCGGCGCCGCAGCCAGATCCCGCTCATTCCTAAACATTCACCATCAGCGACTAAAATTGTCTATGCTGCTCGAGTGGACACGATGGGAACTCACATTTCTCCCATGTTGGCTGTCAGCGACGGAAACGCTGCGATCGCGTTCTACAAGGCCGCATTCGGCGCAACCCTCCTGTGGCACCTGGATGGGGCCGTCGCTGGACTCTCGATTGACGGCGCCAAATTCTTCCTCGCCCAGGAGTCGCCACCTCATGGCACTCGCGGCCCGGCCTCGGCAGGTTTCACGACCGTCAGGATTGAGCTCTTCGTCGACGACCCCGTTTCGGTCCATTCGCGAGCCTTGGCCGCGGGAGCTACCCAGCACAGTCCGATAGAGGAACACACGCACGCTACCACTGGGCCGCATCCCATCACTAGAATGCTGCAAGGCGCTGTGTTGGACCCCTTTGGACATATGTGGCTCATCGGAAAAATCCTCGAGTAGAACCCGGCGCGCTCGTGCTCGTCGAGGCCACCGCACACCATCGCTGAAAGAATCGCCATTCCATTTCCGCGTAAAAACTCCTGCAACGTGCAGAATTTTGGAGCGCCGCAGCTTGCTGCCGCTCTTGGTAGGTCCCGTTCGCGCCAAATCTTCGGGAGTTCGTTTGCGTTGCCCGTAGTCTAGAACTGACTGTCCCTGAGCGTGGTAGCATGGTACCCACCTGGGAAGCGACTCGGAGCCTCAGCAGGAGCCTTAAAAATGGCGAGATTGGGATCCGTTCAGTTGCCGCTCGAAGCGGGCGTCCCAACTTCTGCCTCGTCCGTCCCCGCCACGACCGTTACTTCGCGGCACTCTGCCCTCGTTCGCATCACTCACGGGATCACCACACTGTGCTTTCTTGCCTTGCTCGTCACCGGAGTTGAAATTGTGATCTCTCACCCGCGCTTCTATTGGGGCGAAACCGGCAATGTATTGACTACGCCGTTGTTCAAACTTCCGATCCCTTCCTCGAGGGCATTAGTGCCGACCGGCTACGCGTACGTGCTGCCGGACCAGAACGGCTGGAGCCGGTACCTCCACTTTCAAGCCGCCTGGATTGCCGTGTTGACCGGCTTGCTGTACGTAATCTTCGGCTTGTTTACAGGGCATTTCCGGAAAAACTTGCTCCCGGCCAAGGCTGATCTTTCGTGGCGGGCGTTGTCGGCCGCACTCGCTAAAAACTTGCGCCTTAAGCGGCCGAGTGAGGCAGAAGCCTGGTCGTACAACC
>Ga0070698_100001762_pt1 | contig 24146 bp, 15 predicted proteins | sample KBSK1502metaG_FD_65477 | JGI IMG/M metagenome (GOLD analysis project Ga0070698, IMG submission 65477) | Corn, switchgrass and miscanthus rhizosphere microbial communities from Kellogg Biological Station, Michigan, USA - KBS K1-50-2 metaG | ecosystem: Host-associated > Plants > Roots >... | reverse complement strand
GCCACATTCGCGTCAGGTTGTAGGCCATCGCGGCGAGGGTGAACTCAATGGCCACTTTGGCCAACCCGCGATAGCGGAACCGCCGCATGCCACGTTGTTCTTTCAGCACTCCCAGAACCGGTTCCACGATGTGCTTGCGCCGTCGATAGATTGCTTGGCCGGCAGGACTGCGCAACTTCTGCTTTCTCGCGGGTTTTGACCTGCGAGTCCTACCAGCGCCGCGAATCCCTCCGATACCGTGACTTGACTCGTCCGGGTATCCACCTGCCAAACTCCGAACGAAGCTGTCTTTTCCGCCAAGTCGAAGCGCTCCGCGTCCTCGCGTAACCTTTGCTCGGCTCGCAACCGCTCGATCGCGTTTCCTGCGAGATGCGCTCCCGCTTCCACCACACGCAGTTCGCGCTCGCGTGGCCGTGCAGGTCGCTGATGATACATGGCGAACGTCCCCAGCACCTTTTTGTTGGAATCGCGGATCGGCACGCTCCAGCAAGCCCGCAGGCCAAACGAGATCACGAAATCCTTCACCGGTGCGAAGCGAGCGTCCTTGGCGATGTCTTCCACAATCGTGGTCTCATTGGTGTATGCCGCCGTGCCGCAAGCCCCGATCTGTGGTCCGATCTCCAGCCCGTCGATAGCTTGCATGTACTCAGCCGGTAAGCCACCGCCCGATCCTTTCCGCAACCGGTGACCATCCTCATCCAAGAGCAAGATCGTGCAAAAGCAGTTCGGCGCCATCCTCTCGATCGCGCCCGTCAGTGCATCCAGAACTTCCTTCAACGACGCCCCTCGAGCAATCAGCCCCAGCACGCGCCGCTCTTCTTCCAGCACTCGCGACGACTTCTCCAGTTCCTCCTGAGCCCTGTGGCTTTCCGCCAGCCGGCGAGTCTGCACCCACGCCACCGCGAACCCCGCAAGGATCGACAAGAGCGCTCCCAGCGCAACAGCTTGAAAACACAAACGTTCGAGCTCTGTTGGGTTCGATCCGCGCGGAAGGTAAGCCTGGATCTGGTTCCCCATCGAAAAACGAGCACGAAAGATGCCAGCCGTGGCGTAGGTCGGTTTTGAAGTGGAACGATTTAGCTCACAACAACGCTTGTGGATTCGCGCCGGCGCCGTTTCAATTCGCATGGTCCACTTTGAATCGGAGCCTTCCTCGGCTGTCCTATGCTGGAACACCCATAGCGGAATGCTACGTCCCTCTTTCGTCGCCCACCGCTTCCCCACTGCCCGAACCGTTCTTCGGTTTTGGTATGCTCGTCTATGTGGGAAATAAAGTTCGCGACGCACTTTCAAAACACATTCTCCTCGGGACCTCTCTAGCGCTACTCTTCTCCGCCATCGGATCGGTCCGTGCGCTTTCCGCATTCTCGGAATCTTCTACTCTTTCGCCTCTAAAATCTCAGCAGGCACTACAGTCAGCGCCTGCCTCACCACCGGCAACCTCGCAGTCCCCACCGAATCCATCCGCGCCGCCGTCTTCGGGCGGCCCCGCCGCAGGCGCCCCTCCGCAGACAAATCCGCCCGCACAGCCGGCGGGACTTAACGTCGTCGTGCTCGATCCTGCACATGGCGGAACCGATTTGGGCGCGCGCGGCGCCGGTGGTATTCGCGAAAGCGATATCGTGCTAGAGTTTGCCGCTCAGGTTCGCACCGCTCTCGAGTCCATGAGTTTTCAGGTAATGCAGACCCGCCAAGGAAACCAGAATCCATCCTTTGACGACCGTTCCGCGATCGCTAACGCCCAGCGTGGCGCCGTGTTCGTGACATTACACATTGCGTCCACCGGGCTGCCTGGAACCGCTCGCGTCTACGTGATGACCGATCTTCCGCCGGGCAACGATGCGACTGGTTTGATCTCCTGGGATCGCGCCCAAGCCCCCTTCCTCTCGCTGAGCCGGAAGTTTGGCGACTACGTGCAGGGCTTTCTGTCCCAGCGATTCAAGGGTTCCCCCACTGCGGTTCAAGCCGCAGCCGTGCGCCAGCTTCGCACCACCGCAGCACCGGCCATCGCCGTCGAAATCTCGAGTGTAGCTGTTGAGGACCGCGCCGAGCTCGACCGAATGGCCCCAGGCGTCGCGGATGCCATCGCGCGTGGCGCTTCCGCGTTCCGCCCATCTTATGTCATCGCTACCAACCCGGGAGAGCACCCTTGAGGGCCCGCTGGCGCGCTTGGCTCATCGCCGGCCTTTCCGTGGCCGTTGTCGCTGCAGCGATTTATTTTCCAATCTTGCGCCGCCGTCTGCGGCAGCCCGCCCAAGTACAGCAGCAGAGCGAAGAACAAGCGCGTCGCGAATTAACACAACCTCTCACAACAAACTCTGGCGAGCCTTTGGCGCGTGCGAAATTGTTTTGGTCTTCTGGAGCTGGAGACGGTTCCCTGATGCCTGTCGGTATCGATCTGCCGCTCGCGAAAGATCCGGCACTTCGCGCCAAGCAGGTCCTGAACACGTTGCTTGCTGGACCGGTTGACACAGAACTGAGAACCGTTCCCCCGGACGCCGTGCTCTTGGCCTTTTATCTCTTGCCGGATGGCACCGGCATCGCGGACTTTTCCGAGGCGCTGGCAACATCAATTCCTTCGGGGATTGTGAGCGAGCAAATGGCTGTGGACTCCATCGCCAAGACCCTGGAAGCCAACGTGCCGCAGGTGCGCTGGCTCAAGATTCTCATCCACGGCCAAGAGATGGATACGCTCGCCGGTCACCTGGACCTTACCCGCACGTTCGTAGTCAACACCAAGCCCGCGCCGATGCCGTCCGCGCCTGCGCCCCGCGCTATGACACGAGCACCAGCGCCACAAGCAGGAGCTTCTGCCACCGGCAAAGCGCCTCCCACAAAGCCGCTTGCAAAGCCCGAAAAGTTGACACCTGGGGCTCCTCCCGGCAAACTTGCCCAGCCCGAGCGCAAACCGTGAGCTCGCTTGAAGCCTACGAAGCGCATCCCTGAGAGCACACTGACTATGACCGGAGGAAAATTGCGAATCGATGGCCGCGCTCCGGACCAAATGCGTCCGGTGAAGATTACGCCGGATTTTATTTCCGCGGCGGAAGGTAGTGTGCTCATCGAGCTGGGCAAGACACGCGTGATCTGCACCGCCACCGTCGACGACGGCGTGCCGCAATTTCTCAAAGGGACTGGCAAAGGTTGGGTCACCAGCGAGTACGGCATGCTCCCGCGTGCTACGGAGGAACGCACGCAGCGCGAAGCCACACGCGGAAAACAGTCAGGTCGCACTCTGGAAATCCAACGACTGATCGGCAGGTCCCTCCGCGCTGTCACCGATCAAGAAGCTCTCGGCGAGCGCACCGTTTGGATCGATTGCGACGTCATTCAAGCCGATGGCGGCACGCGGACTGCTTCCATCACCGGAGCTTTCGTGGCCCTGGCGCTGGCCTTCGACCGCATGGTTGCGGCGGGCATTTGGAAAAATTCGCCCCTCATCGATACAGTGGCCGCGACGAGCGTGGGCATTGTCGACGACCGCGTCTTGCTCGATCTCGCCTACGAAGAAGACTCCCGCGCCGAGGTGGACATGAACGTGGTCATGACCGGCAGCGGGCACTTCGTCGAGATTCAGGCCACCGCCGAAGGGCGTGCCTTTACAGGAAGCGAGATGCAGGATTTGCTCGCCTTGGCCGCCGCCGGAATCCGCCGCCTGACGGACGATCAGCGTTCTGTGCTGCCTGTAAAATTCAGTGCGCGCGCCCGTTAAGCTGTACCTCGCTTCCTCCAACGCCGGAAAACTCGCCGAATTTCGCGCCCTCGCGCAACGCCTACCTTCCCTCGCAGCCGAAGCGGCGCCGCTGCCCGAGTTTGATTCTCTGCCCGGCTTCGCGGAAGCTGCACCGACGTTTGCGGAAAATGCGACCGGCAAGGCGCTGCATTATTCCAAATTTCACGATGGCCTCGTTTTCGCAGACGATTCCGGACTTGTCGTTCCGGCTTTGGGCGGAGCGCCCGGGGTGCACTCCGCTCGCTATGCAGGCACGACGGCGACCAGCGCCGACCGCATCTCGAAGCTGCTGAACGACCTCCGCGGCAGAACCGGTGCGGAACGCCGTGGGCATTTTGCTTGTGCCATTGCGCTCGCCCGCGGCGGCCGCGCGCTCGCCATTGTGACCGATCGCGTGGATGGCGAAATCTTGCCAGCACCGCGCGGCGATGCAGGATTCGGCTACGATCCTGTTTTCTTTTTCCCGCCACTCGGCAAAACCTTCGCCGAGCTTTCCGTCAGCGAAAAAAACCAACACAGCCATCGCGGCAAAGCTTTCTCTAAGTTCCTCCACTTCCTCCGCGATAAGTAGCCACTCCCCAACCATGTGCTATTCTTCCCTGCCATGCCGCGGAAGACCAAAAAAACCGCCACTAAAAAACGCGTGGTCTCCAAATCCAAAGAGGCGGTGATCGGAAGCACCGCGAAAAAACCGGCGAAGGCCGCCAAAGTAGCGAAAGCCGTCGGCCCAGGGACCGCCCCCAAACGCGTGGCCGCCATCCTCGCCAAGCTGGATGAAGCCTATCCAAACGCGGTTTGCGAGCTCAAACACGAAAACGCTTTCCAATTGTTGATCTCGACGATTCTATCCGCGCAGTGTACCGATGTGCGCGTCAACGAAGTCACACAAACCCTTTATAAAAAATATCGCAATCCAGAAGCGTTCGCTCATGCCGACCCAAACGAATTACAACAAGAAATCCGCCCCACCGGTTTCTTCCGCAACAAAACCAAATCCATCATGGGCGCCAGCAAGGCCATCGTCGAAGAATTTGGCGGCGAGGTTCCCCGCACGATGGATGAGATCCTCACTCTGCCCGGCGTCGCACGCAAAACCGCAAATGTCGTCCTTGGCACGGCGTACGGCATTCCCAGCGGCGTGGTAGTTGACACTCACGTGATGCGTCTTTCGCGGCGTCTCGATTTGACGAAACATGAAGATCCCAAAAAGATTGAAGAAGATCTGATGCGCGTCATTCCCAAAGACAAGTGGATTCAGTTCTCGCATCAATTGATCTGGCATGGACGCCGCGTCTGCATCGCTCGCAAGCCGAAATGCCTGGAATGCAACCTCGAATCCATGTGCTACTCCAAAGACAAAATCGTTTAGTGTCTTCCACACTCTCTCGGACCGCGGCAAAATTTTGATGACTAAGTGTGAACTCCGCCTCCCCCCACCCCCTGTTTTTTGAAACGATATGATTCCATTGCATTTATTCCAGAATGCGGCTAAACGATAGAATTCTAAAGGAGATAGTACAATCCCGGACGGAGGTAGAAATGGCAGAACCACCGTTTTGAAGGACCCCCACCCCCGTCCCTTGTTAACGGGAAGGGTGTGTAAGCTGCTGATCCATATAGACTTGCGGACGATCTTCGGGGTAGGTAGAATGAAAAGAGTGTGGAACATATTGATTCAACGCAGGTTACGGCGCCTTCTGTGTGACGGTAATGCAAAGTTGTAGAAAAAGCAGAAGTTAGCGACAAAGTGGGAGAAGTTCGAGGTTGGGGGTTAGAGTGGCAAGCGAGGCGGGAGGATTCTGGCGATGGCAACGGCAGACGCGAAGCGAGTAGTTTCGGGCGCACAAAAACGTTGATAGCGTCCATTTCTCGCTTGGGCAACAGTCCGTTGGTACCGTAGTCGCGGACGAAACCTTTTGCCCGATTGGAAGCTGAAGATTGAGCCTAGATTTCGGTCGGCAGTGCGATGGGCGTTGCGCGTTGGCCATCGGACGCATAGCCGCGCCGATAAAGTCGGCAAACCCGCGTGGTCCGACTCGGGGCCGAAGGGACTTAATGAGGTGGATTCGGCTACGCGGCAACGCCATGTGCGCTGTTAAATTCCGCGAAAGTTCCGCCATGTTCCGCTAGACGCTTCAGCAGCGGCGCAGGTTCCCACATTTCGCCGTGGTGCTTCTGAAGTTCGCAGATTCGTTCGTAGACTTTCTTCAATCCGACGGTATCGGCATACCACATCGGGCCACCACGATACGCGGGAAAGCCGTAGCCGTTTAAATAGATGATGTCGATATCGACGGCGCGCAACGCGTAGCCCTCCTCGAGTATGCGGGCGCCTTCATTCACCAGAGCGTAGATGCAGCGGTCGACGATTTCATCGGCCAAAATTTGCCGCTGCGGAATGCCTGCTTCTTTGCTCCCTTTCCGCATGAGTTCGGCAACTTCGGGATCGGGAATGGCTTTGCGGTTCTCGTCATATTTGTACCAGCCCGCGCCAGTCTTTTGCCCGAAGCGGCCCAGCTCACAGAGCCGGTCTTCCGCAAATGGCTGCCGCACGCCGGGCTTTTCCAAATGCCGGTGCTCTTTGCGGATGCGCCATCCGATGTCGAGACCTGCGAGATCGCCGGTCGCGAGCGGGCCCATGGCCATGCCAAATTCGTACAGCGCGTTGTCGACGGCTTCCACGCTGGCGCCTTCTTCGACAAGAAATTGTGCCTGGCGGCGGTAAGGATGAAACATGCGATTGCCCACAAATCCCACGCAATTGCCGACCAGCACGCCGATCTTTCCGAGTCGCTTGGAAAGCTGCATGCACGTGGCGATGACCTCCTTGCCCGTCGCCTTGCCGCGCACAATTTCCAGCAGGCGCATCACATTTGCTGGACTGAAGAAATGCGTTCCGATCACCGCCTGAGATCGCGACGTAGCCGACGCAATCTCGTCGATGTTTAGCGTCGAAGTGTTGCTAGCAAGAATGGCTCCTGGCTTGCACACGCGATCGAGCTCGCCGAATACTTCTTTCTTCAGCGCCATGCCTTCGAACACCGCCTCAATCACCATGTCAACGCCGGCGAAACCGTCATAGCCCAGTACCGGTTGAATCAGCTTCATCCGCTCGTCGACAAATTCTTGCGTGAAGCGTCCGCGTTTCACGGAGTTGGCGTAGTTTTTGTGAATGTTGGCTAAGCCACGGTCGAGCGCCGTCTGGTCGGTATCTTTCAGCAAAACAGGAATGCCGGCATTGGCAAGCACCATCGCGATGCCGGCGCCCATCGTTCCTGCTCCAACTACCGCCGCGTGAGTCACTTCGATCACCGGGGTGTCTTTCGGTATGTCGGGAACCTTGGCCACTTCGCGCTCGCCGAAAAATACGTGAATCAGGGACTTGGACTGATCGGAGAACAGGCACTTCATGAACAGCTTCTGCTCTTCTTCGACTCCTGCGGCAAAAGGAAGCTTCGTCGCCGCTTCCGCGGCATCGATCGCCGCGAGCGGCGCGATCATGCCACGATGCTTTTTGCGAGCCGCTTCGCGCGCGGCCGCAAAGATTCCCGCATTCTCTTGCGGTGTGCCGAGTTTTTCTTGGCGGTCGCGCGTCTTGCGCACGGGCTTGCCCTGGACTTGCCGCGCGAACGCCACCGCGCCGGCCAGGAGATCGCCGTCAATCAGACTGTCGACGATGCCGAATTTCAGCGCCTCTTCAGCTTTGATCGGATTTCCGTCCGCGCACATCTCCACAGCTTTCGCGACACCCGCAAGCCGCGGCAAACGCTGCGTTCCGGCCGCGCCAGGAATAATCCCTAGCTTCACTTCGGGCTGGCCGACCTGCGCGCCGCGCACCGCGACGCGATAGTGTCCCGCCATCGCGAGCTCGAGGCCGCCGCCAAACGCGGTGCCGTGGATCGCCATCACCACGGGTTTCCGGCAATCTTCGATGCGCATCAGGAGCGGCTTGAATCCCTCGCCGCGCGTGGCTTTGCCGGAGGTCATCTTGCCAAATTCCTTGATGTCGGCGCCGGCCACAAAAGTGCGGCCGCCGCCGACCAGCACAGCAGCCACGATGCTGTCGTCCGTCTCGATTTGCTCGATGGCGCGTGCGATGCCCTCGGGAACACCGGGGCTTAGCGCGTTCACCGGCGGATTATTGATCGTGATGATGCCGATGCCATTGTCTTTCGTAAGCTGAACGAGATCGCTCACGGCGCTCACTCCTTCCCTGCATTCTAGGCGGACTGTCCGCCGTCCACCACCAACACATGACCGGTAACAAAATCCGATGCATCGGACGCCAGAAAAATAGCGGCGCCTTTCAAATCGTGGTCGTTGCCGAAACGCTGCAACGGAATTCTGCTCAGGAAAGCGCCGCGGTTTCTTTCGATTAAGACGCGAGACATTTTCGTAGGGAACCAGCCGGGCGCAATAGCATTCACTTGAATATTGTGCGCGCCCCACGCGCAAGCCAAATTTTTCGTCAGAATAATGATTCCGCCCTTGCTGGCCTGATAGCCAATGGCCTGAAAATCCGGTGAAGAACCCTGGAGTCCTGCTACGGACGCGATATTGATGACCTTGCCCCGCCGCTGCGCGACCATGATCTTACCCACAGCTTGCGAAAACAGAAATGTCCCCGTCAGGTTTGTGTCGATGACCTTCTGCCATTGCTCGAGCTGCATCTCTTCGATGGGAGCGCCCCAGGATGTGCCCGCGTTGTTGATCAGAATGTCGAGGCGTCCGAACTCGCTGAGCGTTGCATCCACGACCGCTTCAATCTCCGGTGGATTCTTCACGTCGCAGCCGAGCGCCAGAATTTTGACCCCCAGCGGCCTCATTTCCTTGGCGGCTTGTTCGCAGCGTTCTTTCTTGCGCGCGCACAACACCAGATTCGCGCCCATTTCCGCCAGCGCTTCTGCCATCTGTCTGCCCAGGCCAATGGACCCGCCGGTGACGATAGCCACGCGTCCGCTCAGATCAAAAAGCTCGCGGACGGTCTTCCGCTCAGGAACGGCCTCTAACATTCAAGTCTCGCTATTGGCCAGGCGCGAAGTTTCGCGCGTTGGGCAAGTTCTTTGTCTCGGTTACTGCAATTTCAGCTCATGGCGGACTGCTGCTGAAATTAAGGATTTTCTGCTTCCAAGCTCTTGCGCTTTCTCAAGCGGCTTTCTTCGATCAGCTTTTGGTAAGTCGCAAGCGCCTGTTGCGCTTCCGGCATGCGACCCGCTCGCCGATATGCTTGGCTCAATTGAAAATAGGTCGCGTCATACTCTGGCGCAAGCTTCATAGCAGTCTCCAGATTGTCGATGGCTCCTGGCGCGTCCCCTTGTTGCAAAAGAGCGCGGCCAAGCTCGTAATACGCCAGCCCATAGTCAGGCTTCGCTTTAACAACTTCGCGCAACAAGGACGCCGCTTGGTCCGGCCGACCTTGCGAGAGCAGCGCAAAAGCCAGGTGATATCTCGCAACAACATCGGCGGGACGCAGTTCGAGTTCCGCGCGGAACTCTTGCGCCGCGGAATTGAAGTCGCTCTGATGAAGGTAGACCAGACCAGTGTAGTAGTGGGCCTCTGGAAGCTTGGGATCCAATTGAAGGGACTTTTTTAGCTCATCGAGGGCGTTTGGATAATCCTCCTGCTGGGCGTACGCCTGTCCGAGAAGAAAATGCAGCCCGGGACTGCTCGCGTTCTGTACCAGTAAACGGCGGAACATCCCCATGGCCAGCTCGGGCTGGTGCGTGCGGACGAGAGCTGTGCCCCAGGCAAACAGCAATCCCGGATCATCGGGTGGATTCTTCATAAAGGGGCGCAGCACTTCCACTGTCTTGGGATAATTGTCTGCGGCAAAGTAACTCAAGCCGAGAAGCTGTCGCACGAAGGAATCGTCGGGATGGGCGACTAGTTGGCGCTCCAGAGGAGGAATAGCTTCGGAATAGAGTTCCGCTCGGTAACTCGCAAGCCCCCAGTTGCGGTCTACACCCGGGAGATCAGCTTTCCAGGTGACTGCCCGTTTGAAAAACTCCGCCGCTTCAGCGAACTTAGACTCCTGCGCACGCATGACTCCCAGGTCATTGTATGAACTGGCCAGAACATCGGCCGCGAAAACGCGGTATTGCTTAGCGGCCCTGGACTCCGTGGATGGCTGAGCGGCAGGCGGCTGCGAGGACACACCCTCGGGCATTCCGCCCTGGGTCAAGGATTGCGTGCTCTTTTCTTCCTCTGCGCCACCGGCCTCCAGTGCCCCGGCGATGCGATCCGATGTATGGCTTTCAATCTCATCTGGATTCACCGGAGCGTCTACCTGATGTTCCTGGTCGAAGAACATGTGTTCCTGGTCGTACTTGAACTCAGCTTCGCGGAGCTCGCGAGAGCGTGCCAGGGCAATCTGAGCGTCCTTTTGGCGATTGCCAAGCCGCAACAGGCCTTGCGCCAAAAGGAAGTACCCGCGTCCGAGATCGCGGTGATATTCCTCCGGGTTATGGACCAGGCTGACGTATTTTTCCAATGCAGCCACGGCCTGCTTGGTTTGATGCCTAGCGGTATAGATTTCGCCGAGATAGAGATATGGGGACGCACCCTCCGGCCGTACGCGCGACGCGTGGAGCAAAGCAGCCTCTGCCGCCGAATAGTCACGAAGGCTGACCGTCGTGATCCCGAGCAATACCAAGGTCAGATAATCGTTCGGCTGAATCTTGAGTTCCTGCTCGAACAGTTCCTTTGCTTTGGGATAGCCCGATTCGCCCAGAAATTCCAGAGAAGCGTACCCGAGCAATGAGTGCGCGCGAGGGTATTTGTCGTCGAGTTCGATCGCCTTACGAAATTCCTTAACAGCGGAACCCGGATAATGTGTCACCAGATATGCGCGGCCAAACAAGACATGGAGGGCTGCGGATTCGCCCACGGTGGACTGCAACTTGCCAAACAGCTCAGAAGCCTCTGCTTCCTTCTTGGCCTTGAGCAACGAAATTCCCAGGAAATAGGCGGTCTCCAAATCGTTTTGCAGCGCCACGGCGGTCTTGAGCTCGGCAATCGAGCTCAGAGGGTTGCCCTCAAATAAGGCGATTCTACCTAGGACATTGTGGGCTCTGGCGTGGTCGGGATGACCGGCTAGCACGGCCTCGATCATTGCCCTGGCTTTCTTGGTGTCGCCGCGACGAAACCACGCGATGGCGTCTTCTACCTGGAGGCCCGAATCGTCCGGGGTCAACGTGACGGCCTCATCTAACATGTGTGTCGCCTGCTCGTACCTTCCTTCAGAAAGAGACAGGTTGCCAAGCTGACGTAAGCCCAATGCCAGAGTGTTACGGTAATGCGCCTCGGCCTGTGCCAGATCCCCTGCTGTGACTGACGCCTTGGCGGCGTCAAACTCTTTTTTCAGCGCTTCAGCAGGACTGTCTGCCGGACGAGCGACCCACAGCGGGCTCAATGCGATGGCGGCGCCTAGGCAGGCGACCTGTACTTGTTTGAGCATACTGGCCAGGCAGCGCAACGCTTTGCAGGCCGATTGCGAAACTCCGATCGGCAGGTTGGCACCTAGACTTCTCATACCGACTGGGCCGTTCGCACTTCGGCTAACGGGTACCGTTTGACGCGTCTGTCCCAGCGGGAGGCAGCGGTTTCGCATCGCGGATGCCCTCTCCCTCCACGATCTTATAGATGGAGTCTGCCGCAACATTCGCGAGAGTCTCCACCTGTCCATTAGGCCAACGAATCTCGACAGATTCGATCTTCGTCGCAGCACTCAAACCAAAATGGAGGCGAAGGTCGTTTTGCGAAAGATAACTTCCGCCACCCCGCACTTCGCCGATTTGCTGCACTCCGCCAGCGCGAATCGTCACACGTGCGCCAATTGCCGCGCGGTTGCTCTTCGTTCCCACGAGTCTGAACAAGACGCGATGATTGGTGCCGCGGTTGGTGTTCAAGAGCAGCGATGGAGGCTCGCCGACGTTCAGCACAACCACGTCCACATTCCCATTATTGAAAATGTCCCCGAAGGCGGCTCCGCGCCTGGACTTGAGCGGTAAGTCCGCCAGGCCAGCCTCCTTTGAGACCTCATCAAACGTCCCATCGCGATTATTCCGGTGAAGGAACATAGGTTCCCGATAGCGCGGGCCGGTGTCCAGAATATCCACCTGGGGAAAAACGTGGCCACAGGCGACAAACAGATCAGGCCAGCCGGTGTTCGCCATGTCGAGAAATCCGGTACCCCAGCAAACGTACGGATAACTGGGGCGTCCGACGCCGGACGTCCAGCTTACGTCTTCGAATGTGTTAGCACCAACGTTGCGCCACAGCGCGTTGGGCTGTTCCTCGAACGTAGTAACAAAGAGGCTCAGGCGTCCGGTGTGATCATAGTCAGCGAAATCGACTCCCATGTTGCCGAGTTCCATGCCTTCGCCGCTGAGCGAAATTCCCGAAAGCATGCCCACATCGTAAAATGTGCCATCATGATTGTTATGGTAGAGATAGTTCGGTACGGAGTCATTGGCGACCAGGAGGTCCGGCCAGCCATCATTGTCGTAGTCTGTCCAGATCACTCCTAGCCCGTAATATCCGATCTGGTCGTGCACACCGGCTTTCACCGATACTTCTTCGAAGGTGCCATCACCTCGGTTGTGATAGAGGAAGTCGCTCTCCCCAACAAGTCCCCAAGGACCGCATTGCACAAGCAGTCCTTTGAACCGGCAGTATTTGTTGCTTCCGAATTCCGGCATATGGGCGGCGTCGACGTGCGTGTAGCGCGAAACGAAAAGATCTACATTTCCGTCGCGGTCGTAGTCGCCCCAGGCCGCGCCAGCGCTGAAACCGCCTCCGCGCACGCCGGCTTTCTCTGTGACGTCTTCGAACTTGCAATTGCCCACATTGCGGTAGAGCACATTCCCGCCGTAACCGGTCACGAACAAATCCAACTTGCCGTCATTATCGTAATCCGCCACCGCTACGCCCATTCCCCAACCCAGATGTGTGAGTCCCGCCTGTGCGGTGATGTCTTTGAACGTGCCATTCGCCTCTTGATGATACAGCGTGACCATAGGGTCGCCGCCCTTGAGGTACCGGTCTACCGTTGAACCATTGGCGATGACAATGTCCAGTCGTCCATCGTCGTCGCAATCGAACACTCCAACGCCGCCGCTCATCGACTCGATGATGTAGCGCTTCTCCCCGGAAGAAATATGCGATCCGGTGAGTCCAACGTCTTGCGCAATATCCTTGAACTTGGGAATGGGAGGGAACCCCGCCCGATCCACTTTTGCAGGCCGAGGCTTGGCAGCGGAGGGTGGAATGGGAACGGGAACAGGAACGCGCGTTTGTCCCAGCAAAATTACCGAGGCGGATGAAACCAAGAGAAACAGAAAAATCGGAACAGCCGAAGCCCGGGGTCCTCGACGAAACATGACAAACATTCTAGTGTAACGAGTAGGCGGCCCCAAGAATATTTGCCTCCCTGAAATCAGACGCACTACAAACACGAAGCGTCCCGCCAAGCTTGTTTAAGGCCTGGCGAGACGCTTCGGAAGGATAGATTTTTGCCAGTTAGAAGTTTATCTTCAGCGCATACTGGAGCTGACGGTAACCGTTCTCTCGTATGGACTGGCTTCTGCCAAAGTTAGGACCGGGGTTAGGAACTGCCGACAGGATTTGTGTGGCACTGGTCAGCGGTACAGCTTTGCCGCTGGCGTCGCCGTACACCACATTGTTAAAGCCTATCGTCTGGTTATTGATTACATCCTGCGCACTATAGGATGGATGGTTGAAGAGGTTGAAGAACTCAAACCGGAACTGCGCCTTGATGCGTTCCGTAATCTTGAAGTTCTTGTGCACGGCAAAGTCCACGTTGGTGTTGCCAGGTCCCGTGCAAGTGCCAATACCGGCATTGCCGACGTGACCTAGCTGGTAGCCATTCACCGTGAACATATTGGAGTTGATGTACTGCGTGGGGTCCATGCCACTCGTGCGACACGGCTGCCCAGCTACGCGATTCGGACGGTCCTGATTTGTGGCCGCACCGTTCCCCACGCCCGCCGGATCGCCAAGGCCTTGGACTCCATTTAACAATGTCGAAATGGAAGGTCCACTGGACGCGCTAACGATCGTGTTTGCTTGCCATGAACCGAGCGCACCACGGACAAACGCGTTTTGCGCCTGCAAAGTAGGCAAGTCATACACAAGATTCGCCGAGAAAATGTGCGTGTGATTCAGAATATCCGGCCCCCAACTCGCGCGGGGATTGTACGCATCGATGTTGTACGGTGGCGAATCGATGCGCTGCGAATCCGCCAGTAGCTTGGAATAGGTGTAAGAGGCCTGGAACGTCACGCGACCGCTCGGGCGCATATTATAAAGCGCTTGCAACGCCTGATAGTACGAGCTGCTGGCGTGTGTATAGTATTCGATCGAGTTGTTTGCCACACCAGCGCCGAACGGTCGGAGCGAGGAAAGGAACGCTCCTGTTGCGCTATTCTCGTTCTGTACGTAGGTTAGCCGGTTGGCCGGGGGCACCGCATTGACGTCCGTCTTCGTCCACCAATGTAGGTTCTTGTTGCCTACGTAGGCCAATTCGAGTTTGGAGTTTCTGAAGACCTCGCGTTGCACGGAAACATTCCACTGCCAACTGTTGGGAATGTTGTTGCTGGTCTCCTGGCCAGTGCTGGGAGTTCCAAGGCCGCTGCCGAAGCAGTTCGGAGTGCAAGCCGGCAGTTGATTGGTACTGTCGAGGAAACGCCCGTTACCGTTCACGCTGGTGAAGGCCGGATTGAAAGGCGCGTTATTACCGGCCAGTTGGAGCGGCCACAGGCGGTCGCGGTTAAAGAATTGACCGCCGCCCAGGCGGATGGCCCACTTACCGGTGCCAGTGGGATCCCAAGCAATCCCGATACGTGGCGCAATCGTGTGGTTGTTGTAATTCATCAAACCACGAGTTGGTCCTTGAACGCCGCCTTGCCCTGCTGGGCATGGATTGGACCCCAGACCTGGCGAATACAACAGGCCGTTACAAGAGGCGTTGCCCAGCGCTGGATTGAAAGCTGCTGGATTAAATACCGTGTAGCGATCGTCGGAGAGATACACCGGCGGCAGGAAAGACCACCGGAAGCCATACTCGACGGTGAGACGCGGCGTCAAGCGCCAATTGTCGGTGACGTACCACTCGATGTCGTGCCAGACATTTCGTACCTTGAATATATTTTGAGTCTCTTGCCATCCGACAGCCATATTCAGGAGTTCAAGGTCCGAAATGCCATACAAGGTCTGGTTGGAGGCGCCCTTGAGCCCATTCAGGCCGACCGGCCCACCGAGCGTACCGAATTCTGGGTTCGCGCTCTGTTCGGCCTTATAGTTCCGGCTGTAGAGGCCACCCATCTTAATGGTGTGGTGCCCCTTGACGAAGGAAAAGTCATCCTGCCATGTGTACAGATCCTGTTGGTTCTGCCATGGAGCGATGGTCCAAACGCTGGGAAGACCGCAACAGTTGATCCACGCAGCCGGCCCCTTATCGCCGAAGGTTTTGCCGGAAAGCGGAAAGAACGTCGGAATGGTGTCATTTAACTGTTGAACGAGCCCTGGGTTGGTGCCGGCGGGAGTGATGGTGATGCGGTTCGCCGAATAAGAGAAGGCGAAGTCGTTAACAGCGGTTGCACCGATGGTCTTACTCAACTTGCCGACCACCACGCGACCTGGCTGATCCCAAAATTGGCCGATTGGACCGAGATTGTTATTGCCCCAGCCAAAGCCACCGTCCGGCGGGCCGAGCGTCCAAGCGTCATTCGTAAAACGCATCATTGCCGTAAGTGTCTTCGTAAGGTTGATGTCGCCGCGAACATTCTCTTCACGCCATTTCGTCGGCACGCCAAAGTTCTTGGTGAAATTGTTGGTCGCGCACGGGTTCAGGTTCGTGGGATCGGGGTACGCCTTCAGCACGACTTGCGCTGCAGGGCTTAACCGGTTGGCGGGAATCACGTTTGGAGTCGGGAACGGTTTGTCGCCATTGGCTGGGTCTTGCAAGCCGCCAGCCGGAAAACCAAATGCGGAGACCGCGTTAGGGCAAGCCGCGAGGTCCCGAAAATCACCACCCTTCTCCGCAACCGTGGGCACGCGGGCGGTGGTGGTCTGCCCTTCGATCATCCGGTTCCACTCTTGTGACCAGAAGAAGAAGATCTTGTCTTTTTTAATCGGGCCGCCGATGGTATATCCAAAGTCATTTCGGCGGAGCTTGTTCTTCACACAGGGAACCCCCGCAGCCAAGCAGCCTGATTTCGTAAAAGTGTTGAACGTATTCAGCTTGTCGTTACGCCCGAAGTAGTAGACATTCCCATGGAACTCATCCGAGCCGCGCTTAGTCACGATGCTGATCTGCCCCCCGGCGGACTGCCCGAATTGCGCGCTGTAACTGTTTCGCTCAATCTTGAACTCATCAATCGCGTCCACCGAAGGGTAGACAAGAATGGTGCGATTCGACCCGACGTCATTGTTGTGAGCACCATCAACGAGCCACAAATTTGCATTTGCTGCGCCGCCGCTAATGGAAAGATCAGAACCGCCTTTCAGTCCCTTGGCCTGGGCGCTGAATCCCTCGCCCGGCGCCACCCCGGGCATCATGGTCACGAGTTGCATAAAGTTGCGGCCGTTCAGCGGCAACTGCTGAACTTGATTGCCTTGGACCAATCCAGTCAAGTCGCCAGAGGTAGTGTCCACCTGGATCGCCGTCGCCTCAACGGTGACTTGCTCGGTGACCGCGCCCACTTCCAGTTTAACGTTGATCACCAAGCTATCGGCGACGTGCAGGACGATGCCGGTGCGCTCCGAAGCCTTAAACCCCGGATGAGACACGCGCAATTTGTAACTCCCAAGAGGAAGGTCGGGAAAGTTGTAAGTTCCATCCGAGCTTGCCGTCACTGTACGCGTGAAGCCGGTATCTACGTTAATGATTGTAACTTCGGCCTCCGCTACGGCAGCACCCTGAGGATCGGTCACCGTGCCGCGCAGAGCCGCAGTAATCAATTGCGCTTGTGTCACCGTTGGAATCGCCAGTATCAACAGCAATGCGCAAATCGTGACCCAAGCCATCAACGATTTACCACTCGCTACGTTTGCTTCCGTTGATTGCATTTTCATTCGCACACCCCACAAGAAATTTCTTCGAATCGCGTCAGAAAAATTTCTGATCGTTCGAGTCGGAACCGGGCAACTGCATCCGCACCGAATGAGTGTTTAGGGCTGACTTCTTGGAATCAGGACCCGACCCCGCAGGCCCCCTCGACGCACCGACTAAACGCGACCGACTAATGCTTTTGTGTTACTCCTTATAGGTTGAGCGCCGGCCTTTGTCAAGCAAAAATAATGATATTCTGCAGGAAAAAAATGTTATTCTAACGTGCCGGTAAGAGACAAAATTGAGACGAAGTTCATGGTCGGTTCCTGCCCCTGAAGATAGGGTACAGACCGGCTGTGACTTACGTCTCTTGGCAACCGTCGGGATCTTATGATATAGGAGACGAACGGCGACGTAGGAAGGCTCAGTTCCGGGGGCCTTCGCCAGCGTAACCTCCTATTAGCAATAGACTTACGGGATACAGTGGAACGCGTACCTGTTCCTGCCCTTTGGGTCCGCCACGTTCTGCCGCGTGTGAGCACTTGTCGAGGGTGCTTGAATGGCTCCGCTATCAAAAAAAAATGTCGGCCCCCCGAGGGAGCCCAAGGTCACCCTCAAAACCATAGCCCAACAATTGGGCCTGACCCCCGGTACCGTGTCCGCGGCGTTAAACAATTCCGCCGCAGCCCGTTCGATACCGGAACGCACCAAGAAGCGCATCCTCGCCGCCGCTAAGGATCTGAACTACCGTCCTAATTATTTCGCTCGTTCCCTTCGTTTGAGGCGCACGTACACAATCGGCGTTATTGCCGAGGAAATTGGTGACGCCTGGGGCTCCATGGTCATCAGCGGTATAGAGGAATATCTGCGCAAGAACAACTTCTTCTTTCTTACCGTGATTCACCGCCACGATCCCAAGCTTCTGCAAACCTACGCGCAAATGCTATTGACGCGCGGCGTAGAAGGCTTCATCACCACAGACACATCGATAACTGAGAGGTTGCAATTGCCCACGGTCGCCGTCGCAGGGCACGGTCACGTCGAAGGCGTGACAAACGTCGTCCTGGATCACAAGCTGGCGGCACGCTTAGCCCTGACCCACCTTCACGAACTGGGACATCGAGACGTCGCCTTCTTGAAAGGACATCCGGCTAGTTCCGACTCCGAGGTGCGTTGGAACTCTCTGCGTGAAACTGCCGCTGAACTCGGCATTCCCGTTCGCGCGGAGCTAACCGTGCAAATCGATAGCACGGTTTCCACGCCTCATCTCGGCTACCCATTTGCCAAGCAGTTGCTCGCGCGTAGGGAGCCCTTTACCGCTCTGTTTGCCTACAATGACATCTCGGCCATTGGCGCCATCTGGGCGCTGCAAGAAGCGGGGTTGCGGGTGCCTGAGGATGTCTCCGTTCTCGGCTTTGACGATGTTCCCGCCGCGGCCTTCAACAATCCTGGGCTCACCACAGTTCGTCAGCCCTTGGAGCGCATGGGGCAAATTGCCGCCAAGACGCTCATCGATCAGATTGAAGGCAAGGCCGAATATTTGCCGGAAATCGCCATCGAGCCGGAATTCATCATTCGCGCCTCGACAGGTCCCGCGCCGGCTCGTCCCGCCTGGCCAGCCGCTGAAAAGTAACTCAGAGAATCCGTATAAGAGCCGGCAAGGCCGCGCAATACACCGGCGCTTGCTAGGAAAGAAGAATGCTGAAGGAAGCAACGACGAGAAAAAAATTTTCGCGGCCGGGTCGACCACCTGTCTAACATTTCCGGCATTATGCCGACAACCCCAGCTCGACGGAAAAATTTGCCGCAACTCCCTTTACAATCCTGGGATGGATCATCACACCCTCGCAGCGGTCAGCATCGCCGGAACATGCCTGGATGTGCTCGGAAGCCTCTACTTAGCTTATGACTTGCTAGGCGGCCAACACGGTCCGTTGCGATTGCTCACGCGCGCGGTAACGTATTCCATCGCATTCGGAATTGGCTATGGGCTCGGCCTCGGTCCATTTTTTGGCTTGGCATCGGGCGTTGCCACCGGAATCACCACCGCGATCGAGCTGAGCCGAGCCGCGTGGCCTCGAGCACTACTCCCTATTTTGGGAAGGAGTCTTCAGTGCTATTCGCGGATTTGCCTTTGGGGCTGGCTTGTACCGAACCGTGGGCATGGACTTCGCCGCTGTTTTCGCCATCCTCATCACCATCGGACAAATATTTGCGTATTCCCGCGGGATGCGTCCGGGTCTCGACTACTCGGCGGCTCGCCGGCCGCGGCTTACGCATGCTCAGTTTTGGGGCACCTTCATTCGCACCATCGGCTATATCGTTACCGCTCTGGTGTGCAGCACTCTGATTCATCATATCGATCATGCCTGGCTGTTTGCGCTGCGCATCGGGCTGGTAACCGGCATCGCCACCGGCGCCGGCATCACACTGAACCCCTACATCGAATACTATGCCGACAAACTCCCCGAACGCCGCCTCGGAGCTTTCGGCATTGCCCTCATCCTCTGCGGCTTCACCTTGCAATCCCTTCAATACTGGCTGGCGCTTTTCGATGTCCACCTCAGCTGACCCGAGCGGCTAGTAAAATCGCAGGTTTACGGTCCGGGGAAGTACTAAAGTACTATTGCTAGTGAGCCTGCCCTGTGATTTTCTCGGCTAAACCAAACATGCTCTTGGACCGGAGAACGCATGGTTGATGCGGAACGGCGAGCCCAGAGAGCGTCTTAGGTCGATTGCTCAGGCAGAAGTGCCGGAATTTCAAGCTCGACCCGCGAATAGCGACCCCGCCCGCCCATCAGCTATTCGAGAAATTCCTGCACCGTCTGAGATCCATTTCATTCCGTCAGCTTGCCCAAAGGGGTGCAAAAGGCGGGTGCCACGCCATCATGGAATCGCTCTTCGACATCCTCAAGAAAGTGGACACCGTGAATTTCCGGTGGATCGCGGTTGCGAGAAGCTTGCAAGCTGCCCAAGCCCATGATTGAAAAATTGCAACAGTCTTCCCAGGGCGATTATGTCGTTTTTGATCAACGTACCCAGCAAATCGTTGTCAACCTGAACCCGAACTCGCGCGCAACCTCCGCGTGAGCGAATCGAAAGTCGATACAGGATCGGTGATCAGGCCTAATCCAAGCAGTGACACGGGACGTCTCCCCAGCCACCGGTGAGGAGTTCAATTCTATGCAGACGCAAGCGCCAATGGCACAACCTACCTCAAGCCCTTCTGACCCACCGCCTATCACCTGGGCCGAACGGCGCCTAACGCCGCGCAAAGCCTGGGTGGCCGACATCAACTTTGAGCCGAATAACGGCGGGATCGTGCTGAACCTCTCCGAAGGAGGTCTCGGCTTTCGTTCCATCGCACCTGTTCAGCCTGACGGGCCGATCCGTTTTTGGTTCTCTCTTGACAATCAGCGCGTCCAAGCTTCCGGTGAACTCGCCTGGGTCGACGCCTCGCAAAAAACAGGCGGTCTTCGCTTCACCACATTGCCCTCAGAGGCTCGCGAGCAGATCCGCCAGTGGACTATGCAACCTATCTCGCCGCTAGCTACTGACGACGCTCCCGCTGGATCGGCTCGTATGCTCCGCCGCTTCTTCTCGCTCGGTTCGATCCGGCCAGATACACCGGATACCGCGGAAACTCCGGTTAGCTCTACGCCCCTTTCCCTTCTTCCTCGAAAGCCACAATCGCTGATGCAATGGAGCTGGTTCACCGGCGGTTTGGCGCTTGGCGCCCTGCTCTCGGCATTTATCGCGAGCCTGTTCGTGTTTCACACCAATCGTCGCCAGCTGGGCGAATCCATTATCCATTTCGGAGAGCGCATAGCAGCGAGAACTCCGGCGCAGCATCAGCGCGTGCTGCCCGCGCCGGCATCGCCCGCAGCCGACGCAATATCTTCGCCAGTGATTCCGGTGCCACAGGTCACAGCTCCGGCATCACAGCTCGCGACCAACTCAGCAGGTCCGCCTAAGCCTCAGCTGCCTCAGGCCAAGCCTGAATCCGCACCGACGACTACCGCCATCCCTTTCGTTGCCCCTGCATCCCGCCCCAAACTTCCTGCGAGCGCTGACACTTCCTCGATTCCGGTAGCGTCTCTCGCCATCTCTTCCCCAACCATTGCCGCCCCGTCCGACTCGAGTCTCGTCCCGAGCAAGCCGAATCCTGGTCCACCGTCGGTCGAGCCAGCGAAGTACGTGAGCGCCTTCATTGAACCCTCTGCAACGCCGAACACCGACAACACTCCCACCGAAATGTATTTTGAAGTTGGCAGATTCAAAGACGAACTCTCCGCCAAAGGGACCAAGGACAAACTCGCGCAACTCGGTTTTCCCGCTGCAGTTATTCATAAGAGCCGTTTTTGGTCAAACGCCTATCGCGTTGTCGTCGGGCCTTACACTGACGATGCGGAAGCGAAAATCGGACAGAAGAGTCTCGTTTCGCGCGGCTTCAGTCCACAGCCATTCGAACGCGGCTCTCGCGATTTCAACCTGAGCTATGCGCTGACTCTCAATGGCAAGAGCATGCCGGTGGGCGAGTGCATCATCCGCTGGGAATCTTACAGCTCTAACGTTGTTGTGCAATTCATTCGTGGCAAGGACGTCGCAGCCACAGTTGACGCCAAATGGGTGAAGCGGGCCGTGCACTACGATCGCCCTGCGTTTGTTTACACCAAAGGCGGCGACGGATCTCGCAATCTCGCCGAAGTTCGCTTCGCCGGTATGAATCGCGCGCTGGTTTTTCACAAATCATCCTGACCGTCGCGTCACAACGCGAATCCGGCCAGCCGCACCGCTTCCCTCTTCTTCAATCCTGCGCGATATCCGAACAGCCATCGCGATTTATTATCCGCACCAGAAGAAATTCTTCTTGACAAACCTTTACAGAACGCGGTACGACGTGGAAAAGCCGTTTCGTTAACGTTAACGGTGCGCACGTTGGCGGAACTTTCGCGGGTGTCGCGCCGCTGGGGTTCGAGGACTCATCGGCAACCGGAGGAATCGATGAATTCTGAACCGTTGAAGTGTCTCTCGAGCTCGATCAGGACCATAAATCGTCTCGCCCTTCCGTTCGGTATCCTTTGTCTGCTGTTGATCGCTATGCCCTTCTCTGCTTTCGCCCAGGAAGCCACCATCGTCGGCACCGTCACCGATCCTTCCGACGCGTTGGTTCCCGGGGCTAAGATCACTCTTATCAACGTCGAAACTGGTTTGAGCCAGTCCATCGCTACCAACCAAGACGGCCAGTATGTCGTCTCCAACCTGCGCATCGGCCACTACGACATCTCCGCCGACGCCAAAGGCTTCAAGGTTGCCGAGCGTAAGGGCATTGTTCTGAACGTTGGCGATCGTACCCGAGTGGATTTTCACCTGCAGATGAGCGGAGCCGCCGAAACCGTCACCGTTGAGTCCGACGCCGTAAGAGTGCAAACCGATACCGGCGAGGTCAGCGAGGTCATTACCGGCAAGCAGATCACCCAGCTCGCCACCAACGGTCGCAGCTTATATACGCTGGTCAATCTCACGCCGGGCACTTCCAGCCTTCAGGGCGATTTTCAGACTCCTACCACCATCGCCGGCGACGCTGGCGTCAGTGTTAACGGTGGCCGCCCCATTCACACTCTCTACATGATCGATGGCGGCGAAGATAACGACCGCGGCGGTGGCGGCTTCGATGTTTTGCCCTCGCTCGACTCCCTGGCCGAGTTCCGCATGATGACCTCCAACTACAGCGCCGAGTACGGCCTTTCCACCGCCGGCACCATTCACAGCGCCATCAAGTCCGGGACCAAGCAGTTTCACGCCTCCGCCTGGGAATTCGTCCGCAATGACGCCCTCAACGCGCGTGGCTTCTTTTTCCCGGCTCCGAACAAGATCCAGAAACTTCGCTTCCACACTTACGGCTTCAACGCCGGCGGCCAGGTGCCCGTTTGGAAGTCTCATCCGACTTTCTTCTTCTACAACATGGAATGGCGCAGCCTGATTTCCGGAGGCTCGCTCAACCAAGTGTTCCCTTCCACTGCGACCTACGGCGGCAATTTTTCATCCCTGTTTGGCGCCGGGGCAACAACCGCGCTCCATGTCCCGAACTTCTCGACTCTCTCCCCAGCGCTCCAGGCAAAATTCGCCGCGGATGGACTCGTCTCCGGTGGCACATTTCCTGGCAACGTGATTCCAGCCAACTTGCTTGACTCCAACGCGCAGGCGTTGCTAAAGGCCGGAATCTTCCCCGCTCCGACCACCGTCGACAGCAAGGGCAATCCAACTTTCATCGGCGGCAACGACTCGCGGTCAACCGTGCGCGAGGAAATTGCCCGCATCGATCATCAGTTCACCGACAAGTTCTCGGTCTTCGGCCACTGGATTTCCGAGCAAATTTCCCAGGGCTTTGGCACCACCCAATGGAGCGGCGATAACTCGCCCGCCGTCGGCGACACCATGGGCAATCCGTCCTACAGCGCCGTGGTGCACACGACGTACACAATCAGGCCAAATCTGCTCAACGAAGCCTCTTTCAATTACAACGGCAATCGCATCAACATCGTCCCCAATGGCCTGATCAGCGCTCCTTCCGGCTTCAATTTCAACCGCCTGTTCACCGGTCCCAATCCGCTCAACCGCATTCCCTCGATAGCCTTAAGTAACGGCACGGGCGCCGCCGGAAATTACACTTCTAACTGGACACCCTGGACGAACACGGCCGATGACTACCAAATCCGCGACGATATCTCCTGGACGAAGGGAACCCACCAGTTCAAGTTTGGTGGAAGCTGGGCTCTCTTCAAGAAGCGCCAAGACATCTTCGCCGCTACCCAAGGCAGCTTCAGCTTTAATGGCTTCTACACCGGTAACGGATTTGCGGACTACCTGCTAGGATTCTCAAACAGCTACAACGAAGCTGGCGTCAAGGATAGTGGCCAGTGGAACAACGTCTCCTGGGCCGCCTATGTACAAGACGATTGGCGCGCTACTCGCCGGCTCACGCTGAACCTGGGCCTGCGCTGGGATGGCGTCCCGCACACTTATGAAGCCAACCACCGTATGTCCAACTTCTATCCCAACCTCTACAATCCGGCCAACGCTGCCCTGCTTAACCCAGGCGGCGGAAGCATCAATCCAGCCAGCCCTGGTCTAGGCAGCAGCCCCAACCCCATCTTGGCAGGCGTGCCCTTCTACCTGAACGGCATCGGCATCGATGGCCTAAACGGCGTTCCCAAGGGACTCGTCGAATCGGCATAGGGGGAGTGGTCGCCCACTCTCCGCCGAGTAGGCCCGGGGAATTGCACCCCGAGCCTCTCACTGAACCGGACTTAAACCTCTCAGCTTATCCGGCTCGTGCCA
>Ga0070698_100001761_pt1 | contig 24148 bp, 23 predicted proteins | sample KBSK1502metaG_FD_65477 | JGI IMG/M metagenome (GOLD analysis project Ga0070698, IMG submission 65477) | Corn, switchgrass and miscanthus rhizosphere microbial communities from Kellogg Biological Station, Michigan, USA - KBS K1-50-2 metaG | ecosystem: Host-associated > Plants > Roots >... | reverse complement strand
CATCAACTAATTGCTCTCGCGGCGATCCCGTCGAAGCGGCCAATTGTTTTTCAAATTCCAAGTAGTTCGACACGCTATGCATAGGCTCCATATCTGTTGCTCCCAGTTAGTCCTCCAGACGAGCGAGACTCTTCTTGTTTCGTTGCCTAAAGTTCCGTTGTGGAATAGACGCCAAGATTTTGGAAATGGGCCCTTTGTTGTTCGAACTGGCGCGATTGTGATCCGAACGGCGACGTTAGACTCGAAAGAATTCCACATGATCGTGAAGAACCCTGAAGAAGACCAATCCGCTTACCGGGCGTGCGAAGGAAGAATAGGCTCGCACGGAGGGCACGGTGGTCACGGATTGGCTGAATCCGTAATGCAATGTCTGAGGCTGTTACTATTTCAGAAAGAGGGAGTACATTTCTTCATTCTGGCTGCCCTCCTGACGGTTGGCGTTCACTCCGGCCCGCTAAGGTCTGTGGTGAGAGAACCAAAGCCCCTCAGAAATATCCTCCGTGCCCTCCGTGGTCTCCGTGCGATGATTCTTTCGGATTCCGAATCTTGCTCTGATCGAGCCGTCCAAGATGGCTCTATACTGACGGGCGGAAATCCGAGCTGCCTGGCAACCGGGAACGCTCGCCTTCAAGATGCGACCCAGTATACAGATGCTTACAACTTCTTCTTACGGCGGTACAAAGTGGCGGGATCCACGCCCAGCACCGCGGCAGCTTCGTCAACAGTTCGCGAATTGGAAATCACCCTTCGGATATGCTCATTTTCAATTTCTTCGAGTGTGACCCTCCCTCCAACTCTCAGTTCGGAGCGAGTTTGAATGATTTCCGTTAAATCGCCCAGGTCGATTTGATCCCCGCTCCCGAGGATGACGGCACGCTCGATCAGGTTGCGCAACTCGCGCAGGTTTCCGGGCCAATGATAAGATCGCATCGCGTCGATCGCGGCAGGAGCGAACCCACGAAATTGCTTGCCAGCGCGTTGCGCAAAGAAATCCAGCTGGCGTCCTGCGATCCGCTCAAGATCTTGATAGCGATCGCGCAGCGCGGGCAAACGGATGGTTATCACGTTGAGGCGATAGAAGAGATCTTCCCGGAACCGCCCATCGCGAACCGCCTGCCCCAAATCGCGATTCGTCGCCGATATCACGCGAACATTCGCTCTTCGCTGCCTTGTTTCCCCCACCCGTTCATATTCTCGCTCCTGCAACAGGCGTAGAAGTTTGGCCTGAATCACCAGCGGAAGATCGCCAATCTCGTCGAGAAAGAGGGTCCCACCTTCGGCGGCAGCCACCTTGCCCTGCGTATCCGAAAGGGCTCCTGTAAAGGCGCCTTTCACGTGCCCAAATAGCTCGCTCTCCAGAAGTTCGTGAGACAGACTTGGGCAACTAACGGTAACAAAGCCTGCAGGTTTTCTGGGACTTCGAGCGTGCATCGCCTTAGCGAGCACGCTTTTGCCTGTGCCGCTCTCTCCGAGCAACAAAACTGTCGCATCGCTGTTAGCGGCTTTGAAAGCCATATCCACAACACTCTGCATCAATGGCGAATCGGTATGCAGATCAATCTCCTGCAGTTCTGCACTTAGCTGCGATTCCAGGGCCGCAACGCGGCTCTCGAGCCTCCTGGTTTTTTCTATTTTGGCTAACAGTTGACGAACCTGTTCCGGGGTACACGGTTTTGGGAGATAGTCAAACGCTCCCAAACGCATCGACTCAACCGCGGTCTCTATCGACGCAAATGCGGTCACGATTACAACAGCAGCTTCCGGAGCCAGACGGAGTATTCCTTCGAGGACGTCGAGCCCATTCTCCTGGTGAAGCTTCAGATCCAGAAACACAACGTCAAAAGTTGCCCTTTGTATTTCGCTGAATCCTTCCCTGCCCGACGCAGCACAGATCACCTCATGTTCCATTGATTCGAGGGCCATCGCCATCGTCCGCCGGATGTTCTTTTCGTCGTCAATTACGAGTATCCGCATAACCCTTGCTCCGGACTAATGTGACAAGAGTCAGAAAAACCGCAACGGTGGCACTAGCCGGGAAAGCATCTCGCCGGTCTGAGGTGCGGCCTCGCTTGGAATGGACTCGATCCGGTTAAGCATTCAGCCGCCAAGAAAATTCAGGTCTGCGCTACAAAATCGCTGGACAAAAAAGACTTTCGTTGTCTTGACATGTCAAAGGTAACAGGGCTTACTGATTTTTGTTCACCCCTTACCCAGAAAGGCTTTCTCGATGATCTCCCCAAAAAAATTGCTCAAGCGATATCTGCTTCGAGGCGTTGGTTCCCTGTTCCTGGTCTCTCTCGCAACCACAACCGGTTTCGGCGCCGGCGTCACGATTCGGTTTACCGGTGATTCCAGTGGCGATAGTGGAACCTTCACCAAAGCGCTTATCGAAGAGTGGGCCCAGAAAACCGGAAACAAGGTTGAAATTATTAGCCGTCCCAACGACGCGACTGCGACACTGGCGCAGTATCAGCAGTATTGGGCAGCGAAGAGTCCTGATGTGGATGTCTACCAGGTCGATGTGATCTGGATGGGTATTTGCGCACCGCACGCCGTCGACATGAAAAAGTATGTCAAGGAAGATGAGATCAGCCAGCACTTTCCGCGCATCATTGAGAACAACACAGTGAACGGAAAACTGGTTGCCATCCCGTGGTTCACCGACGCCGGGATTCTCTATTATCGGACGGACCTCCTGGAGAAATATGGTTACAAGGAGCCGCCAAAGACCTGGGAAGAGCTTGCTGAAATGGCCAAGAAGATTCAGGACGGCGAGCGCAAAGAAGGCAAAAAGGATTTTCAAGGATTCGTGTTTCAAGGCAAGGCAAGCGAAAGCGTGACCTGCAACGCTCTCGAATGGGTTTACAGCTATGGCGGCGGAACCATTATAGACCCGGATAAAAAGGTGACGATCAACAATCCGAATGCTATTAAGGCGCTTCAAACAGCCAGGAGCTGGGTAGGATCGATTTCGCCGCCCGGGGTTGTCACTTACGGTGAGGAAGAGGCTCGCAACGTGTGGCAGGCCGGTAATTCGGCATTCATGCGCAATTGGCCCTACGCCTATGCCACAGGTCAGGATCCAAAAAGCCCGATCGCGGGCAAATTTGATGTGACTGTCCTGCCCAAGGGCGGCGACAACGGTAAAAATGCAGCGTGCCTCGGCGGCTGGCAGCTGATGGTCTCTGCCTACTCAAAACAGCCGGATACGGCAGCAGATCTGGTCAAATTCATGACGTCACAGGAATCTCAGAAAAAACGCGCACTTCAGCTCAGCCAGTTCCCGACGTTGCCCGCGCTCTATTCCGACCCGGAGGTCCTTGCTAAAAATGGATGGTTCAAGAATATGCTGGACGTCTTGAAAAATGCGGTGGCCCGTCCCTCTACAGTTACGGGCGCGGATTACAACCAGATCTCCACGGCATTTTTCCAAAACGTAAACAAGGTCCTTTCCGGAGGCACTTCGGCTCAGGATGCAGTGCAGCAGGTTGAGAAGGTAGGAAAGCGATTGGTTCGGTAACTCGTGCGCGGAAAGGGCACTGAGACATGGCCAAGGAAATTGATCTAATGGAGCGCCAGAGGCGTTTGGCATGGTATTTGATCGTGCCAGCCGTCCTCGTGGTGTTCCTGGTAATCGGATACCCACTTATCCAGGTTCTTGTCTATTCGGTCCTCAAATACAAGCTTGACGGGGTTACCCCGCCAAGCTTCGTGGGCCTCGGCAACTACCTGTTCATTCTTACGGACAGCGATTTCTGGCACGCGGTTGCTATTACCTTAATTTTTTCGGTCTGCTCCGTTACGCTCGAAGCTGTATTGGGTTTGACAGTCGCCATGGTGGCAAACTCGAACTTCAAGGGTCGGTCATTTTTGCGAATTGCAATTCTGATTCCCTGGGCAATCCCGACCGTGGTATCATCCAAGATCTGGGCGTGGATGTTTAACGACATCTACGGAATCGTCAATGTCCTTCTTACCAATTTGCACCTGATACCGCAAAAGATCGCATTTCTGGCGACACCGATAACGGCGGTGCCGGTCATCATTGCGGTTGATGTGTGGAAGACCACTCCGTTCATGTCGCTCCTTTTGTTAGCCGGTCTCGGATTGATTCCCGGCGATCTCTACGAGGCAGCCTCCATTGATGGCGCCACGGCGGTGAAGAAGTTTTTTTCGATAACGCTTCCTCTGGTGATGCCGACGTTGCTTGTGGCCCTTATCTTTCGTACTCTGGATGCGCTGCGGGTTTTCGACATTTTTTACATCATGGTCGGAGGCCAGGGGAATATGGCAACCATGGCCATCTACAACCAGCAGTGGCTGGTTTCGTTCCTGGATGCAGGAATTGGCTCGGCGGCTTCGGTCATTATTCTCATTATCATAATGATCTTCGTGATCCTCTACACACGCTTCAGCAAAACCAGCTTCGAATGAAAGAACAAGATTCAAAGTCTCCCCTACTACGAGTGTTGTTCTACCTCCTGGTAGTCGTCATTCTCGTTTTTAATTTGTTCCCGTTTCTCTATGCGATTGTCTCGTCGTTCCGGCCAAACGCCGATCTGTTTTCAACCGATCTTTTTCCTAAGGCGTTTACGTTCCTACACTACGACGAGATTTTTAAGGATTCCCGGTTTGTCACTGGCCTTATCAACTCGATCATCGTGGCCGGTTGCACCGTATTGATCTCGCTTGCCCTCGGCAGTCTGTGTGCCTATGCGCTCGGCAGGCTACCCTTCCGTTTCAAGGGGCCGGTGCTTTACATCGTGCTGACAATGACGATGTTTCCGCAGATTTCGGTGCTCTCGGGTCTTTTTGTCATGCTCAAGGGTCTGAACCTGTTCAACACGCGCCAAGGCCTTATAATGACTTACTTGATTTTCACCTTGCCATTCACGATCTGGGTGATGACCCAGTACTTTCGCAGTCTGCCGAGAGAACTCGAGGAAGCCGCCTACGTTGACGGCGCGTCGCCCTTGGAAGTGTTCTGGAAAATTCTGCTTCCCCTGACCGTACCCGGCCTGGTCTCTACCGGGCTATTGGCCTTCATTGCCGCCTGGAACGAATTTTTGTTCGCGCTGACCTTCACCGTCACCGACCAAATGAGGACCGTACCGGTCGTGATTTCACAGTTTAGCGGTGCGACATCCTATGAACAGCCGTGGGGAGCCATCATGGCTGCTTCCATGGTAGTGACCATACCGCTGGTCATCCTGGTGATGATATTCCAATATCGAATCGTTGCCGGGTTGACTGCAGGCGCAGTGAAGGGTTGAGGTAGCGAGGCCGCGCCTAAGGCCAGCGAGATGTGACGGTAATAAGGTGGCGTTGAGGAGAGGCGCCCGGTTGGGCGAGGCTGTATCGCTCCGTCTTTGCAGTTCAATGTGAAGGGCGTCGCGGATTGCGACGCCTGAGGTATTTGACTCGCAGGAGAAAGGGCTCGGCTCCGCGTTGCGAAGCCTCCGGTGCGGGCGGATCTCCGAGGCGCCCGTGGTGTTCCGGGCCGCCACATGGATAGGGACGGCTTCTGTGCCGTCCGACTAATCATTTCTGGCCCCCATAACAAGGAGAAAAATTGGGGCGGCACAGAGGCCGTCCCTCCCTAAAGCGTCGTGGGATCGCGCCGGGTAGGAAGGATCTGCGAGGAGCCGCGCCACCGCTTCGTCACAAGGGCAAACGGTGGCGCTCAGTTTTAATTGTCCCTTCGTTTCACTTTGCATGATTTTTGTGATAGTTCCTTCGTACGGCGATCGGGTCGCCATCTATGGCATTCAAGTTTGAGATCGAAAGACCTTTTGCGAGCGAAATCCCGCGCATCGCACGGGAGCGCATCGAACGGGTCATAGAAGCCTTGGCGGAGAAGCCGCGTCCCAGCGCGGAATCAATTCACGCGGCCCGTAAAGACCTCAAATCTTTGCGAGCCCTCCTGAGACTCGCCCGCGGCTCAATTGCTGAGGAAATCAGGCAGAACGAAAATCTCTTATTCCGCGACACCGGCCGATCTCTCGCGGCGGTTCGCGATTCGCAGGCTCTGATTGAAGCGCTGAAAAAGTTCGTCAAGGGCAAAACTCGAACCGGTTCGAAGATTTCCGGAGCCCAGCAGGAAGTTAGATTGGACTTTGTTCATCAAGTCCGAAGCAGGATCGAGCAGGAAGCCGTCGAGGAGCTTTCCGAGGATACTCTGAAACAGCTGAAGGAGAATCTGCATGGAGCAACCCGAAGCGCGGCGCATTGGTTCGATGGACTTTCATTCGAGCGAGAAGATGAATGGGAAGCGTTTGTTGGGCGCGGCCTGCGGCGAACCTATCGGCAGGGAAGAGAGATCGTCGGCCAACTGGAAAGCCTAGGCAAGGAAAACGCCGGCGACGAGACATGGCATGCTTTACGGAAGAATACGAAGGCTCTGGGGTATCAGCTGCGTTTGTTTCGGCCGATATGGGCGGAGTTGCTGGGAACATTGCTCAAAGAAATCGATCAATCGACCGATAAGCTCGGGGACGACCATGATCTGGCTGTTTTGCGCGGCCGCCTCTTGACAGAACCTTACGATGCTTCGGAAACTCAGGTGGCAGCCGAAACAAGGCGCATTTTCATTGAATCTCTTGATCGCCGGAGGCGCAAGCTTCAGATGGAGGCATACCACATGTTGCGCCGAATTTACGCGGAAAAACCGAGGCAATTTGAGAGCCGGATTCGTTGCTACTGGAGCATTTCGCAGACAAAACCGACTAAAATTTTCGCGCAGCTCCCTCGAGAGGCCGCCGGAGCTTCCTCGAAAAGAGACATACCTGCGCGCTCGGGTGGAGGAACTTTGCATAGGCCCGCACCCGCGAGTGCAGGAACTTTGCACCGGCCCCGACGCCGGCGCGCCCGCGCTCAAAGTGTGGCGACTGGTAGCATTCCGAGCTGAAGCAGCGAACGCCTATTCCTCATTTTTAGAAAGTTGCGGTTGCGTCGCATCGACGTTTCAGGGAGGGGCGGCCTCTGTGCCGTCCCATTTTCTCCTTGTTATGGGGCCAGAAATGATTAGTCGGACGGCACGGAGGCCGTCCCTCCCATGCAGCGGCCCAAAGATCGACCCTGCCGGGTTTACTTCTGATGACCCGAAGCAGCAGGCGAAGGCGAGCCCCTCTGCGCACCTCATAACTATTCAGCTCTAATGTTAATTGTTCGCGGTTGCCTCGCGAGCCGAGCGCATCCATTGTTCATTGTGAGTCAAAAGATTCGTACGATTCGGCTGCGGTATCTCGCTGCTCAGCTAGGGGAAGTGGCCAACCAGATCACAAGAGTTCACTTCTCCAATTTTCGGGAGAAGGGTTATACGTGGCGCCCCGAAATCAATGTCTTCCGATGCGCTACCTGCTTTCGGATATGCGTAGAACTTGCCGGTGTCGATCCCGACCAGATCGAGGTTGCGATCGCATCGGACCGCCTTTGGGTGCGCGGTTATCGCGCGGCGCCTGAACCGCTCCGGCAAAATGAGATGGCGTACGCCTCCCCTCGCAAGCCGGTAAGGGTAATCGCCATGGAAATCGACCATGGGGAATTCGAACGCGAGGTTGAAATTCCGCTGGCGTTTGATTCCAAGAGGACCTCGACAGAGTGGGACAATGGTCTTCTGTGGATTTTCCTTCCACGAAAAGCTCACGCCTAGCCCGCAAAAATCACGCGCTATGAGCATGAGTTCCGAACAGCAAGACGGGCAAAGCGTCCCTGAGTCTAGTTCAAGTAAAGCCCCTGAAAACCGCAACCCTATTTCACCGGAAGCACACCGAGAAGCGGTGGACACAGGGGCAAACAGAGAGGCTGACGCCGGCGGCACCCCAACATCTCTGGCGATTCTTCCTATCCGCGGAATTGTTCTGTTTCCGGGAATGGTTGTCCCGCTGACGATCGGTCGACCGTCAGCGTTGAAGCTCGTCGATTCCGAGTTGCCGGAAACCAAGCAATTAGGGCTCGCGGCGCAACGAGATGAACAAGTGGATCATCCTGGGCCTTCGGACGTTTTTTCTGTCGGTGTATCGACGCAGGTTTTGAAGCTGATTCGTCAACCGGATGGAACCGCGGTTTTGATCGTTCAAGCCCTGCGAAGAATTGCAATCGAATCGTTCATACAAACAGAGCCTTACCTTCGCGCCTCGGTCCGACCGCTTAGAACCGTAATACCCGCGGGTGACACGACCGAGCTGGAAGCTTCCTTCAACAATCTGCGTTCATCCGCCCTAAGGTTACTTGAACTGTCGCCGGATATTCCGGACCAGGCCCGGGCGGCGCTGGTCAGCCTTGACCAACCAGAGCAACTCACTGATCTGATGGCCGGTAACCTCGGCATCGACCTCCCGACAAAACAGGCCATCCTCGAGGAGCCTGATTTGCTGACTCGCATGCGCATGGTGCAGGAGGCTCTTCAGCGCCAGCTCGAAATCGCCGAACTGCAGCAAAAGCTGAGAAAAGATGTCGAGGGTCGCTTTTCGGATACGCAGCGGAGAGTGTATCTCAGGGAGCAGCTTCGGGCAATCCAGCGCGAATTGGGGGAAGAGGACGCCGACGGCGAGGAGCAGGCAGAACAACTACGCAAGAAACTGCAGGATTCAGGTGCGAACGAAACCGTTCTGGCCACAGCAGAAAAAGAACTCAAGCGCCTTAGCCATATTCCAAGCGCAAGTCCGGAATACTCGGTCATCGTCTCCTACGTCGAGATGCTCGCCGACCTCCCGTGGAATAAGACCACCGAGGACAACACCGATCTGGCACGCGCACAGTTCGTCCTTGATCGCGATCACTATGGACTGGAGAAAATTAAGCGCCGGATCGTTGAATTCCTGGCGGTTCGGAAACTGCATCCAACCGGCAGAAGTCCGATCTTATGCTTTCTTGGGCCTCCCGGCGTCGGCAAAACGAGTCTGGGCAAATCGATTGCCGAGGCTTTAGGACGCAAATTTGCCCGCTTATCGCTTGGTGGAATTCGGGATGAAGCCGAAATTCGCGGACACCGAAGAACTTATATTGGGGCTATGCCCGGTCGAATCATCCAGGAAATTCGACGGCTTGGTGTTCGCAATCCGGTGCTTATGCTCGATGAGGTTGACAAGATCGGCGCGGACTTTCGCGGAGATCCTGCAAGCGCTCTTCTTGAAGTTTTGGATCCCAGGCAGAACGATTCATTTGTTGATCGCTATCTCGATGTCCCGTTCGACTTGAGCCAGGTCATTTTCATCGGCACTGCAAATTATGTTGAAGGAATTCCTTCGCCGCTGCGCGATCGAATGGAAACGATCGCTTTGCCGGGTTATACAGAAACGGAAAAGCTCAATATCGCCCAAAAATACCTCGTTCCCAGACAAATTGAAGAACACGGATTGAGTTCCGAGCAGTGCCGTTTCGACGAGGACGCCATCAAGACTATTATCGGGGAATATACGTACGAAGCTGGAGTTCGCGATCTGGAACGCAAAATCGCGTCCGTGTGCCGTAGCATTGCTGCAGAAATTGCAAGAGGAGTAAAGGCCGAGGTGCATGTTTCGCCGAATCTCGTTCGCGGGATTCTTGGCGCTTCCGCACGGAACGTTGCCGAACAGCGTCTGCCGCAGGGTCTGGTTGGTGTAGTCACGGGCTTAGCCTACACTCCAATGGGCGGAGATGTGCTCTTTGTTGAAGCTACCAAGTACCCTGGAAAGGGTGGTTTTTTGTTAACCGGACAGGTCGGCGATGTGATGCGTGAATCGATGCAGGCGGCTTACAGCCTGGTGCGTGCCCGGGCCCGGGAGCTCGAAATCGATCCCGCGCAATTTATGGAGAACGATGTTCACATTCACGTGCCGAGCGGCGCGATTCCGAAGGATGGTCCGAGCGCAGGAGTTGCGATGGCCACAGCGATTGCCAGTCTGTTTAGCAATCGACCTGTCAGGAACGATGTGGCGATGACTGGAGAAATTACATTGCGCGGTGTTGTTCTGCCCATAGGAGGTCTGAAGGAAAAAAGCCTCGCCGCACTCCGAGCCGGGATAACCGAGGTACTTATTCCAAAAGGAAATGAAAAAGATCTCGAAGATATTCCGGCAGAAGCGAAGGAGCGCCTCCATTTCAATCCGGTCGAGACGATCGATGAAGCTCTGGCGATCGCTTTGGTGAAATAGGATTCGTTGACAGATGGGAGGAATGGCCTCCTTAAAATAAACGGTCCCCTCGTGGATGCACACTCTCCAGGAACCGGTGGTGGAAGCGCTTAAAACCATTTCTATGGTGACTGGACCTCAAGAAATTGCCTAAGCTGCACGGATTCATGGCCACATTTTACCCCCTTTCTTCGGAGGCCGACGCCCATCTCGCACCGATCGAGCCGAAGGTTTTTGATCTTTTGTCCAAATCCTTGCCAGCTCACCAGCGCGATCTGTTTTCGCTTCGGCTGCAGCGGCATTTTCAGGATCTTTACGACGGAGTTCATGCTGTCTACGGGCATCGCGATGACTTCGGGGACTTCCTCGAACGCCTGGTGCTGCTGATGGCGGGTCAATACATCGCCTGCCCGGAAAATCTCAGGCAGCGTCACGCCGAATCCATGATCTGGCCTGACTGGTTTCAACACGAAAGCATGATTGGCTATATCGTCTACGCAGACCGGTTTGCCGGAGGATTGCAAGGTATTGAATCGCACATCGATTATTTGAGCGAACTCGGAGTTACCTACCTTCATCTCATGCCTTTCCTCAAGCCTCGAGCGGGAGAGAACGACGGGGGCTACGCCGTAGCGAATTATCGCCAGGTTGAACCCCGCCTCGGAGATATCGACGCGCTGGAATCGCTCACTTCCAAACTTCGCGCAAAAGGGATTAGACTGGTGGCAGACCTCGTGATCAATCATGTCGCCGATGATCACGATTGGACGTTTCGCGCACGTAACGGCGAACAACGTTATATAGACTATTTTATTACGTTCCCGGACCGGAACTTGCCCGACCAATACGAACGCACCTTGCCCGAGGTATTTCCGGTCACTGCTCCCGGCAACTTCACTTTTATCCCGGAGATGAGCCGTTGGGTTTGGACAACGTTTAATCAATATCAATGGGACCTGAATTGGCAGAATCCCGAGATCTTTCTCGAATTCACGGACATCATTCTCTTTCTTGCTAACAAAGGAGTGGAAGTGTTCCGGCTTGACGCGATCGCGTTCATCTGGAAACGGATGGGCACGGATTGTCAGAATGAACCTGAAGTGCATAGCATCACGCGAGCTTTGCGCGCGGTTGCGCGAATCACAGCACCGGGCATCATCTTTAAAGCCGAAGCGATCGTTGGTCCCCATCAGTTGATGCACTACCTGGGCACAGGACGCTATTATGGGAAGGTCAGTGACCTCGCATATCACAATTCGCTGATGGTGCAATTCTGGTCGTCACTCGCTTCACGCGATGCCCGACTGATGACGCGAGCTCTGTCCCGCTTTCCGACGAAACCTTCAAACACCGCCTGGGCAAGTTACATTCGCTGCCACGATGACATCGGATGGGCTATCAGCGACGAAGATGCCGCATCCCTCGGGTGGGATGGTTTCGCCCATCGCAGATTTCTCTCCGAATTCTACTCCGGCAATTTTCCCTTTTCGTTCGCACGAGGAGGCGTTTTTCAGGAGAATCCGCAAACCGGCGATCGCCGCATATCCGGCACTACCGCAAGCCTTGCCGGTCTTGAAATCGGACTGGCAAATAAAGACGAAAAAGCGATCTCCCTGGCGATTGAGCGGATCCTGCTCGGCCATGCGCTTGTTTTTGGCTACGACGGCATTCCGTTGCTTTACATGGGTGACGAGCTTGGTTGCTTGAACGACTACAGTTTTTCACAGGACCCTGATCACGCTTCAGACAATCGCTGGCTTCACCGGCCAAAAATGGACTGGAAAAAAGCCGAGCGCCGCAATGATACCGGCTCGATCGAAAGCCGAATTTTCCGCGGGCTGCGGGAGCTCATTCGGGTGCGCAAGCAGACGCCTCAGTTGCATGCCCAAGTACCGGCGATCGTGATCGACAGCGGCCATCCGCACATATTCACCCATCTTCGTCCGCATCCATCCGGCAATCTTATGTGCGTTTACAATTTCAGTGAGTTCCCTCAAACTCTCACTCCGCATTTATTTGATACCTACCACATTTTTTCGCCCTACGACTTGATCACCAAACGCACTGCGAACGCCTGGGACAGGTTGGTTCATCTGGCGCCATACGACCGCCTGTGGCTCGTCGACGCGTCTTCAGTAGGTTAACGATGCCGGCGACGTATTTCCCGGACGGCACCCTAACTTAATTAAGCAAGAACGGGCCTTGATATCCGAGGTTTACCTTTTAACTTTCGGCCCCCGTAGGTCAGCCGAACAACGAGAACAAGGTTCCCGTGCTCGTTCGCATGCGGGGCTAACGTTGTGCCCTCTTGCCAGCTGCACCCCTACTTTACCCGACTCCAATACTCCGTTCGGCCAATCAACGAAACGCCGATGAAACCACGCACTTTGATTTTCTCCGGGGTTTCCAGTTCCACAAAGCACGAATAGGTATTGCCGCTTTTGGGATCGTAGATTGTGCCTCCGTCCCAGCGTGTATCGCTTTTTCTTGCGAACCCGGACATGAAAACCAAACCAATGATCGGCGTGCTTCGCTTGGCAGGATCCGGGTTGTAAATGTCTGTCTTTTCTTTGCCTTCAGGCGTTTTCGGCACCTTTAGAGCCACAATTCTTGCGCTCAACTTGCCGTTGCTCTCAAAAATCTGAAATGTAGCATCCTCGTTCTCCCAGAGTCCGAGCGGCGAGACATTCTCCGACAAACCAATGGTTCCTAAGCGGGACAAAACAAATAAGATCAACGTGGCAATTATCCGCCGGAGATCGCTCATAAGTCATTGTAGCGTAGCGTTGCGCATATTAAAGGGATGCCGCGCAGGTCAATTGGCTGTTCTTCAAGGCGATTGCGGCTGCGAGGGACCACAGCCCTCCAAGTCAATAACGGCCATGGAAATTTTGATCGAGACCTGGAGGGTTACGCTGCGTCGTAGCCGCGGGCGCAATGGATGCAACCATGCCTGACAAGCACGACTCTCAGGCTGCAGAAAGCGATGGCTCGGGCAGGAATTCGGTCGAAGAGACATCGCCGTAAGCGTTCATGCCTCCTATCAGATGATGCACACTTTCGAACCCCTTCGATTGAAGCCAACTGGAAGCAACAGCGCTCCGGTAGCCATCTTGACAGATGACGACCAACGGCCTCGATGTTGACAATTCGGCGAATCGGACCGGCAATGTCTCCAGCGGAATGTTGGTGGATTCGGGGATACTCGCTGACCAGTATTCCCTCGAGGATCGGACGTCGAGCAGCGCAGGTTTTCCGCCTCGGGAAAGAGTGGATCTGAGATCAGCAGCCGCCAGCTGAGTAATCCGATGGAGAGCAGTCAGCTTATGAGCCTCGATGAAGCCTTCAATGTGTCGAAAGCCGGCACGTAGCAGTTTCAACCGCGCTCGATGCGCCTGCCCATAATCTTCCGAGACCAAGAGAATTCGACCCTTCCTTTCAACAAAAATGCCTGCACTTTTGGCGAAATCCGCACTTTCCAAAACAATGTTCCAACTCCCTGGAAAATGCCCTTCGCCAAACTTCAGCCATCCCCTGACGTCGACTATCGTGGTGTTCGACGCAGATTGCAGTGCCTCCGGTTCAACCGCTGAAAATTCGGATTCTGTTTGTCGCAAAGGCAATTTCACCAAGTCGATCATTCTCAAAAACATCTGAATACATTCTCCTTACAATTCAGCACTAACACGGCTTCGCGCGCTTGCCTACCATATCCTTCTTACCCATTCGGATGAGAATCGAACCACATGCCTGCCGGCGCGACACACTTGGGCCACCGGCCAGGAAAACTTCGAGAGCGGCGCCATCGACGCATCAGGCGGAGAAGCCCGAACGGTCTTTCTGTTCCCCGGCTGTTCGCCGAAGCTGTACCCTTCAAGAGCTTTCCTCACTCGATAGCGCCAAAGAAGCGTCGCTCTCCAAATTCTAGTGATCGGCATAAAGCATTTCTTCTTTAGCGGGGTCACCTCGTTACCGCGCTAACTAGCCACAAAATTCCCATCATCATTCGCATAGTGAGCTAAGTGTTGGCCGCGTGTGTTGCGCGAATGGCGTCAGGTTGCCGGGTGGGGGCTGGGAATTTTTTGCTTGCACAAAAGCGCGAAACACGGCACAACCTGTGAACGTTCACAGAAATCTCCGGGATCCCCCAACCCACGACCTCCAACTTTGGTCATGGCCAGAAATTCCGATACATACTTGCGCCCAGGCACCCTGATCAAAAGAATCACCATGGCCCAGGTCGGCGCTCTTTCCGGCGTTTCGTACCAAACGGTTTCCCGCGTGGTCAATGGAATGCCCGACGTCGCAAATACCACCAGGGAACGCGTGCTGAAAGTTATGCGCGAAGTGGGCTACCGCCCCAATGTAACGGCTCGCCAGCTGGTCAGCCAACGTTCTTCGGTGATCGGGGTCGTCACATTCGGTACAGGCCTCTATGGCCCCACCCAAATCATGGTAAATCTCGAACAAAGTGTTAAAGAAATCGGCTGGAGCGTGATGTTCTGCGGAATCGTGGAGGAAAGCGCAAACGAGATTCGCCGCGCTGTAAACGAACTTTGCTCTCATCAGGTAGGTGGCGTTCTTATCCATCTGCCGCTCGAGATCGACCTCCGGCATCTTCAGGACGTTTGCCGTAACGTTCCTTTGGTCGCGATCGATTCTGTTTTTGGCTTCAAGGCGCACTCTGTGTTCGTGAATCAGGAGCATGGCTCGCGTCTCGTAACGAGGCTTCTACTATCGCTTGGACATACCAGAATCGCGTATTTGCGTGCGCCGCTGATTTGGCGCGCCTCTCGTTTGCGGTTTCGTGGATTTTTAAAAGAGCTCAAAGCATCAAATCTCAACCCCGGACCGATCGTCGAAGCGGATTGGTCCGCCCGCGGAGGATTTGAGGCAGTCAGCGCACTCTTGTCGACGAAGTGCGACCCATTCACGGCGCTGATTGGCGCCAACGATCAAATGGCCCTGGGTGCGATCCGAGCTTTCGAAGAAGCCGGGATCAGGGTACCTGCGAAGGTTTCGGTCGCCGGGTTTGATGATCTTCCCGAAGCGGGGTATTTCCGTCCACCTCTTACGACAGTCAGACAGGACTTTGTTTCTCTGGGAAAGCTTTCCGTGCGGTGCCTTCTCGACCAACTGGATAATCCGAAGCGTACGCCGCGCAACCGCACAATTCGCCCGACGCTTGTTGAACGAGAGAGCACGGCTCCGGCACCAACCTGAGATGAATACTTTTGGGTTTTCAGCCGCTGCTCAATCCAGCCGCGGATCCCAAAAACACAAACAACGATAGCCCCCAAACAATACGTATGAAAAGAAACTGTATCGCAAATGGCAAGGCCACCATAATTGAACTTCAGGGCACGACGGGTTCGTCACCGGCGAATGATCGGCGTACAGGATTCGCGGAGGGAATCAAAGAGCATCCTGAAATGAAGATCGTCGCTTCGCAGACCGGTGATTTTGCTCGCGACAAAGGCCGTCAGGTGGCGGAGACCCTTCTTCAGGCCCACCCTGATGTGACCGCGATTTATGCTCACAACGACGAGATGGCGCTCGGCGCTATCGCCGCTTTGGAAGCGGCGGGAAAAAAGGCAGGTTCGGATGTGATCGTTATCAGCATCGACGGTGAAAAGGATGGTCTGCAAGCGATCGTTGACGGGAAACTGGCTTGCACGGTTGAATGCAATCCGCGCCTTGGTAAGAAGGCGTTCGAAGTCATCGACAAATATGCCAAGGGAGAAAAGATCGATGCGTGGGTGAAGAGCGACGATCGGCTCTTCGACGATGCGAACGCAAATTAGAGGTCGTTTCCCCAAATGCAGCACAATCAAAGGGAATCAGCACGATCTACCAGGAAATCAATCTTATTCCGTATCGATCGGTTGCAGAGAATATCTTCCTGGGTCGAGAATATCGTCGATTCTGCTTTCTTGATTGGCAACGAATGGTCAGGGAAGCGGAAGAGCTGCTTCTCCGGTTCAATCTTAAAATCGACGTTCGCCAACCGCTATCGCGGTACAGCACCGCGATCCAGCAGATGGTTGCGATCGCTCGGGCTGTCAGTTTCCGCGCCAAACTTGTGATCATGGATGAGCCGACCTCCTCCCTGGATGATCATGAAGTTGCGGTTCTCTTTGAAGTGATTCGCCAGCTCAAGTCCTCTGGAGTTTCCGTCATTTTCGTCAGTCATAAGCTCGATGAGCTGTACGTTGTATGCGAGCGGGTCACGGTCATGCGCGACGGACGAACCGTTGTTTCGGGTTCTTTGGGCAGTCTTTCGAAGCTGGATCTGGTAACGATGATGATCGGTCGCGCGCTCGACTCTCCGACAGATGAGCAGACCGGATTCGGAGCAACAAATGACACGGCGGCTTCAGAACAACGTCCCGCGCTCCTTCGCGTGCGAAACCCCTCCGTAGGACGAAGAGTCGCAGATGCCAATTTGCAATTTTTTGTGCTTCGAGAGGGGCGGACGGTTGCCGAATTTTGCAACGGCCAAATCTCGGAGGAAGCGATCATGGCGGCCATGGCGGACGGGATCTCGGCGTTAGAGGGTACTGCGGCTATTCCGGCGCCTGAGAATAATGTCCCGGAGGATGCGGGGCCGGTAGCGACAGAGGAGCGCCAGCTTGCTTCGGCCGCAAGCTGCTTCCGACCGAATGACCGGCTGCGAAATGGGAAACGTTCTCCGGATTCAGGCGAACCTACAGCGCAACCGTCGACGAAAGTCAGACCAAATCGGGTGTCTGCTTGGGCTAAAAGACTGCGCGGTCAAGGCATCTTGGCGGCTTTATTGGCTCTGATAGGGTTTAACCTTGTATTCACCCCTCACTTCATCAGCTGGCAAACGTTCAACGTAAATCTGACCCAAGTCTGCAATATCGTCATCGTCGGCGTCGGAATGACTCTAGTCATCGGTACGGGTGGCATCGATTTGTCAGTCGGTTCGCTGATGGCGATCTCAGGAGCTCTCGCGCCGATCATCTTTCAAAACAAAATTGCTTACGCTTCCACCTGTCCTCGGCATCGGGTTGGCGTTTGTCGTGCCGGTCCTGATAGCGGGTGCATTCGGATGGTTCAATGGTTGGCTGATTACACGCTTCCGAATTCAACCGATCGTCGCGACGCTGGTGCTGTTTATTGCAGGGCGCGGACTTGCCCAGGTTTCCACCAACGGCAATTTACAGGCATTCAATGTCCCCGCGTTTCAGATCATTGGCCTGGGCCGGCCGTTCGGTGTTCCGGTTCAGGCTTTGATCATGTTTCTTATCGTGGGCGTTGCGAGTTGGGTGGTGCGCTCCACGGTCTTCGGGCGGGAACTGCTGGCAACCGGAGGCAATGAAGAAGCGGCCCGGCTTTCCGGCATACCGGTCAACAGCGTGAAACGGGCGGTCTATTTGATCAGCGGACTTTGCGCCGGGGTTGCCGGTCTGATCGTCATTGCGATCAACTCTTCGTCAGACGCCAACCTCGTGGGACTGGGCATGGAACTGGATGCCATTGCCGCGGTTTCCGTAGGCGGAACACCATTTACCGGGGGACGTGCATCGGTGACAGGAACTTTGATTGGCGCTCTTATCATTCAACTTGTCAGGTACACGCTTCTCGCCAACGGTGTGCCGGACGCAGCGGCGCTGGTCGTAAAATCGGGGATCATCATAGCCGCAGTATTTCTTCAGGCGAAAGGACGGTCCAGGTGAAGGACGATTCTCCGCAAAAGCGATCAGGTGCCCGGTCTTTGACCTGGGTCAGTCAGAACAGCGTGTTGATTGCGTTACTGTTGCTGATTCTATTCGGCACATTTCGTTACGAAAAATTTCTGAGTGCGTTCAACGTGCTGACCGTCCTCCGGTACAATTCCATGTTCGCGTTGGTCGCGCTGGGGATGTGTTTCGTTATTATGAGCGGCGGCATTGATCTGTCGGTGGGGACTACGGCGGCGTTAGGAAGCGTCGTGTCGGCCCTGCTCAGCCCTCGCGGCGCGTGGCTAGGTATGCTGGGCGGAATGGGCGCAGGTGCCGCTGTCGGGATGATCAACGCCCTGGCTATTACGCGTCTGAAAATTCCGCCCTTCATCTCTTCGCTGGCTGCGATGCTCGCAGCGCAGGGAACGGCTCTTTTGCTGGCTCAGAATCAATCTGTTTCCGTCTCTTATGACACGGATTTTACGGTCATTGGACAGGGGGATTGGTTCGGATTCCCGATTCCTGCCTGGATTGCGGCGATCGCGTATCTGCTCGGATCGCTGTGCCTCAACCTGACCGCCGGCGGCCGCAAAGTGCTCGCGATCGGCGGCAATGAGGAAGCTGCCCGGCTGATGGGCCTTCGCGTCGACCGGGTCAAATTTTTCCTTTATCTCGCGAGCGGCATCCTCTCCGGCTTGGCGGGAGTCATTCTGGCGTCCCAGTTCGGAGCCGGTCAACCGGTGGAGGGGACCGGCTGGGAACTCTTCGCGATTGCATCAGTCGTTGTGGGCGGAACGCTGCTGACCGGGGGCCAAGGCTCTGTTGTCGCAACGTTGGCGGGTGTTCTGCTTCTGGGCTTGATCTTCAACATCCTCAACTTCGAAAACGGTCTCGGCTGGATCAGTCTTTCCGCCTACTGGCAATCGGTTGTGCGGGGCCTGTTCTTGATGATCGTTGTGATCTTTCAATCGCGCCTGGTCGTTAGACGCCAGCGAACCTGACTGCGAGCGCACTTCTCAGGAACTGGCGGCGCAACGTGCTGAATTCCAACAGGTTGTACAAATTAAATTCCGAATTCACCTTCCTGGACACTGAGTACCCGAACGCCAGTTCCTTACACAAGTCACGAAATCCGCAGGTATTTGTGAACGCCAGCTGGCCTCGACAAATGTCGGCGCTCGTTTATTCGAGCCGGACAACAATCATCGGCTCCAGGAAACTCGCAACCCTGCCCGATTGATCAAATTCCAAGCCAAAGGAGTTGCGCACGGATAAACTCGCTTTCGCGGCGTGTTCCGCCAGTGCACTGATCGTATCGTCACTACAACCTGCCTGTTTCACCCACCACGCGAACTCCAGCCGATAGGGAACAATTCGATGGTCTATCCACCTGAACCCGGCTTTCGCCGTCTCCAATTTCCATTGCTCAACGGTGCGCTGCCAAAAATGAGACGGATCACGCGTGCTCTCCCATATGTTCACCCAATCCAACATCTCCATGGAAGGCGTGATCTGGTCAGCCATGACAAATCGGCCATTATTAGTCATTACGCGCCGGACCTCGCAGAGGAAAAGATCCGCGCGGTGGAAGTGATGCGGCGCGTGTCGCGCTGTAACAAGCGAAAACTGGTCGGAAGCAAACGGCATCGCTTCGGCCGAACCTTCCACGAATTCGCAATTTGAAATTCCCTGCTCAATCGCCAACCTCTTCGCCTGCTCGAGCATCTTCGACGCGAGATCGAGGCCAGTCATTTGTTTCACGTAACGCGCCACAGCGAGCGCGGTGTGTCCGGTTCCCGTGGCCACATCCAGGGCACAATCACCAGCGACAGGAACCGCGAGATCAACAAGAGCGGGTAAGCTTGGCCCTGCCCGGTGCACATCACTCACGGCGTATTTTCCGGCATTGGCGTTGAATTGCTCCTTACTCGAAAAAATCGGCATCGATCATCCTTTCCTGTTATGTGTATCCTCGCGCTAACCTCAACTACTCGCAACGCAGCGCGGCGCGGCCGCAACCACGACGACGAGGAAACGAAGGAATCTTGCAGGGATCAATGGAAAAGAGGATGCTGGAATGCGCCGCAGCGGACCCTCTCAACGAAAAATTTCATTGGTCGAGTTCGATCACTTTCAGTACCGGTTCATGCTCGCCAAGAGCTACGGTGACATACGTAATGGGCAGTCGGAATCTGCGTGGGCCGGCGCTGCCGGGATTGATGTAGAACACCCCGCTCTGTCTGTCTATTCGCGCCTTATGCGAATGGCCGGAAATCACCATCGAGATGCCGGCCTTTTCCGGAACAAGATCCAGTGTTTTCAAATCATGTAGGATGTAAATCAAATGATCATTAACGGAGATCGTTTCCGTCGAAGAGAGGCCAGGGAGGTCGGAATCCACGTTTCCACAAACTGCGACAACCGGAGCTATCGATTCCAATTCATCAAGCAGGCTCCGGGGACCAATATCACCTGCGTGAATTATCAGCTCAACGCCTCGCAAGGCAGTTCTTACCGAATCGCGCAAGAGACCATGCGTGTCCGATACAACGCCCATAAGACTTATCGAGCGAAAGCTTCGCATTGAGATGATTCAATCGTAATTTTCTTTCCTGAGTTTATCCAATCATGAAAACGGACGGCATCGAACTGAACAGATCTTCAACCCTTCCGTTGACTTCGGTTGCAATGACTTCGTGGATTCTCATTGCAGTGGCGATGTTCCTGGTTCTGCGTCTCCACCTTTTATCCGCTCTCCTGGCAGGTCTCCTGGTTTATGAGCTGGTCCATGTTCTTGCGCGCCCGATCGAGAAAAGGCTCGTGAGCAAAGCAGCTCGACTAATCGCGCTTGCCACGTTGGCGATACTCACCATTGTTCTCATTGTCCTCGTGATTTTTGGACTCCTTGCGTTCTTCAGAAGCGACACTGGGAATTTGGATCTTCTGGTCGAGAAGCTGCAGCACATTATCCTCGATGCGCGCACGAAGCTGCCGCTCTGGATCGCTGAAAGTCTACCCGTCACCGCAGATGACTTGAAATCGTTTGCGGCCGACTGGCTTGGCGAGCATTCCAAAGAGGTGCAGCAGGTCGGAAAAGAAGCGACCCACATGTTTGTTCGCGGTCTGGTGGGCATGGTGATCGGGGCCTTGGTTTCCTTGCGCGAAGGACCGCACATTCGACAGATGCGCCCCCTTGCAGCCGGACTTGGAGCCCGTATCGACCGATTTGCCAACGCATTCCGCCAGATCATTTTTGCCCAAGTGAGAATCTCCGCTTTGAATACCGTTTTTACGGCCATATTTCTCGCCGCGATTCTTCCTCTGTTCGGAGTTCATCTGCCACTGACAAAGACTCTCATCGCGATCACATTTCTCGCGGGTCTCCTTCCCGTCGTGGGCAACCTGATCTCCAATACCGCTATTTGCGTTGTCGCCCTATCGATCTCGCTCTACACGGCGCTGGCTGCGCTGGTGTTTCTAGTCGTAATTCATAAACTTGAATATTTCCTGAACGCGAGAATCGTCGGCGGACGCATCCATGCGCGGGCATGGGAGCTTCTTCTGGCAATGATAGTGTTGGAAGTGGCCTTCGGTATCAGCGGACTAATAGCGGCACCGATCTACTACGCATACATTAAGAATGAATTAACGGACTCAGGCTTGATCTAGCTAGTGCTAGCAAGTGTCCTGTCCGCGAAAGAGAGGCCACCCCACGGGCCGGAGATCTGTGTCCTACCGGCTGAACCTGCCGAGACAAAACTCGGTAAGATGCACTTGTTTCGACAGCCAGCTCATGAGTAGCAAAAAAAGGCTGATCAATACCAATGCGCTACCAAAGCCTGCCACAAGCACTCTGCGATCATTGCTGTAGGAATACTTCTGCATCTTGTCTTTCCTTTTATAACTAATTCCATTTACCAGGGATAGAAAACAACCGGGGGACCATAATACGGGACATAGTAGGGTCCGTAAGGGTCTTCGACTGCCATCGCGTGCTGGTAATGGTGATGATGCGAACGCGGGTGGTGGCTGGCGTAACGTGATTTCCGGGAAGCGCTGCGATGCGTCGTTCGATGAGAAGACACATGAGTCGAAACCTCTCCTCCGCCAAGTTCCCGAATTTTCGCCTGCTCGTATGCGCCGATCGCGGATTTAAGCTTTGGATCAAGCTTGCGCATGCGCTCCGCCACACTCAGGTAATAAGCGCGCATGTAACTGCGCTTCGTCGCGGATCTTGAGGAATGCATCGCGCGCTTCAACAGGTAGGCAACATGGGGATCGTTCATGGCTTGCGACCGTATCGCTTCGAGGTGGCTGTTCTCCTCGATGTTATCTCTTTTCGCGGTCATCGCCGTCTTGCCATTCGTCGTGTGTTCGGAAGGTACGTGTTCGGGGAGTTCGTTGGACTCGGGCAGCAAGCTTGGGTTCGAATTCACCGGATTGCGCTCAGGCGTGGGCAAAGCGGGTTCATCTATCTCGCTCTTTGGCGCCTCAGGCAGAGGCTGGACCTGTGGCGGCCCATCTCCAGCCCTGGCCTTCAGGAGGCAAGCCGATGCAACGAACATAAGAATAGCGAGCGCTTTCATGATCCAGTAATTTTCCGTGAACCAAACCGTCATATATTGCCGGATTTATCCGATGCCCGCAATAGCGGTGACTCGCAAAGAAGGAGAAATAGGTCTGTAGCCGAACGGAATTGCAGCGAGAGGGGCGCCCTTTTCGTCCTGGGGCGTGTAGTCCACGCTCACTTTGGCGAAGTTCAGGGTGAGGTTTTCGGTCAGGCCGTCATCGGTGTATGAACCCCCCGTTGTATTACTCGTTGTTAGTTCAGATTAGATGGAGGAATTCTATATCAAGCTTATGAAAGGGGCTATGGTTCGGAAGAAGCGTTCTTAATGGCCCGATGGGGCCGGCCTGGAAATTTCACCAGCCCAAGCGCTGTATCTGTTTAGCGTAAAAACACTCTGCAATTAAGCCATTTTCAGGAGGTAACACCTGGGGAAGACGCCGAAGGCGTGTTAAAATTCCCCTGGCGCTATGCTCATCAAGACCTCCAGATTTCTCAACGTAGACGTACACTCAACAGGTGCAAAGCGCCCGCGAAATTTCCGGGCTCTGGAGCCGCTCAGGAAGCGGCTCGGAAGAAATGGGACTTAAGTCCAGGCACAAAATATGGATCAGAACGCTTTGCTGGATGTAACTCGCTACCTTCTAGAATGCCCAACCGCACCCACGTTTGAGGCTCGAGTTCGCGCTCAAATCAGAGCGCTGCTCGAGGATCTTCCCTCTGTCACGGTCGTGGAAGACCCTTTTGGAAATCTGATCGTGCTCTACCAGGGAAGCGATGCGCCGCCCCGTTTTGCCTTCACCGCGCACATGGATCATCCAGGCTGGCGATTGCAACCGGACAAGGAATTCCTGGGAGCCGTTCCTGAACGGCTGCTGGCCACCGCGCCAATTCGCGAATTCGGGGATTTTGGGATGTGGGATCTTCCGGCGTTCTTTCTGGAAGGAGACAGGATTCATTCCCGCGCGTGCGACGATCTGATTGGCTGCGCGACGATCGTGGCGACGTTGCGGGATCTGGCCACGGCGAGAACTGCGAGCTCCGTTTACGGCGTTTTCACTCGCGCGGAAGAGGTTGGCTTTATCGGAGCAATCCAACTCGCGAAGTCGAGAAAGCTTCCGTCAGACGTGACCGTGGTTTCATTGGAAACGAGCCCCGAGTGGCCTCCGGCGACGATTGGCGCAGGTCCGATCATCCGGGTGGGCGACCGGATTTCTGTCTTCGACCCGGCAACGACGGAATATTTCCTGGAAATAGCGAAGTCACAGAGCCGGCGTCACCAGCGATGCCTGATGGCCGGTGGGTCGTGCGAAGGGACTGCCTTTCAGACATATGGATACCGAAGCGGAGCATTGTGTATTGCCCTGGGCAATTATCACAACCGTGCGCCGGACGACCGAATCGAAACCGAGTACGTTTCGTTATCGGATATGGTCGGTTTAATCGAACTGTGCGTGGCGATCGCACAGGACCAAGGGCCAACAGTGGATCCGGCGGCGGAGCGCAAGAAGGGATTTGAGGAGCTGCTGCTCAAGTACCCGCTGCGGTAGCTCGAATTCCGAACGCTAAGCAGTTCACGTTCTTGGTAGAGATGCCGGCCGTAGTCAAGGCTCGGCACGTCGCTGAGATGAATGCCAGCGATGGAGCAAACCCCGCCGCGATCGAGCGCTTCCAATGTCGGCGGAACGAGCTTGCCGGACGGCGCGAAGAGCACCGCTCCATCCGCCTTGCCGGGCAGGTCGCGAAAATCGGACCCCGCCCATGCCGCGCCCAGCTCACGC
>Ga0070698_100001760_pt1 | contig 24150 bp, 22 predicted proteins | sample KBSK1502metaG_FD_65477 | JGI IMG/M metagenome (GOLD analysis project Ga0070698, IMG submission 65477) | Corn, switchgrass and miscanthus rhizosphere microbial communities from Kellogg Biological Station, Michigan, USA - KBS K1-50-2 metaG | ecosystem: Host-associated > Plants > Roots >... | reverse complement strand
GAATTGCAGCGCCTGACGAACGAAGCGCATGCCTTGAAGCGCGCCGAGAAATCACTCGATCGCGAGCAACAGGAAGCGCTGAGCGTGAGCGATCGGCTCGCACTTCTCGCCAACGTGATGAATGGCAGCGCACTTCTGATCGTTCCCGCGTCGAAGAGCGAAACCGACCCATGGGTCGTTCCGCCGGAGTTTTCGCGTTACTATAGCGAATCGCAGTTCGCGCCCGTTCAGATCCAGCTCCAAACAATGGCCACGAGTTATGTGCAGGCCGATGGATTTAATTTCAGCCGCGCCGCCAGTCAGCTCCGCGAAAGTTTGCGGGCAATGAGTCCGTCAGTTTATCCGCAGGATCGACAACTTCGGCTCGAATATTTCTGTAATCATTTCGAAGCCTTTTATCGCGCGATCTGGTTTTACGGACTGGCATTTCTTGTTCTGCTGATTGCCCGCGCGCGTGGCGGCGGCCGCTTGCTTCGAAACGTCGGAGTAGCGATTGGGTTGCTCGCCATTGCCTTTCACGCCAGCGGAATCGTGATGCGCTGCCTGATCGCCGGCCGGCCGCCGGTGACGAACATGTACGAGTCCATCATCTGGGTGTCGTTCGCGGTTTCATTTTTCGGGATGATCTTTTTCGCGCGCTACCGCACGCCGGTTTATTTACTGGCGGCGTTGCCGGTCACGCTGGTCGCGCTTCTCCTTGTTCATCAAATGCCGATCGCTATGCCATCGAACATCGATCCGTTAGTCCCGGTGCTGCGCGATAATTTCTGGCTCACTATTCACGTGTTGACGATCACGTTGAGTTACGCTGCGTTCGCGCTGGCGATGGGGTTCGGTCACATCTTGCTTTGGCGTTACGCGCGCAATCCGAACGACGCGAGGGCCGATGCGCCGATGCATTTCTGGCTTTATCGCGTTCTGCAACTCGGCGTCCTGCTCCTCGCCGCTGGAACGATTCTGGGCGGAGTCTGGGCGAATTATTCCTGGGGACGGTTTTGGGGATGGGATCCAAAGGAGACTTGGGCGCTGATCGCACTGCTTTGCTATTTGACCGCACTGCATGGGCGATTGGCCGGTTGGTGGACTGAATTCGGTCTGGTGGTGGCGAGCGTGATCTGCTTTCTCGCCGTGTTGATGGCCTGGTACGGCGTGAACTTTGTTCTCGGCAAAGGTTTGCATTCTTATGGATTCGGCATCGGCGGCGAAACCTATGTCGCGACGTTTGTCTTGCTCGATCTCTTGTTCGTCGGATTTGCGATTTGGCGTTACCGATTGAGCAAACGAGTCGGGTCCAACCCGCCCGCTGAAGCGGTTGCAATCTGATCCGAGTTATTTCCGCGGCAAGCGCGCTTCGCAAATCTCGCAGACGACGTGGAGAATGAACTTGTGCGCCTCTTGAATCCGCGCGGTCGAATCGCTTTTCAGGATAAGATCGACATCGGCAATGCCGGCGGCGGACCCGCCGTCGCGTCCGAGAAATGCAATCGTTTTTAATTCCCGAGCGCGCGCTTCTACGATCGCGCGCCGGATATTTTTCGATTTGCCGGTGGTGCTAATGGCGATCAGGACGTCACCGGAATTTCCGAACGCGTGCACCTGGCGCGCGAAAATTTCTTCGAAACCGTAATCGTTTCCGGTCGCAGTGATCAAACTGCCTCCTTGCGAAAGATTCATCGCCGGATAAGGCCGGCGATCTTCGACAAAGCGACAGGCCAGCTCGGTGCAGAAATCGGCCGCATCTGCCGCGCTCCCACCATTACCGCAGGCCAGTACCTTTTTACCATTCGTTAGGCAATCCGCGATCAGGTCCGCCGCTTTTATAATTTGCGATTCAAGATCGACAATCGATTGCAACGTCTTGTTCGCAGCGGCGATCGCGCTCTTTAAAATTTCAGATGAGCTGCGCATGCTTCGCTAATAGCTTGCACCTTCCATTGTATATGTGACTGGAATCTTCACTTGCGGAATCCTTTCAACAGTGCTTCGTCGAGAATTTGATGTCCCGTGCTCTTCAACATTCGCGCGGAGGTGACCTGACCTGTCTTAGTAACGACGTCTAGTAAGACGATGCCACTGCCGCCCCAATGCTTTAATCGCGCTTCCAGTGGATAGTCTGGTTTAGGCGCGAAGATCGCGACTCCTTTTCGTCTGACCTTTTCTTTTGATGCGATACTCGTTTCTTGCGCCGAAACGGTTCCAGTGAGAATCAAACCGAGCAACGCTGCGCACATCAGCAGCGAAAAATAATTAGTTTTCACGACGTTGGACGAGATGGTGCGCGGTAGAGGTTTCGAACCTCTGACCCCTACCGTGTCAAGGTAGTGCTCTACCACTGAGCTAACCGCGCTTCCTTAGGTAAATAGGGCCGTATAGACCGCTAAAAAGGTTCATTCCTGTGGATTTACTACAGTAATTTGCTACATTAAATGAAATAGCATTTCCACATAGGCATAGTGTTGGGGCGGAAAGGGCAATCACGGGTGGCTAAAATACGAGGCATTTATCAGCGCGGCAACATCTTTTGGTTCGCCCGAATGGAGAGCGGCCGCCGCATTCAAGTCAGTCTCGGAACTTCTGATTACAGCGAAGCCGTCGTCAAAGCCGCGGCGATCATTAACACCCCATTTCTGAACGACTCAGGGCCGTTGGGGCAAGAGATCGAAGCTTTTCTGGCACACAAGAAGCGCCAAAACGAGTACTCTCCGGCCAGTGTTGAATCCAAACAGTATGCGCTGAAGGAATTCACACGGTTCACTGGCAAGCGCGACGCAGCGAGTATTTCGACAACCGACGTTGATCGCTTTTACCAAACTTTGCGACAGCGCGTCAGCGAGTCGACTGCGCAAGGTTACCTCACGACAGTTCGAAGTTTCTTCAACTGGCTCCTGCACTCGAGAAAAATCCGTGTAAACCCAGTCAATGGATTGATGGTCGCTCGCCTCGACCGAAAAAGGCGCCTTCGGTTCTGCACTTTAGAGCAGCGGGATAGATTGATTACAAGTGCTCCCGATGACGCATTGAAATTTATTCTCTATTGTGGGTTTCACGCCGGACTGCGAAAGAACGAGATTATCGAGGCCCGCCCCGAATGGTTCGACCTTGAGCGCGGTTTATTGCACGTCGATGCAAGCGAGACATTTCGATCGAAGGACCGCGAACCCAGAACAATTCCACTGACGGCCGAATTTTGTGGGTTCTTAAAGAGCTACGGCCTTCGATCGCCGTTCATGCTGCATCCCGAGGTGCCGCATGGTAAGAGTCGCTATCGTTGGGATTTCCGGCGTCCGTGGAACAATTTTGTGCGGGCACAAGGCTTGGAATGGGTTACCCCGCACGTCATGCGTCACACGTTCGCGTCATTGCTCGCTTCGAAGGGTAGAAGTATTTACAAGATCGCGCAGTGGCTTGGCGACGATGTGCGCGTCGTGCAGAAACATTATGCGAAATTGCTGCCGAAAGACGAGGACATCGAGGTGAGTGTTCCGGGCTTCGGCCGAGAACAGCGTTGATTTTCGAAAGCCCAGGGTCTTTAAGCTTTCACGGTAAGCACCATCCGATCGAGATGGGAGAAAGTTCTGGCGACCAGTAATCTTTCGCCTTTCCTGAGCAAATGACGGCGGCTCGTCCATTATTTGCTGCCGTAGGAATTAGAAAATGAAGCCGACGAAGTTCTATGTTCGCGCGAACCAGCGAGAACTGGGGCCGTTCACTGAATCGAAGGTGCAGCGGATGATTCGAGATGGCGAGTTAACAATGGATTGCTATTTACGCCGCGGGGAAACGGAGGACTGGCAATTGGCGAGTTCTGCTATCGTCCGAATTGCGACTCAGGAACAGAAGGACGGGATGCGAAGACTGGGGATGTCGATTGTGAGGGGACTGACGTTCGACCAAGCAGACGCCGCAATTCAAGCGGCAATTAACACTGACCCGGAAAAGGCTAAAATCTGGTCGCGGTGGAAAACCCTGTCGGCAAAGAAGTCAGAGATTCTGAGAATTGCTTCGCTAACTAGAAGCCAGCAATCGATTTCGCCTTTCTCTGTTGAATGGTTTCTTTCGGACCTTCAGGAAACTGATCCAGAGAAATTCGAGAAATTCGATCCACATGAATTGCTGAAACTTTTCTTGCGTTCACATTCAACTGGCTCTTGGCGAGATGATCCAGCTACTGAACCGCAATTGAGACTTCTTGCATCAAAGGGCATTCGGATACAACCCGGAATCACGAAGGGCGACGCACATGATTTGATAGATGCCGCAATCAATGTCGTCACTGACGGTCAGCTACGACGGCTTCATTTCTACGGTATTGATTCAAACGGTCTAACCAAAGATCAAGCGAGCGACCTAATCGATCACTATGTAGCGGAGCATCCCGAAGCGGAATACCAATATCAGCTTTGGAAGGCCAAAGAGATTCGGCTGCACCCGCCGACGGGCATGACAGGGCACGAATGGGAAGAGGCACTGCAGTGGGCAGATCACCAGTCGATCGATGTAAAATTTACGTTACCGGACTCAATTCCTGGGGAAGACGAAGCATCCCCAAAACAAGTTCAGTACATCCGTTCAATGGTTAGGCAAATAGATGAAAACACGTTACAAAGCCTAACAAAGCGTCAGGCTTGTTCTCTCATTGATCAAGTCAACGCTCGAAAGAAGGCGTTCGCGCAGAGTAAAGCAGAAGAATATCTGAGGCTGCATCCGCATGACTCGAAGCCAACGCCATTAACGGTGCTTTTCATTGTGTTAGGGGTTGTGGCCGTAATCGGCGCGATTGTCGCGGCCACGCAGTTCGGCGGCAATTCGACGCTGCAGTTGGGAGGCGAATCAATTCCGCGGCCAACTTCTCAGCAGGCTATCGCTTCACTAAGCGTCCCCCCGGAGACTTCCGTAAATCAACCGCAGCCGATAGCAAAACCGGATAGTTTCATAGAGGAAGCTCAAACTTTGTACGGTCAAATCACGAAAACGACTTTTGCGCAGATGCCACCGGATGGTTCGAAACACTTACGTCCGGGCGATCGTGTCCTCGTGACTGCACGCAGTTCGAAGTTTGCGCGGATCGATCTGAATGGGAAGCGGGCTACCATTCCGCTTTCTTCGGTTAATTTAGAAGGCCAGTGAGTTCTGCCCCCGGCTGTTTCAGAAACCAGAAATTAACTTTGGGAGCCACCCGGCAGTCGAATGCTTGTCACATCCAGAACAGGCTCAGGGGTAATCGGTCTGTGGTTTGGGGCCTTTTCTATACGCTGGGATTCACTGCCGCCTAAGTCAATACCGCGACAAGTTGGTTGAAAAACGCGGGCATTTCCTCTGCAATCGTTCAAGATATCATCGGGCACGAAAGCGCAGCTATTTCAGCGAATTACACCCATATTGACGAAGCAACGAAAACAACAGCCCTCTCCGCTATGCCGGATGTTTTGGAGCCGGGCGGACCGGCCAGCCGCGAAGACAACGAGGAAGGCGGCGACTAAACGGCAACCTTAGTCATCTCTCTTGATGAGTTGTAGCGAATTGCCAGTCCGTGCGATCGACGCAGCGTATCACTTATGCGAGATCGCCGCTGTTTTACGACGAAGGAAGATGTAGTTTTCGGGTCATTTCCCAATAGTCGAAATATCTATGTACGAGTAGCCAATGCTGAGCTCAACACGCACCCGTCCATTCCGCTTTACTGGGTGAGCAAGGCCGCAACCTCCAGTTTCAGGTAGTTCGGGAATTGTTAACTGTGCATTTTCTGGGATTGAGGATTCTGTCTCAACAGTGACAGCTGCCCACATAACGCTGTCTTTTTCTGATCCTACAATAATACCCGAAACGGGATTACCATTCGCAGCGAAGTTCAGTCGTTGTCCCCTCGATACATTGATTCTGATATTTTTGATGCCAATAAGGAGTGCATCGTCCCCGCGAACAGTAAAAAAGAAGCGCAGATCGCCGTAGCGCATCACGTAGATGTCTTCAGTGGCGCTAGCTAGTCTGTGAATAACTGAGCCTGAGGTAAGATTCTCAGGACGGAGGTTCTGAAGAGTTCGCACAACTTCTTTGAGAGATGGGTAAAGGCTCATCTTGGCGGAGCGGATTTGCCGGAGTTGCTTATCAAACTCATCTGATGTGAGAACATTCATTGCTTCTTAACCATTAGCTCTTTGAGAACGACTCGTGCGTCACGGGTTTGGGCAGGATCGTCTTTTACGAGTTTTGCATAGGCTTCAAGGTTCGTGTAGCGCACAAAAGCCAGGCAATGTTGGTCGTCGGCAAAGCGCTCTATAGCTTGGTCCCGGCCGAGAAAGGCAAGCTGGATGAGTAGCCAGACTCCGGCGACGATGACGAGAGGCCAGAACGACGAAACTTGAGTCAGCTTCGACCATTGGATATTTCCATTCGGCGCGATTTGAATCGCATAGACAGCGGCCAGGACGCTGACAACAACAGTGCCGATGATCGTGACCGCAAGACGGCATTTCGGTGACCTTGCGACTCGATCCCAAATCGCTATCGCTTTACTAAGAAACGTGTTTGCAATCCGATTCAGAATTGGAATTGTGCCGACAACTCGTATTCTCGTCCAGACTGGATTCCCGCAGGAGGCCGACTAAGAAGAACAGTCGATTGCAAGCCCACTTGCCTTCGCCATAACGGAGTAGGAAATCCGTCGTCCCCGAATCGAAGCAAGCCATCGCTGCCAAGCGGTTGCCGATCTTACTAATTTTAAGAAATTCGGTGTTTTTGCTCTCTCGAATTCGGTTGCCAGGGCACGTCTGAAGCTGCATTCTCCCAAGCTCATGGAGTGGCAGCCGTATACGCTTCAATTTCGGCAGTTATTTGCCAACGGATTTCGTTATCTTGATCGGTGCGGAGATTTCATGATCGCGGCGATTGACGCTTACGACGTGATGCCTGGGGAAATCAAACCAACAGGAGCCAACCTTGCGGTGCCAGAGAAAGGCATTCGTGCCGGTGTAGATTCAAATCACTTAGAGGTTAATCAGGAGAGTCCGATTGATGCGGAGCATTTTTTGAAGGTCAGCGCGGGACTTGCGGAGTTGGCTCAGAAACATTTCGGCCCAATCAGAGTCGAAACGAGTCTCTTTCAAGGGAAGATGCTAGTGCCGATTAATACTGAAGCGGCTGCCGAGGCTGCTATGCTTACGGCAAAAGGCGCGGGTGGTATTTCATTCGGCAAAGATTTGGATATGACTCTCAGAAGCCATCATTGGAATACCACTTTCGAGTCAGGGTCACAGCGTTTGCAGATTGCCCTTTACCCCGTAGCCTTTGAGACCGTGCGCATTCAGCGGTATAACCCGGTCCTCGGTGCAACGCCTTCCCAAGTACAACGAGCGAAACGGTTGACGGCCGGAGCCGAACGTGTGCCCAAGTATGCGCCTTACGCCATATTATTGGAGGTGACGATGATTGAAAGAGATCCGGCCTTGTCGACCGAGGCGAAACTGTTTAGTGTATTTATGCAAAAGGCCGAAATTGCCCAAAAAGCCATCACGATAAAATGAGTGCCGCCGTTGTTTCGTCGATTTATCAGCCAGTGCAAAATTTTGAAGACTACGGTAGCGGAGCATCTGCAGTAGGACTGTTCGGAGTCGACCGTCAACAAGGGGCTGTAGGTGTTCGCGTAATTTCTGAGGCTGGCGCCAAAGAAACAAAACCGGATATCGAGCTTCGAAACTTTATCGTAACTAAGAAGCTAAAAGGATTCATTTCGCAGAACGACGGAGACACGTGGAGAGTGACTTTCATTCATAATGGCAAGGAGTCACCGTACGATCTTCCGGCTGGGCACTTGAAAAAAGCTGGCGTGAGTGAGCGTTATCAACCGTTCGAGATGGATGAGTTGCAACCACTGTCACCGGACGTTGCCGGAAAGGTTTATCGGTTTCGACCGCTAGCAAAAGCGGCTGATGTCTTTAATGAAACACTGCCCCTTGATTCTGAGAGGCAACGCAAATACGACCTAATCATTGCCCGCCTCCAAAAATCTAAAGGTTGATTTTTATGAGTCAGGCCGGGGCGATACGATTGTCGTAACGTTTCCTGGGGGTGGATTGGGCGTCATAGACGCCCACCCTTCGCCGACGGCATCCCGCGCAGATATCTTGGACCTAGTATCGGGGAAGGTTGTACATTTCGTGTGCTTGAGTCATCCTCACGCTGACCATGGGCGCGATCTTGTGCCGGTGCTTGAGAGGCACGGTGAAATTAATGAATTTTGGCACACGAACGCCGATATCTTGCCGTTTATTTATCGGCTACGTGAAGTTCCGAACTGGTCTAGTGAAATCCGCGAGTTTGCACGAAAAATGAGCGGCGGATTTGCAAATTTTTTGATCGATTTGTACGGCGCAGTCGTAGAGCGAGGCATACCGATTCATGTAGTTTGCGCTGGTCAGGCACCGCGTGTTTATGATGGGGTTGAAGTTCATTCCATTGGGCCCGAGGAGGCAGTTCAGCAAGAATTTCTTCAATACTGGCTCGACAAGGCAGAAGACCCTTCACTCGAACGGCCAGACCCCAACTTACTCTCTGCGATTTTGGCGTTGCGGTGGGGTGACTCAGTCATATTGCTAGGAGCTGATGCACTGCGGCGGAATTGGCGCTCAGCTGTCCCTCGCTATCAAAAATTGAAATTACCTAAAGCCATCTTGTTCAAGGTTGCACATCACGGTGCACTGAACTCGCTTGATGTCAGACGTCAATCTGCAGAAAAAAACTACCTAGATATTTGCTTTTATTCGAAGGAAGAGCGCTGTCGATCGGTCCTTTTTGCGGGCGACATCAGACATCCAAGTAAGAAGGTCTATGAACGGTTGCAAGACCGAACGACCGTATTTTGCCTAAACAATGGTCTAAATGCTCCGACGGTAGGAGCAATTGACTTCGAAATTGAACTCGATGGCGCGCGACCAGTTACCAAGGTGCCACCTTGTCAGCCGGTTGTGAGTTTTGAACTGGACGCGACCGGCACGGTACGTAGTACAACCGGTTTCAGTTGCGACGGTTGCCCATTTTTCTCTTGATTGTTCGTGACGCTTTCGGACCACGGCCGATTACGTTTGCGCCGTCCCAGCGAGCTTTACGTGTGGGTGTGATAATCGGTATACGATATTCTCTTTCGGCGCTGGCTTGATCTCCCAATAGCGCGGCGTCTTTTTGGCCTAACGAGCTCGCGGTAGCGTTTAAAAATCATTCCGCCGTCAGTGTGTCCCATTTTCGAGGGCGAGCGCGGCGGCGTTTTTGAAACGTGAAGTGATTTGCTCGCGAAAGGTTGTCGCAATGCGTTGCGCACCGTTCAATACGACCAGACTTGCGCCCAGGGGCATAGCACCGTCGATTAGCCGACCTGAAACGATTTGCTCCCACACTTCGGACACGGCGCGGCAACTTCCGGCCGGGACCGGTCGTGTGAAATGTTTGACGTGACCGCAGCCGCTGCATTTCCATGCGATCGATCGCGGCTCCTCCGAATCTCCGAGAACCCTCAGCGCCTGCTCCGCGTCATCGCGGATTTTCTCGAGAATGCGGCGGAGAGCGGTTGGCGTTTCGGCCATAAATTGAGTTCGAGTTGTCGAGGACGCTGCCAGCGGACTCGTTTTGGCACGCGCCGTCGAAATAACGCCTTCATGTTCACATGAACATGATATCACCTAGGTTGGATGTCCATAGGAAAATGGCTGCCGGATTATTGGCTCGCTGCGCTTGACCAATCTGTCCGGGTTTGGTGGTATTGAGCACGGCAGTGAATCCCCCCGATAGCCAATATCTAAGAGCTGCGCACGGGGCGGGGGCCGTCTCGGTAGCGCCCCAGATGTAGGATTAATACCTACAATAATTGCCATTGTTTAGGCTTGTAAAAGCGAGGGTCTCTGTAGCAGTATTTTTTGGTGAATCCCCGGACTTGCCGCGTACCAGAATCCCGTTCGCTCAAAGTTCGTGTCTGTCTCGCTTTCGTTCTTTCTTCTTTCGGTTTCTTACTAGCAGCGCTGAGTTTTGTGCCGCATAGAGTATCGCAGGGTGCCGCTGCTGACGCAGCGCGGGGCGGATCGATTTCGCGAGCAAAGCCCTCTGCGGCGGTGGAGAAGCTCCCGAATACAGCCACGGATCATAACTCCAGCGCAGGGATGCTCGTAAAATCGCTGCCGCCTGATCCAGTGGCAGCGCGGACTAATGCGCCAAAGAAGGCTGCAAATAAGCACAAACTAGCACAGAGGCGGAATAGGGATTCAGGCAAATTTGTTAGGCTAGAAGGCGAGGTTCTTCCGGCACTGGCGAAGGCCACCCAGCTTCCAGAGAAGATTCCGCTCGATGCGCCAATCACGCTCACCTTAGTTCTTAACCGGTCCGATCAAGCCGGGTTCGACCGCTATCTGCACGACGTCTATGATTCACATTCTCCATCCTTTCATCACTTCCTTACGCCGCTCCAGATCTCCGATCGGTTCGGCCCGTCGCGACAGGGCTACGACGCAGTTCTGGATTATCTCCAAGGAGACGGATTCAAGCTTGTAGAAGGCTCAGCGAATCGAATGACGATAACGGTGCGCGGTACACGCGCGCAGGTCGAGCGTGTATTCGATCTGAAGATTGTGGATTATAAAATTGGCGATAGAAGCTTTTACGCAAATAAGGAGAACCCTGCTCTGCCCGAAAGATTGGCTCCCCGAATACAGGCAGTTGTCGGACTGACAGATCTGCCAAAACCAGGGGCCTCGATAATACAAGCCATAAAGGACCTTTTCACTCAGGCAAGCTGCGAATTTAAAGCCGAGGCTGCATGCTCAAACGCGCAGGGTGGTGCGCCTCAAACTTTTACGACAGATCAACTGAATCAGATTTGTAAGACGGCGCACGACAAGGAATACAAAAAGTGCTTGAGCGAAGCAAAGGCTAACAATGAATACTCCGGCCCGCTCCCTCCGGACGGTCCTGCTTCCTTCATGGTTGACGGAACCGGTCAGACTGTCGGGTTGCTGGAGTTCGATACCTTCCAAGCAACCGATGTGAGCGATTATCTGAGCCTGTTTGGATTGCCAGCGAGTCGAATCAATAATCTCAGTGAAGTAAAGGTAAACGGTGGGGCGACTACCGGGCCTACCCAGAATGAGGTCCTGCTCGACATTAATGCGGTGATGACTTTGGCGCCGGGGGCGAAGGTCGTCGTCTACGATGCACCTTTCACCGGAGCTGGGACTAGCTTTCAGACACTGTTTAACGCGATGATCAACGGCGGCGTAACTATTATCAGCAACAGCTGGGCTTATTGCGAAGACCAGACGACGCTTGCGGATGTCCAGAGCATTGACGCTCTCCTTCAAACGGCTGCAGGCGCGGGTATCAGCGTTTTCAACGGTGCCGGAGATACCGGAAGCACGTGCCTTGACGGCAGCGCCAACACGATTGGCGTTCCCGTAGATTCACCAAATGCCACTGCGGTCGGCGGCTCATCATCCACTGTTGGTCCCGGGTTTACTTACCTAAGCGAGACCTGGTGGAATGGGTCTGCAACGATACCGCCGAGCGGGCAAGGTGGCTTTGGTATCAGTAAGTTCTTCGCCCGGCCATCTTATCAGAATGCACTTAATGTATCACCGAGTCGATCAATACCGGACGTTCTAAGCAATGCAGACCCGACTGTCGGCGATTTTCTTTGCCAGTCCAGCGGCGGCGGGTGCCCGACGGGAGCTCTCTTCGGCGGCACGAGCGTTGCTACGCCAGCATGGGCAGGCTTTGCGGCTCTTTTAAATCAAGCTCAAGGAACAAACCTTGGCTTTCTGAACCCGTTACTGTATAACCTTGCAGGTTCCAGTGCCTTCCATTCTGCCGCGTCCATGGGGAGCGATTTCGCACATGCTGGCCTAGGGTCACCAAACTTGGACCAGCTCCATTTGTTACTGACAGCCGGAACCGCCGGCATACCCGACGCATCCGTCTCACAGGTCGAGACGGATTTTGGAAACCCTCAGAATCTAGCATTTCCCGGACTGTTTGCGGATGGCGTAACGCAGGGCTTCATTGTCGTTAGATTGCGAGATAGTGTTGGCAATGCGGTGAGTGGCAAAACGGTCTCGCTGGCCATTAACCCCAGCGGCAGCGCAACGGTTTCGACTACGAGCCCTGTGTCCAGCAACGATAACGGTGCGGTGGTCTTCCAGCTTACGGATTTGACAGCGGAAGCGCTGACCTTCACTGCAACTGATACGACCGACGGTGTGGTCCTGTCGCAGACTCCTAAGCTGGTCTTTCAAGTGCCGCCAGCCGCCGCTGCAAGTATTGGCGCTAACCCAACGACCGTCACAGCCGATGGCTCTTCCGCATCCACGATCACAGTAACGCTCAAGGACGCTCTCAATCGCGCCACACCCGGTAAGCAGGTGACCCTCTCGCAGGGCAGTGGCCATTCGATCGTCAATGGCCCCAATCCCAGCATAACAGATGCGAACGGGGAGATTCAGTTCACTTCGAGCGATCTGGTCACAGAAAACGTCACCTACACAGCAACAGACGTGACAGACGGCAATCTGCCGGTGCCGGGCAATGCGTCGGTGGGTTTCATTAATGGACCCGGTGGATGCGCGAGCAGCCAACCCGGCGACCTCACGGGAAGCGTCAATCCGGCCGATGGCTTCCTGGCCAGCACCTTCGCCAGCGGCTTTACGGTCAACAGCGGCAACCAGGGATTCTCTTACCCCTGCTTTGGCGCCTGGGGTATGACGTGGGACGCGGCTGGCAATCTTTACGTGACCGACTGGCCGACGGGGCAAATCTACAAGTTCGGTCCGTCAGGCGGGGTAGCCGACGCGAGCCATTTGTTTGCGACGGTGAAGGCGCCCGCCAGCGGCGTGGCGATCGACTCGGCTGGCAACATGTTCGCCAGCGAAGCTTCGGTGAGCGGCTCGCTCGGCGATATCGTGAGGGTCGATCTCTCGACCGGAGCGGTCGGCGCACCGATCGCTTCGGGGATAGGATGTCTCGGTTCGATGGCGTTGGATCGGACCATTCCGGCCCTGTACGCAATGGACATTTGTAATATCGGCCAGGGCGGCAGCGACAACATCTGGCAAGTTACGGGAATTGACGGTCCGAGCCCGAGCACTGCCGTTTACGCGCAGGTTCCCTCGTCGAACGCAGAGAATTTGCAAGTCACGGTTGCTCCGAACGGGTCACTTTACGATCTGTTCTGCCCCGGCGGGGCTGGATGTGAGATCGCGCGAATCAGCACGGCCTCACCGCCGGTCGTGACGACGCTGACGACCGCCAGCGCAACGCCGATCGCTTCCTTTGGCTCTATAGGGATCACCGTGGGCGGTATGCAGGCAAGTGGCGACGCGCAGTTCGTCATCCTTCCCTCGCCGGCACAGGACGGCTTTGGCCAGGGGATTCAGACGATTGACCTCACGGGTCCAGCGGTGGCGGCTGCAGTGCAAATCACGACAAGCTTTTCCGCGGGACTGTCGAACTTCGCGATCGGGCCTGACGGATGTCTGTACATAGCGGGCGGGCCGACGGTAACAAAAATCACAAGATCGGACGGTACCTGCAACTTTGGGCCGCAGCCACAGCCTCCGACGCTGAGCCTCACTCCGCTAACTGTGACGCCCAATCCATTGCAGGGATCGATGCAGACCTTCACTGCAAGGCTTTCCAATGTAAGTTCGCGGGCTAATACCCCTGTGTTATTCGAGGTGACTGGCGCCAACCCGCAGGAACAGATGGTACGAGCTGACAGCAATGGCCAGGCATCGTTCAGCTATCAATCGGCCTTTACAGGGACCGACAAGATAGTCACATTCGCAACGGTCAGCGGCTTAACGCTACGCTCCAACCAGGCGAATGTGACATGGGACGCAGGGAAGCACATGACTTTCCTGACCCTAAACCCGAGCCCAAAGAACGGCACGCCGGGTCAGCCTGTTGGGGTAATAGCCTCGTTGTCGGATATCTCGGCGAATCCGCCAGTGGCTGTCGCAGGTCAGACTGTCAACTTCGTGCTGGGCAGCGGTAACTGTTCGGCAGTTACGAACGCGAATGGTATCGCTACATGCCAGATAACGCCTAACCAGGCAGGCATGCAAGCGCTGACAGCGACCTTCGCGGGCACAGGCCAGTTCACGGGATCCAGCGATTCAGTAGGGTTCAACGTCGTGGCGTCGCCTACACCAACCCCGACGCCTACTCCAACGCCAACACCGACTCCTACACCTACACCTACTCCTACACCTACACCTACTCCTACTCCTACCCCGACTCCCACTCCTACTCCTACCCCGACTCCCACTCCGACTCCGACTCCCACTCCGACTCCCACTCCGACTCCCACTCCCACTCCCACTCCCACGCCTACCCCAACACCGACTCCGACTCCAACCCCAACGCCGACGCCAACGCCGGCTCCTACTCCTCAGGCGACAGGGTTTGTTATTGGTAATCGTAACGCGGTAGTCGGCAATCACGTCACGTTTTGGGGGGCGCAGTGGGCGAAGTTGAATTTCTTGAGCGGTGGACCGGCGCCGTCCAGCTTCAAAGGATTCGCAGATGCCCCTAACCCAAACCCGCCAGCCTGCGGTGGCAGGTGGACGAGCGCTCCGGGTGACAGTTCCAATCCGCCAAGCAGTCTTCCCAATTCCATCAACGTGATCGCCACGAGCTCGATCGCGAAATCACGCTCGGTAATTACAGGCGACGTTCAAGAGATCGTGACCATTCAGGTTGATCCTGGTTATGGCCCGGATCCAGGAAATGCGGGCACCGGTACCGTCGTGGCGATAGTTTGTCAGGCGGAAGGCCCCAGCCCCGGCAGCAGTAAGCACCATCGTCGACACTGACGGGACCTCGCAATCAGGCTGCCGACGACAGCACAAAATCAGCAGCCTTGTCCTCTGCTCGACGAAGGCCACCGAAGCAGCTTTTGCAGTTTCATCTTGCGATCCTGGGCTGCGGCTGGGAAATCTTGGAGTGCAGCCTTTTAAATCGATTCCCCTCGCAAGCCCCAGAAATAGACGGCAAGTTGCAGTCCAATTCTCGTTAGACCGCATGAGCCAACGTTTCCTGCCCAGCCTTAGGGAGGCCGCGTATTACGTCGCTGGGTATTTGGTCGGCTCGTTCGTTTTCTGCGGCATTTACATGTGGAGCTACAGCGGAACCGTGCCGGGTATCATCGTCGCGCTTGGCTTACCAGTGGCCGTGTTTTACTTCGTCCTGCTACTATTGCTCCGCCTAGGCCAACCCGCTTTCGTTGGAGCTGCCGCTCTACTCTTATGTGGCATTGCTGTTGGGCTGTTTCCGATGCTTGGGCTCTGGCCGGCCTACATGTGGCGGTTGCCGTTCGCGGTAATAGGTTTCGTGATCCACGTCATAATTCTGACGGTGATTATCCTGGCAGCTTATTTCGCAACGCGCTGGATGAAGGCGATGTATGCAGTCTAACCAATCGATGAAGCCAACGCCCCCATTGCAACATAAGTTCAGTGTGTTTGCCACGACACCCTGCCGTGGCTTATCTCTTTCTCGCTCGCTAGAGTCGGCGTGATACTTTCGATTTTGACAACATCTTTAGAGAGCAGGCTCAGGCTCACTTTCCACCTTTAGAAAAGGGGGTGGGGCGAACACCGGTCACCCCTTCGGCGTTGCTCGTCACACAACCAAAAAATCCAAATGCCTAACGAGTTCAAAATAACTTGTGTTCACCGGCATAGGAAGGCATGTCACGAAAACACTTCCAAGCGATAGCCCATGCCCTCAAGATCAACGAGCCGAACGTAAAGAGCGAACAAGACGTGGCGCTGTTTAAAGGCATCGTTCTTTCGATCAGCAACGCCTGTCGGAGTTTCAATCCGCGCTTCGATGGCATTCGTTTTCAACGCGCCTGTGGTTTGGACTCGATTAGCGACCGATGAACAACGGAAAAATACCCGTCGTCATTCTCGTTCGAGTTTCAACGGTCAAACAGGAAACTGCGCGCCAGATTTCAGAGCTACAACAACACGCCGCGGCAAAGGGCTACCAAGTCGTCGAAGTTTGCGAGGAAACAATTTCAGGCAGCGCACAAGATGACGATCGGCACGGTCTACGGCGCGCTGAGGAATTGGCATTGAGCGGCAAGATTAAGAAAGTATTGGTGCATGAAGTCTCGCGCGTGGCTCGCAGAAACAGCGTCGCACATCGCTTCGTTGAGACACTGGAAGAATGCGGCGTCTCTTTGTATTGGCACGCCCAGGGTATTGAAACCCTGCTCTCAAACGGAAAGCGTAATCCATCAGCCGGAATAATGTTGGCCCTACTCGCAGAGATGGCGCGCAATGAATCGGAGACTCTGCGCGAGCGGATTAAATCGGGTCTCGCCCTCGCGCGCGAAAGAGGCGTGACGCTTGGCCGACGAAAAGGAACAACGCTCAGTCGCGAAGGGTTCCTGCGTAAGCACAAGGACATCGTTCGTCAGTTGAAGGCAGAGCATTCGCTGCGGAATACAGCCAAGATTGTCGGCAAAGGAATTTCAACTGTTCAGCGAGTGAAAGTGGCGATGCTCGCTGCGGCGTAAGCAGTTCAAATAATCTACTGATTTTCGGAACGCGCCTGCGGGGCCGCTCGTGAAAAACTTGCCCGAGGCAAACGCAATTAAAATCCGAACGACCATTTTTTGAATACACGCTGCGAATTGATTTCGAGCGTGGCGGGGATGCAGGTTCTCCGTAGCTTCGCGCGGTATGCGTGATTGACTCTGAGTCCCTTACGTAGAAAGTGCTCGGGCTAAAATGGCTTCGGTGAATCTCAAGTTCTCAGCTAGAATAAAAATCTGATGTCGTCGGCGTCTTCCTCGGACGTGAAGCTTGAGATCGGGCACGTCCTGTTCATCGACATCGTCGGTTACTCGAAGTTGCTCATCACCGAGCAGCGTGAGCAGTTGCAGACGCTCAAGGAGATCGTTCGCGCAACCGAGCAATTCCGCCTCGCCGAAGCCGAAGGCAAATTGCTGCGCTTACCCACGGGTGATGGTAGCGCACTGGTTTTTCGCACCAGTCCCGAAGCGCCGGTCTTGTGTGCATTGGAAATCAGCAAGGAGTTGAAGAAACATCCTGAGCTTCGGGTGCGAATGGGCATCCACAGCGGTCCGGTTAGCGAAATTGCCGACTTGAACGAACAAGCGAACATCGCTGGCGCCGGAATCAATATGGCGCAGCGCGTAATGGATTGCGGAGATGCCGGTCACATCTTGCTTTCGAAACATGTGGCCGATGACCTGGAACATTATCCGCGCTGGCGTTCGCATTTACACGATCTGGGCGAATTCGAAGTGAAGCACGGCGTCCGCGTCGGTGTCGTAAATCTGTCTGGCGATGGAGTGGGCAACGCCGCAGCGCCGAAGAAGTTTCGGGTAATCAAGCAACGCCGCGCTCATGTGCGCTGGGCGGCGGTTGTAGTCGCGCTGATTTGGCGCGCGCGCAATATCTTTATTATGGGCGGCGCGACTATGCCGGCGCATTGGCTGAGTTGGAGAGCGTGCGCCGAACTTTACCAAATGATCCGCGTGTCTTCGAGTTGACCGGCTACATTTTGCGTCGGCGCGGTCAAGAGGAAGAAGGGCTGCGCAATCTACAGCACGCGGTGGAGCTTGACCCGCGCAACTTTTTTACTCTGCAACAGATCGCGCTTAGTTATCAAAACCTGGGGCGTTATGCCGAGGCGATTGCTGCGCTAGATCGCGTGCTCGGAATCGTGCCCGACAATGTCGAAACGCGTGCTACGCGAGGACAATTTGAACTCTTCTGGAAAGCGGACCCTCGGCCGCTCCACCAGACAATTGACTCCATCCTGGCGCAAGGGCCGGGCGCCATTGCTCCCGCAGCGGATACCTGGTTCGCTTGCGCGCTGGCTGAACGCGATGCGGCTGCGGCCGAACGCGCGCTCGTCGCGCTGGGTGACAATCCCTCTTGGGGCGAAAGCGGGATTATTCTGAGCCACAGCTTTGGGGAAGGGTTGCTGGCGCGCATGACCAAAGACGAGCCACGCGCGCACGCTGCTTTGGAAGCGGCTCGCTCGCAGCAGGAAAAAATCGTGCAGGCGCAGCCAGACTACGGACCGGCGCTTTGCATTCTCGCAATGATCGACGCTGGATTGGGACGCAAAGAACTGGCTTTGGACGAAGGCCGCCGGGCGGTCGCGCTTACGCCGCTTGAAAAAGACATCAAAAACGGCAGTCTCGTCCTTCAATATTTCGCCATCACGGCGGCGTGGGCAGGCGACAAGGAGCTTGCATTGCAGCAACTGGAAAGGGGACTGCGTGCTCCCAACGCTTCGATCGCGCTGAGTTACGGCGCACTAAAACTGCTGCCCTTCTGGGACCCGCTCCGCGGCGATCCGCGCTTCGAGAAAATCGTTCAGTCGCTGGCGCCGAAACAATAGAGCGAAAACTTTTCGGACAAATTCCCTGCTCACTCCTGCGCTACTCCGGCTTGATCCACGCTTCCAAAAACTGGCGAACGCGCAGCCGTGAATGAAGTTCTTCGCGAATCGCGGCGCTGTCCGCATTCACGATGCCGGTATGCGAGCAATTTTCAGGAAGTTGAGCGGCCACTCGCAGCAATAGCCGATTTGACCGCGCTTTGCGGCGAGTTCACAGGCGCAACGTGCAATACGGCAAATGATTTCGGTTCATCGCCGTCGCGGTAGCTCCAAGCGTAGGCGCGGTTGGTTTTCGGATGGCCGACAAGATCAAAAACTCCGACTGTCACTTCAAATGCGGTTTCGCCTTCAGAGACTTCTTTGACCTGAACGGATTCAACGTGAAGCGATTCGCAGCCGTGCGCTGTCCGGATGGCATCTTTAAGCTCGGTAATTTCTTTGGGCGACATTGTTAAACCAGACACCTTCGAAGCGCACTTTTCAATTGCTGCTTTCGGCCACAAAATTGTCAGCGCAGCAGGTCATTGAGGAAAAATCGGGCCGTTAGCTCGCGACGAAGGGATTGGCACGCCTACGGCTGTTAGATAAGACCGATTATGAAACGAATCCTTGTTCTGATGTTATTGCTGACCACGCCCATCATGGCTGGCGATCTTATGCCGCCGCTTATGCCGCCACTTATGGGCGGCAATTCTATGGAAGAGCAAATGCGCCAATCCGACCAGGCCGCTCAAGAAAATGAGTTGTGGGCGTTGCGCGGCGAGGTCGCTGAGAGAGATGAGGAACACGCCAAACTTGTTAGAGTTGTCGCTGTAGGTAGGCGGCTTGAGAGTGAGAATCGTGAGCTTAGACAACAAAACGCGCAGTTGCGTGCTGCATTAAATGACTGTCGGCAAAAAGCGCAGCAGACGCAGCAGCAAGTAGACGCATCCGAAGCGCAAGCCAGCGGATACGCTAAACAGAATCCCTCAGCAGAGTTTCAACGGCAAATGGAAGCTCAACGTCGATATGAAGAGGAGCATTCCCGTTAGTTGGCTGCGGTTTACTACGAACGCACTCAATTAAATCGCGGCGTTTTGTCGTTGAGCCGCAGATACCCTATCGACAGCCAAGTTCAACCTTTGCACCAAAAGTCCCGCGGCACCGCTATACCACGGTAATGGGGCGGTAATCGCGCATCTCGTTAAATAAGTGGCGTTTACGAAAATCCGTGGCGCTGTCATTTTGGGCGATTCCGTATTTCAGCAAAAGACCTTCATAAACCAGCACACTCCGCGCGAACGAACGGAAGAAGCGTTTAGGGGTTAGGGTGTTAGGGAATGGCATTTCAATGGACGCCGGCCGAGCGAGTAGCGACTGCTGCCAAACGCAAAGGCACGGTTCTCAGACAACATACAAAATTAAACCCTAAAACCCCTAAGAGTAATCCAACAGATGGAAAACTCGTTAGGGGTTATCATAGGGTTCTTTTAGGGAATAGGGCTTTCGCTGCTACGCCGCACGTTTGCGCTGCTCACAAAAGCTGGTGCGCACCGCGCCGTTCGACGATTGCTCGCCACGATCTTCCAGCGAGATAAAATATCGGTTTCCATTCAGCTTCGCTTTCGACGAATCATCTTTCGTCACGCGCGAGCCTCGGATGCGCGACAAGTCGCTGAGTCTCCTTCCGATTGTTTTCGGGGTGAATTTTCTGACTAAATTTTGAAGGACCTCATCTCCTGAGGATGAGACTACGCTTACCCATTCGGCTGCCGTTCCGTGCCAGCGTGCTTCGTATCGATATTGTGGTTTTGTCCTCTGAATCCACAATTCGATGATCTCTAAAATATCACCGGCTTCGCCTGCGTGAATTGCGGCAGCCCGAATATCCTCGTGAATGAACGCCTTAATTCCAAACCGACTGTCGCCGGCGATATGGGCGGGCACTTCCCAGTCGAGCAGCCATCGACCATAAAAGGGTAGTTCGCGTGCTATGATGGCTTCTACATCTTTGGGAAAGCTCATCTTGTGGTCTGCGAATTTCAGAACGATGACCTTGTCCTCTATACTTTCGTAGAGATTCGGGATCATTTGGACGGAAGTTGCGTCCCCGTTCAAAGTCACAATCACTCGACCTCGCCATTCTGCGCGTTGTTGATCGAAAAATTTCGGGTGATACGAGAAATAGGGATTTGCGACGGTCCGCTTAATGATCTCCGAGAACTTTTGGTGGCTCTTCGTATCGCCGCCACTGAGCGTGCCGTCATCGATACACCACAACGGCGTCTCAATGAGTTCGCGGTTAAAGCCAGTCCCGCCGCCTAGAAAATCGGATGCTTCGGAATGACCACCTAGCAAGCCGCCAACGACGCGAAGACTAAGGAGCGTCTTGCCCGAATTCGTCGGGCCAACCAGGAACAAGGCATGGCCCTTTAAGAGATGTCCTTGGACGGCTGAAAGGTAGAACCGCTTATTCCAAGCGTTAAAGATGTCTTTCGCATACGCGGGCGGCTCACCTTCTATTGCGCACGCCACTAGCGCACTATCCAAACGAGTGTCGAGGAAGTTGGCAACCCAGGGAAAATTCTCGCCCCATTGCTGCCTTCCATCTGCCGGTTGGGTAATCCGAATGCGGGACGAGTTGACGAATCGCTTTCCATTTGAATAGATCACCTCACTTTCGTCATATAATAGAGGCAGAGCACCATCGACTCTGCGCTGCTCGTGAACGAAATGACGCGCAGCATCGACTTCGGAATGCGATTCGAACCGCTCCTTGGATGCGTATAACCCGTGCTTAACCTTGAGAGCGGTCTCAAACTCATCGCGGGACATGAAAATGAAGATACCATTCTCGTTTTTCCGCCAGTAACACTTACCATCATAGAAAACGTCCGCGACTGCACCCCCAATTCGATCTTCGTTATATTTCTTCGCGCGCTTCGGAAAGATTTCGAGCCACGAATAAAACAGTTTTGCTTGCGAGAAGCAGATCATTCCCGCTTCGGTAACGATCGCAGAAGTCGGATTGGTGCTGGCCGGGTCAAAAAACGCGCAGCCACGACTGCCTTCTTCAAAAGGCCCGTCCCACCTGCTGGGAAAATCTTCATCAATCCATCCTGCGATAATTTCTAAGGGAATGATTGGTCCGTCCGATTTCCAACGAATTTTCTCGGATGCTCTAAAGAGCATGTCCCAAAGCAGATTTTTGGAGAGAGGCGACTCCGCTACTCGGACCCAATCTCGGCCGACTTCGTAAATGTCTGACAGGTTGAACCACGCTGCCTCGTCCAAACCGGGCAAGAATTTTTCCAGTCTTAGTTCCTTTGCGGCCAGTGCGAGGAACGGCTTACGTAGCTGCTCGCAATCCAATAAAAGCGGTTCTTCGAATAACCAGACGGCGCGGACGTGATCGGAAAATGTCCGGCTAATCCAGTTGGGCTGATATTCGCCGGCCCATTTCGCTAACTGCGCTTGGACCAACGGCATTGTCATCTGGGCGTCAAAATCGGCGATGAATGCGTGCAGTCTTTTCAGAGGGTTCGTTTTGTTCACGCGATGTGCGGCATTCAGACCTTCCGACGCGGTATAGAAGAGATGGTCAGTGTTCGTTTCTGCGCTCCAACTTCGGAAGGCGCCTTTATCTTTCAGGGCGTTCGGCGGAATTGCGGGCGTGAAGGACCACGGCTCGCAGATCGTCATTTCGGCTGCTTTCTGGTTGGGGCAACTGCGCAATACCGCGGTTGAAGCAGTTTTCTCAGAGCCAACGACTTGCAATGTAGAAGAACTCATTGCGGTAGCTCCCCTCCGAGTATGCGCATCCAGCAGCGCGTTATGTCCGTAATCGCATAGAGGGTCAGCTTATGGCGCTTTAGCACCGGCTTTAGCCAGCCGGCGGCGACGCATTCTTGCAGCAGCTTCTCGCTGCCAAGCGCGAACGCGGCCTCGTGGGGCCGGTAGCCAAGCTTGTTAATGGATATGTTTTTTGTCATGGGGTTTTCGGGGGGGTGAATTTTTCTCTTGTATGGTTACTAAGCGCCACGCAATATACCCTCTGCATTGCATAGGTTCCATTGCAAAGCATCCCGAAACTCTAAATGATCTGACATGCATAGGCATTGCCGCTGCTTAAACCGAAGAAGGCAACAGTTCCAAGATGCGCTGGACATTAGACACCCTATGCAGTGCATAGGTTCAAGGATTGGGAAGAGGATTCGAAAATGATCAGACATGCATAGGTATGCCAACACACACTCCACATAAGCAACTCAAGAAGCTGCGAAATCGGCTCGGGATCACTCAAAAACAGGCGGCGGGAATGTTAGGCGTAAGCTACCCGTATTTCCTTTCCATTGAAACCGGTCAGCGTGCGTTGAGCGGGCCTTTGGCAGGCAGAATCGCCATGACTTTCGGTGTAGCCAGAATCTTTAAGAAAGATGAAGAACCGCTTATGCGCGGCCCTAAAGGTCGGCTCGTTCCGTTCACCAGGGAACTGTATCAACAACGTCGATCCGGGCCGCACTGGTATTATATTGAGGACGAACAGCGAGTCGTTAAACCAACTCCCCATCAATATGGTCAATGCGTTGAGGCGTTACTCGAAGCAGCCCAGGAGCGAGGCACAACTGGGATTTTGCTTTCGGATTTCTTCGCCTTGTTCGAGCGAGGAATTGCCAGCGATCAGGCTTACGCGGCGTTTGAAAAGGCTTTTGACCGAATCACCAAGGGAAGACGTTCGGCTGCTTTTTGGGCGCTGACCGATTACCGCGCAAAAGAGCTAGAGCGGTTCGTAGGCGAAGCGCAAGAACGACTGGCGAAGCGTGCGCGATGGGCGCGACGAAAAACGCAAAAGAAGTGACGGATTGCTACAGTGGAATTGCTACAGCAGTTCGTAAGTCGTTTGATAACTGCCAGTTCCCTCGGGCTGCTACCACAGTGTCAAGGTAGTGCTCTACCACTGAGCTAACCGCGCATTTCAAGCGGAGTGATAAGTGATCAGTGACGAGTGACCAGTCAAGAGCAAGATGTCGATCTTGTCCGCCGCGGCGGGCGTTAACGTTAAGCAGCCAACTTGACCGCTTCTTTGTGGCCAAGGATACGAACCGTTTCTTTCAGTTGCTCGACTTTGAGCGGTTTCTTCAAAACCGTGATCGGACCTTTTGCCAAAATCCGGTCGAGCATCGCGCTGTCCGGGTAACCGGTGATGATGATGACCGGGCAACCGGGCTGATCTTGCTTGATCGCGTCATAAACATCGTCAGCCGGACCATCCGGCAATTTGAGATCGAGGAATACGAGATCGAATTTTTGTTTTTCGAGCGCGGCGAGCGCCTCCTTCACCGTGCCGACAACAACGCGGCTGAAGCCGATTTTGCGGAGGAAGAGTTTGAAAAGATTTTGCAGGCTTTCGTCGTCGTCCACCACGAGGACGGTCGGCTGGCCGGATTTGTCTTCTTTGAGAATGTCTTTGTCGAGGGAAGATTTCTTAATCCGCCAGCGGCCGCCAATCTGGATGGCCGGCAACTGTCCGCGCTGGACCAGGTAGTAAACGGTGGGCAACGGGATGCGGAGGTATTTGGCCGTTTCCTTGACCGTTAAGAGGTTATGCATGTTAGAAAATCACCAATTCGGGGGAAAATGGGCAAGACATTTCGCTCGGCTGAGCATTATAAATTCTAGAATCAATGTCAATCCTTTCTTTCGATGATTAGCGCCTAACCATCCGGCGTTCCGGGGCGGCCAAGGCACTCGCGA
>Ga0070698_100001759_pt1 | contig 24175 bp, 16 predicted proteins | sample KBSK1502metaG_FD_65477 | JGI IMG/M metagenome (GOLD analysis project Ga0070698, IMG submission 65477) | Corn, switchgrass and miscanthus rhizosphere microbial communities from Kellogg Biological Station, Michigan, USA - KBS K1-50-2 metaG | ecosystem: Host-associated > Plants > Roots >... | reverse complement strand
TCGCAAGCTTCGGCGCGCCCTAGTTTTGAGGTTAGGCATGCCCGAAAGCGTGGCCGCGACGTAGGCTTCCGCCTTCGCCAAGCCTACGGCGCGACAAGTTGGGCGGAATCGGGTTTTCGCCCTATCTTATGCCCAACCTCAGACCAGAGCCCCCGATAGCTGGCGAAGATGGGCACAAACGAGGCGCGGGACGCGCTGTCGCCTATTCTCGTTGTAATTACAATGATCCTTAGCTAATCGGAAATCAGGCAACGCCGGATTATCAGTCAACTCCGGATTATTCCCTACACCCTTGCCGAAGACCGCCGATTACTTTTGCGAACCCGAGGCGTTTGAGATTGGAACGTGCGCCGGGTTTCTATTATATAAGCAGAACATTACCCCGGCCAAAGAGCATGCCAATCATCGAGCGTTACCGACAATATGAAATCGCTAAACGCGCGGACGGTACCCTTTGGGAACTTGGGGCAGGAGCAATGGGCGTCACCTACAAGGCTTTTGACACGAATCTGCATCGTTACATTGCCCTAAAAGTCATTAACGACACGTATTTGGGCAACGCCACCGCCAGAGAGCAATTTTTGCGGGAGGCTCGTTCTGCCGCTGCTTTGCGCCACCCCAACGTAGCGTCGATCCACGATCTGGGCACCGATCATGACTGCCATTTTTATGTGATGGAGTTGATCGACGGCACAACGGTGAAAGCAAAAGTCGAACGCGATGGTCCGATGCCTCCGAAGGTTGCGCTGGGAATTATCCTTCAGGTCGCCCAAGCTCTCGCGGCGGCGGAGAAGCAGAATGTGATTCACCGGGATCTCAAGCCGGCTAATTTGATGTTAGTGGAGGATAACGACGAGCTCGCTGTCAAAATTATCGACTTTGGTTTAGCTAAAACGACCCGCGCGCTCGGTGAAAGCACCGCTTCATTCACTATTGGTGACGGATTCGTCGGCACGGCGGAGTACGCCAGCCCAGAACAAATCAAGGAAAACGAGCTTGATATTCGGTCCGATATCTACTCAGTCGGGGCCACTCTTTTTTACATACTGGCCGGTCGCCCGCCATTTACTGGTTCCCCTGGCGAAGTAATGAGCAAGCAACTTTACAAACCGGTACCGTTGGAACGCCTCGTCGGCATCCCAGCTCCGATGGTGGCATTGGTTGAAAGGTTGATGGAAAAGGAACGGGAGCGCCGTCCGGCCAATGCGGTGGAATTGCGGATTTCGATCGAACAATGTTTGGAGCAGCTGTCGCCTTCAACCCTTGCTCGGCAACGCGCGAGCGAAGATAAAACCGCCTTCTCGATAGACTCCTCCGCTGGATCGTCGGAGAGAACGGCAGCGAAAGAGCGCTATAACCTACTCAAACGTCTCGATCAAACACCACAAGGCGAACGGTTTCTTGCTCTTGATAAACAAACCGGTCATGGAGTGGAGGTTTTTACGTTCAATCATAACGCCCTGGCTAATGCTGAGCTAATAGCTACGCTGAAGAGCGAGCTGAAGACCCTTCGGAACGCACCACATCCCCTGCTCCGCGCGGTTTTTGCCTTCGAGCAATTCCAGGACGGGGCACGCCTAGTACAAGAATCGTTCGCTGGTCTCCCTTTGCTAGCGATTTTAAGACTCCGCAAAGCGCTATCCCCGATTGAAACCAATTTGCTGCTTACTCGTCTGGCGCCACTGGCAGATTTCGCTCGGCGGTACGATCTAAAGCAGGTCGATCTCAAGTTGACCGGGATTTGGTTAGGCGGTTCACGGGGCTCCACTCCGCGTCCGGAAAACCCTCTCCCGTCTTGGGACCCGCTTGAGATCAAAGTTGATCCTATCGATCTTTCCTCATCACCGTCCATATCGCGAAACTCGCAGAGTGAAGTCACGGCGATTAATCCGATCATAGTTGGTGGACCGCGAGGGAGCTACTTGCGCCAGCTCAGTTTGCTGGCGTACGAATTGCTGGGAGGACCGCGACAGCAGGTTGAAATGTCAGGACGTTGCCCGCCCCTGAGTTTGCTTAACGAAGACGCAAATGTAGTCCTTCGGCGGGGAATCATCGATGAATTTGGCTCAGCCGCTGAGCTGGCTGCGGCATTTAACCGCACGCTGCCAGTTGGAACCAGCCGAGAACCGGTACCGGAAATTCGAAGTAACGAGCGGCACGATGCGCCGAGACCCACTGTGCTCGAGAGAGCGAAGACGGTTGAATCGGTTGTGGAACAAGTCAAACCAGCGCCACCGGCTATCCAAAAAGAGCCGGAGCCGGCGGCGCATTCGCCCTCGGTAGGCACCCACGTCGTTCCCGACCAATATCCGACCATCCAGGCGGCAATCGATGCAGCAGAGGCAGGCACTTCTGTTTTGATCAAGCCTGGAGTTTATCGGGAAGCGCTTAAGTTCAAGGAAGGGATCGAGCTGCGCGGCGAAAATCCGGAGACCACAGTGATTCGTTGGACAGAGGAGACCGGCGCCGGCGTACCGGTTGACCAGATGCGCGATTTCTCGTTACTTGCGATCGTTGATTGCCAGTTCGGGACAGTACGCGATCTCTCGTTCGCCTACGAAGAACCAACAAAAAATCTAGCCGAGACCCCCAGATTTCATGCGATTCATATCCTCAACTCCTCCGTCACCGTCCAAAATTGCCGCGCAACCCGCCTTCCAAGCTCTGGGATCGGCGTGTACGGAGGGCGATCATCACCAGTGTTGATCGAAAATCAGAGTCGTTTCAACCAGGGAGCCGGGATTGCGTTTCAGGATGGAGCCCAGGGCAAAGCCTCACAAAATATCTGCGAACAGAACGAAGAGGGCGGAATCTTGGTGAGCGGAGCCGGCACAACACCTGAGCTGGTAGAAAATCGATGTCGCGGAAACCATCGCAGCGGAATCATGTTCAGGGATGGCGCCCAAGGTATCTCCTCGCGAAATGTGTGTGAACAGAATTTTGAGCATGGAATATTGGTAACCGGCTCAAATACCGCTCCCGTCCTGCTCAACAATCAGTGCCGCAACAATCAAGCCGCTGGTATCTATTTCATCTATGGGGCAAAGGGACGCGCGGAAAACAATATTTGCGAAAGCAACACGTGGTGCGGAATCATGGTGATTGCCTCGGCGCCTTATCTTAGCGGAAACGAGTTGCTCCGGAACTCGCAGTGCGGCTTGGCCTACGATTCCAAATCAAAACTGTCGCTTGGCAAGAGAAACGTTTTTACGGACAATCGGCAAGGAGACTTGCTCACTAAACCGATTATTCAGGATCGGGGGTAGGGCCTGCCCCTCGGCGTGGTCAAAGTCGTGGCCAATGGGAAAAACCCGGCTCCGTCCCGTGATCGCGCATGACCGCCCTACCCCGCTTCGCCGGCGCTGACGTAATCACCTTCAACGTGCACAATCTCGATCAGATTCCGAAAGGGATCCAAAGTGAAGAAACGCGGCCGAAATGGCAACGCTCGGGCCTCTCTGATTTCATAACCGGCCTTGGTGAGCGCAGACCGGTAGCGGTCCAAATCGTCCACTTCGATACAAAAATGATGGGTAGGATCCTTCGGTAGCGGAGTCGTATCGGGCACGGTATGCAATTCGACGCCTCCGGCCCCGGTATGAAACCAGATCCATCCCAGCGGCTTCACCACCGTCGGCACGGGCTTTTCCTTGAACCCAAGAACATTGATGTAAAAGTCGCGCAGCCGGCGCTCTTCGCCGGGCGGGAACGTAACGGTCACATGCTGCAGCTTCGGTAAAGCCAAATTTGTTGCGGTCATCGGTTAACCTCCGACACTGCGTTCGCCGCGCAAGCCGTTCCGTATCCTCCGAATGGGTACCGAGTTCGCCACCGAGGACGATTTCCTTACGAAGTAGCGACTGGCTTCCCGCGGAAGCGACTCACGGTTTCCGGCTGGGCTATTTTACAGCTTGTTGGCGGTAAACCGCGCAACAACAATTCAAGGTCGCTCACGACCATACTGCCAATCTCTAAGAATGCTTCCGCCATTCCGCCTGCTCGATGGGCCGAGAGCAACACGTTCGGAAGATCGCGGATTGGGTGATCCTTGGAGAACGGTTCATCTGGGAAAACATCAGTCGCAACTCGAAGATGGCCCGACTGGGCTGCCGCCGTTAAGGCGTCGAAATCGACGACACCGGCCCGACTCATCAGCACAAAGATTCCGCCCGGTTTAATCAAATCAAATTCGCGTTGGCCTAAAAAACCTTGGTTTTCCGAGGTCACACTGGCGAATACAAAAATAGCGTCGGAAGAAGAGAGCACTTCCTCCAGGCTCGCCGGCGCGCATTCGTGCTGCACGATTTCTCGTGCGGGCAGCCAAGGGTCATAGACTTTTACCGGGCAACGAAATGGCCGGATTAAAGGGCGAAACGCCCGCGCTAAGTCACCGAAGCCAATGATCCCGGCTCGGCAGCCGGTAAAGAGCGAGAAACCTCGATTGCTCGAAAGACCATAGACCTCCTTTCGTTCGCGCATTGCTCGGTCCGCCTGGCTTACTCCCCGCGCGAGATCCAGCGCAAATGCCAAAGCCATCTCAGCAACCGAAACTGCGAATGCCGGACTAGCGATCAGCACTCGGATCCCACGCTGGAAACAATATTGATAATCGATGTTTGGCAGAAAATTACCTTCGACATTAAAAATTGCTCGCAGCTTAGTGGCTCGCTCCAGTCTCTCCCTTGGCAAATCGGATTGGCCGATCAGGATCTCTGCCTTTGGTAGCGCCTCCTCCAACAGCGCGGCCGGCATCGGACCGCGGTCGAAGATGGTGAGGTCGGCAATATCAGACAAACGACGCCGCGCTTCGGCATCGAAGATCATCTCCATCGTGCGCGGTTGCGGATCGATCAGAATATTTAGTTTGCTCATAAACTCACCTAACCAAACGCTAGTTCACTTCATTGCGCACGAAGGTCAACCATGCATCTCGGGGTAAAGTGAAAACGCGCCGGCATGCGACGCGTTTTCATCCTGTTATCTCTCAGATTGGAACTGCAGCATCATTCAGTCTGAATCCTGACCTCCTGCGTGCCACCGGAGTTTGTTTGCACATGGATCTCTTCGCCTCGATTCGTGGGTACGATCTGGAACGCGGCGGGCGAATCATTCAATCTCACGGACTTGACCTGGGTTTTGGCCGGCAGAGTGTATCCGATGGTTAAGCTCCAGCCAACCGGAGCCGACACGGTTGTGACATAGTTTATTCCGGCACGCCGTACCGAAACCGCGATTGGCGAAGAGCCGACGCGCAGGTTGTCAACCGAAAGCTCTGGCCAGGAGCCGGGTAGGTCTGGCACGACCGACAAAGTTTTTGCGGGAGCATCCGGCTTGATCCCAAGGTACAACTCTACCAGCGGCCAGTGAATGCCATACGAGGACCAGGCTTGCATGACCATGGCCCCGCCGAATGGGGGGAAGTACTTATAATCTGGACTGTCGAACAATTCCGGTAGCGCGCCAGGCTGCTCGACGTCCAATTCCTTAGCGATCAAGTTGACGTATCTTAGGGATTGGTCCATTCGCCCGTAATTGGCCTCGGCGATTGCCATCACACCGGTGTTCACCGCAGAAGCTTGACGACTACCTTGAATAGCCGGGAGGCTTTGGCCTTCTTGAAAGAAACCGGTCGTTCCGATAAAGGTAGAAGACTCGAGTTGGGGGAAGGCGATCGAGGCGTCCGGTACCGAAGCGACATTGGTCTCCATCGGGGTAGCATTGATCCAGTAGAGTTGTTCCAGTTGGGTGATCGGTAGTGTCCCAAGCGCGGCATTAGGGTCTGTCGGCACCTTTTGTTTGAGAGCTAGCGAATCGGCAAAGAGGCCCTGGCTCGAGATCCACCAGTCATTTGTGAACTTGTTAGTCAGCGCGCTGGCTTTCGTTGTCGCCCAGACACGCGTGGCAGTGTCTCCTTTGCTATCCGCCATTTCCGCCAGGTCATTCAGCGCGCGAATAGTGTAAACGGCTACATCGAGCTTGAGCGCGCCCATGCCCTGAGCTTCAACCATGCCGGCGCCTTCCGGCCAACCATCCGGATTTAAATTGGCGGTCACTAAATTTGTGGTGATGTAGTTTAGTCCGGTCTTGATGAAATCATAGTTATCGTCCCGAACGGAATTATCGCCCGACCAGCGCCAGAGGGTGGCAACGGCCGTGGCGAACTCCGCTGTTTCGTTTACATCACCGTTTTGTGCGTTGGTACCAAAGTAGATCGAGCCGTCCGTGACGATCTCGTGCAGCACTTTGCCGGTTGTGCCGTTCACAAGCTGCGAGACCTGGCGGATGGTAGCTAAATGATCCTTTGCTTCTTTCCATTGCCCAACTGCGGCCAATGAAAAGGTGGTATATGCACCATCGGTTCCGAAAAACCAGGGATAGTCCGGATATCCAGCCCCAAAGCCGGAAAGAACGGGAAATGTAGGCGTGAGCGGAGACGGGTACACTGTTCCTTCCATGGTATCCCGGACCATCACATCGCGAACCGTTCTCCGCATATCGGCCAAGTTCAGTTTGCCCCAATCAAAAGCAGCCTGTATGTCTTCATCCGGAACATGGATTTGCGCCTGGGAGAGCACTTGCCGGCGCCCGGAGATTTTCGTGCGAAGCAGGTCATCCGGAGATGCCAGCCCGAGCGTCAGGGCTCCGGAAGCTTCCTTCTTATCGACATTCGAGCCAGCAATGGCGAACCAGACAGTGGTGCTGGATTTTCCTTTGAGCGTGACTTGATATTTCAGGGTTCCAGCAGCGCCGTTGTGCTTAGAGGTGGTCGGCGGAAAGCCGGCTCCAAGTGATTGGAAACCCGTCTCGCGATCCTGCGGGTCCAGGGCTGCGCTTACGAGCGCATACCAGGCTGAGCGGCTAAGCGCAGGCTGTGCAGGTTGAGTGAACTGAAGCGCTCCCAGTGTCGAATCAAAAGAGACTTGGTCCGGTAGATGGAGTGACTCGGAGGTCGGCGTGGTCCCACTCCATGGATAAGCTGGAATTAATTCGCTTTCAGCATCGATGGCTAGGGTGAAGTTGTTAACACCTGGATTCGAGTTGCGCAGCTGCACTCCGACCAGCACGACTGGTAATCCGTCTGGGGCAAACTGCGTCTCACTGATCTCGAGCCCGTCGGTTGGGGGTAACTCCAACCGGACATAGCCGGTGCCACTCACGAACTTCGCAGCGGCAGGCAACAGGTTGTCATTCAAAGAGAATTGAAACTGATGGAGGAGCTTAATCGGGTGAGCCCACACGCCACCCATTTGCCCGGTGATGTGCCAGCCTATTCCATTCGGATTCAGGCTCACATCCGGAACCAGGCTTCCGTCCTGGACGCCGACGACGTAGGCGCGATCACCCGCGGCAACGTAACGCTTCATATTCAGGTTTTCGTCGGTTTGCCTTTCGAGGGGCTCATTCTTCAATGGAATCTGTCCGGCCTGGGTAGTCGGCACGGACAACAGAGAACCAGCTATCAGCATGGTCCATATGCTTAATCGCAGTTTCATTTTTGATTTCCTTTTGTTCTTTGGGGTTTCACCTGGGCTTCCTGCCAAGGTGGGGGAAGGGAAAACCGGCTTTGGCTTATCGGCAGACTGAGCCGTGTGGTGAGAAAACTTCCTTTGCGAGATAGTCTGCCCTTTATCGTTAAAGGTAGAGAAGAAGGCCAATCATCCATGATTCGTTTCCTCATCCTTACCAGCGCTTTGGTGTTCGGGGAACGGCGACGGATTCCCGCACGATCAATTCGGTTGCAAGCTCTTGGAATTCCGCGCTGTACGGTAAATCTCCAACCACAATCGCCGCTGCCATCTGCCCCTTCGCCCGAGACGGTTGACGAACCGTGGTCAGAGCAGGAGTGGATCCAGCGGCTTGCGGGATATCGTCGAATCCGATGATTGAAAGGTCTCTTGGCACTTTCAACCCAAGCTGGGTTGCAGCGTGCAGCGCACCGAAAGCCATTCGGTCACTCATAGAAAATATCGCAGTCGGTCGCCTGCGTTTCCTTTTCAAAAATTTCCTGGTCCAATAAGAGGCTTCCGCGTCGTCATTGATTCGAATTTCGTAGATTGGGACCGTTGCGAGATCGATTCCGGCGGCATTCAACCCGTCGACATATCCCAAAAGGCGTTGCTGCGTTACGGAGGCGCGGCATCTTTTGACTCGGTCGCCATTTACGAGCCCGGAGAATCCGTCGGGCAGCATCTCCAAAGACAGGATGGCTATCTGGCGATGACCGAGTTCCAAGACGTGAGCAGCGATTTTCCTCGCCGCATCCCGATCGTCGATGCCCACCGCGGTAATTCCCGGAAGTTTGCCCATGTCTACGGTAACGGTCGGCAATTGTCGCCCCAGGACGCGTTTGATGATCGGACTATGGTCCGGAATCGCGTAGAGAATGAAACCGTCGACGGCTACTTTATCGATCGCCGTTATTCGGGAGATATCCTGCACCGGAGGTAAGACGGTTAATCCGTATTGGTGCTTCTCGCAGATCTCAGAGATTCCCGCCATGAAAGCAGATGCGTTCGTATCCTCGAAGAGGTGAGGGATGGGATCGGGATTAAACAGCGCGATGGCGCCGGCGAGTCCGGTTCTGAGCATTCTGCCGGAGGGGCGTGGGCCGTGGTAGCCAGCGCTAGCGGCGGTAGAGAGAATATGCTGCCGGAGATCAGCAGATAATTCTTCAGGCCGATTAAAGGCATTTGATACGGTCATGGCGGAAACGCCGAGTTGCTGAGCCAAAGACTTAAGCGTCACCCGATCACGGATGGGCAACCTGGGATAAACTGAAGGATCTTTAGGCACGGGGGAACCAGATTCTTCTAGCTCCTTTAACGTTAAAGTCAACATTTTGTCCGCCACTCGCAATAGTCAGAGCAAGCCGGGTAACGCCGACAACGCCGGTATCGCCGGGATCGCCGACAACGCCGGTAGGGCGAAAACCTCGGCGCTTTGGACAGATGCTCTCTTTCCTTTTGCATTCTCATGCGCCGGGTTTGAGCCGTTCATGGTGGCCCGCGCTTAAGAGCTATCGAACGCTCAGTCGTTACCAATTTCGCCAGAGAGCTAATCGGCCATTCGTTCGAGAGGAAACCCCGCACTTGGTTTTTCGTCCGTATAAAATCGCTTATTTTTGTACATCCTGTTCAGTAAGCAGCCGATGCCATGATGAAACGACCCAGTCTGAGCCCGCAAACGAGATGGTCGTGATTCGAACATTTTCATGACCAGGCCAATGCTGGGACATGGCTCAAACCCGGCGCATAAGGATGCAGACGCGAAAGGCGCAGCTATCCAAAGCGCCGAGGTTTTCGCCCTACCTTTAAGAGAGTAGCGCGTCCCCTCCTACTGGCCCTCGATCAAATCTTCGGCGTTGTCGGCGCTACCGGCGCTACCGGCGCTGTCAGCGTTGACGGATGACTCCGCTCGATGTCTCATAGGTAGACTATGGCCCGTGTCGATGAATTGCGGTTAATGGCCAAGATTGCCATGCTTTATTATGAACGCGGGCTTAAACAGAGTCAGATCGCGCAGCAGCTCGAAATTTCCCAGGCGACAATTTCCCGGCTTTTGAAGCGTGCTCAGGAAGAGCAGATCGTTCGAATCAGTGTTCGCGTACCGGTGGGGGCTTTCCCGGAGCTCGAAGATCAAATCGAGAAAATCTACGGAATCAAGGAAGCCGTCGTGGTTGATTGCCTGAGTGACGACGACCAGATTCTGCGAGATTTGGGTGCTGCCGCGGCCTTCTATCTAGAGACAACCCTTAAGTCGGGAGAAGTTCTCGGGATTTCGTCCTGGAGTTCGACGCTGCTGGCAATGGTGGATGCGATGGACCCGTTTCCGCGGCATTTCAAGGCGCAAGTAATTCAGATCCTCGGCGGCAGTGGTAATCCAGGTGCTGCCCACCACGCAGTCCAATTAGTCCGCCGTCTGGCCAATCTGGTGAACGGTGAAGGTCATTTTCTGCCGGCTCCAGGCGTCACCGGTTCACCGGAAGCGCAACGAGCCTTTCTCGAAGACGCCTATGTAAGAGATGCGCTAAAGCGGTTTGACGAAGTAACTCTCGCCCTGGTCGGAATCGGCTCCGTCGATCCTTCGCAACTGCTCGCTTTGAGCGGCAACGTGTTTTCTCCAGAGGAACTCGATCAATTGCGCCAACAGGGCGCAGTCGGCGACGTATGCCTCCGCTTTTTTGATGTGAACGGCAATCCGATCGAGAATGCGCTCGATAACCGGGTGATCGGTATGCAGTTGGAACAGCTTGGTAAAGTTGAGCGTTCGGTCGGAATCGCTGGCGGCAAACGAAAGTTTGAGGCGATTCGCGGCGCTCTACGCGGCAAGTTGATCAACGTGCTGATTACCGATCGCCGAACCGCCGAGCGACTGGTGGACGGCGTGCAGTAGGGACGCCTGCAACGGTGGGGCGAAAACCCGACTCCGCCCAACTTGTCGCGCCGTAGGCTTGGCGAAGGCGGAAGCCTACGTCGCGGCCACGCTTTCGGGCATGCCTAACCTCAAAACTAGGGCGCGCCGAAGCTTGCGAAGGTGGCCTCGGCGCTTTGGATAGCCGCGGTCTTTCGTGCTGTATCCTCATGCGCCGGGTTTGAGCCGTGTCCCAGCGTTGGCCCGATCCCCGGTTGTGGATTACGCGATGGCGTATCGTGTCGTAAATGACGACCGGATGAAGCGGTTGATTGGGAGCAAACGCTACGTCGTAACGGGCAAATCTCGCTTGCGCTTTCTCAACAAAGCCCGCTTCGCGTTTCTGCGCCGAATGCTTTCGGCGCTAAAGGCACCGTGTCATGGCATTGAGCAATGGTTGCATCGTCTGCGGAGTTTCATCTCCCATATTGGAAACGCGGAATGTTTTGCCTTTGATCTTCCCGTATCCCCCATCAATCTGGAAACCGAATTCTTGCCGAAGGCGCTGAACAAACTTGGCTAAATCGATCTCAAGATTGTTGCGAACACAGGTGAGCGTAACTGATCGAAATCCTTCTTTGGCAAAGAACTCGAATCCATTTTCAACCACCCATTGGTGTACGAGCTGGTTGGTCTCGCGATGCCGTCGATACCGCGCCGGTAAACCCTCCTCGAGAATGTCCTCCAGCTTCGACCGCAACGCATAAAGTTGCGGGATCGCCGGAGTGCTCGGAGTCATGAATTCATCGGCGTTCTTCTTGAATTCAAGCAGATCGAAATAATAACCGCGGTCCGGAATGGTGGCGGCGCGCGCCAGTGCTTTTTCCGAACAAGAGAGAAGAGACAGACCCGGCGGAAGGGCTAGCGCCTTTTGGCTGCCGGTCAACAGAAGATCGATCCCTAGCTCGTCCATCGGAATAGGCTGAGCCGAAAAAGAGGAGACGCTATCGACAATAAAAACCACATCGGGGTATTTCCTGAGCACTTCACTGATCTCCGGCAAGGGATTGACGAGGCCGGTTGACGTCTCGTTGTGAATCAGGGTGAGTGCGTCAAATCGACCGGTAGCAAGTTCGCGATCAACTGTTAGCGGATCAATCGGTTGGCCCCACTCGACCTGCAAAGGAGTCGCCGATTTTCCGCAGCGCTTGGCGACGTCGAACCACTTATCGGAGAAGGCGCCACACATGCAATTGAGCACCCCCTTACCAACCAGGTTCCGGATGGCTCCTTCCATAATGCCCCACGCGGAAGAGGTAGAGAGGTAAACCTGCTGCTTCGTTCCAAAAAGGTCTTGGAGTCTCGGGTGTATGCCGCGGTAAAGCTCTTTGAAGTCGCTACTTCGGTGACCTATCATCGGTGTGGTCATCGCGGCGAACGTTTTGGCCGACACCTCAACCGGCCCGGGAATGAAGAGTTTAATCGATTTCGTCATGCGATAATGAATGAAGTTGGGCTACGTAGGCGGTTTCTGCAAAGGATGATTCTTTACCCTAAAGGGTAGGGCGGCACGGGGTGCCCCGCGGTTAAAACCCGTGTTCTCTCACCGGGTAAATGAGCTGCGCTCCTCAGAATCACCGAGGAGCGCACAACCAAACGAATCTGACCTTCCAACCAACTATGGGTTCGCAGTGATCTCGGAAGGGAGATCAACCGCGCCGGTAAGTTTGAGATCACTGTCCTGCGAGGAAGATCCGACCAAGACGCTGTATTTCCCAGGCAGAGCATCCCATTCGTGAGTCGTCTTATTAAAGTAAGCAAAAGATCGCTGATTCAATTTCAGCGTCACTTTTTGCGATTGGCCGGGCTGGAGAAATATTTTCTGGAAACCTTTTAACTCTCTGATTGGTCGACTAATCGTCGGATTCTGCTGGCCAACATACAGTTGGGCAACTTCGGCGCCGGCGCGCTTGCCCGTATTTGTCACTGTAAAAGTTACGGTAACCTCGCCGGATCCGGTGAATTTCGCTGGGGCAACATCTAAATCAGAAAAAGAGAAGTTCGTGTAGGACAGACCGAAACCAAACGGAAACAGTGGCTGTACCTGATTCTTCTGGTAACCGCGATATCCGACAAAGATTCCTTCGCTGTAAGGAATAGCGTCTGGATGCGTGTTGATTGTCGGAAATGTGGGGAACGCCGGATTGTCTTCGATGCGTTTCTCCATCGTGATCGGTAACTTGCCCGAAGGATTGACGTCGCCGAACAATATCTCGCCCAGGGCCTGGCCTCCGTTTTGGCCCGGATAGAACGCCTCAATGAAGCCGGCTACCTGGTTGATCCAAGTCCGCGAGTCGAAGTTACCGCCGCCATGAAAGACCACGATGGTGTGCGGATTGACCGCGGCAATATTTTTAATCAGTTCGTCTTGAAACTCTGGCAGGGTGAACGAACGATTCTCTCCTTCACCTTCGTATTGATCACTAATTCCGGCACAGATGACGACAGCATCGTAGCTATTGAAATTGGGCGGTGGTTGCAATGAAGCCCAGCTTACCTGAATCCCGGTGAGTCCACCTTGTTCGAATGTATCGAAGAAGCCTCCGACGCGCCGGTAATCGATTTCGACTGAATAGGTCTGCCCCGCTTGGAGCGTTATTTTGCCGGAATAAGAGACGGTCGGACCAAGATTTGGGGATTTACCGCGACATTGAGGTTCGAGACAGGAATCGGTTTTATGTCGAAGAAGCCGGTCCCTCCGATGTAGCTGAGTTTTTCATCCAATGTCATTTGCGAGAGAATCTGATTCACTCTCGTTTCAACGTTAGCGGGACTTTGTTGACCTTGTGCGTGGAACGCGCAGATCAACAAGCCGGTGAGGAGGATTAGTCGATGCAGGTCGCTTATTTTCATAAACGGAACTGGTTAGGGGTGGATAAGAAAGACAGAAGAAATCTTGTGCCGCTCCGGCGAACTGTTCCGCCGATGACCGAATGAAGAGGATTGGTAGCCAAATCGTCGTAAGACGTTCCGCTCGAGAGGCCAGCAGCGCTTGGCGATAGGACACGGAAAGACCATGCTAAGCCGGTGCAGCTTGATTGACTCAAATGGGGAGCTGAAAGACGACAATATGCAGTCTCCGAGGTGCTACGCTCGGTGACCAAACGGCCCAATCGATTTAAGCCAATGCTGCGAGTTTTATTTCGCGGACGGAAAATCGGAAACGAGAAACCGGAATACTAAAGCGGGTACTTGCGTTTCGACTAGCCTGGGGAGATACGGTCGTGATTCGACCGACGAGATATCGGAGCTGTGAGCCCGGATGAAATCCATTTCGGGGGCGCTTCATATGTAGAATAAATCCTGGTTCGTCTCCCGAAACCGGCTCACTATGGGATGCATCGGTAGGGGGCTCCATTCATCTCACAGGAGCCGGCTTCTGGTACTCCGCGGGTGCAGAGACGTTGGGGGGATAAACATCTCTAACTGAAACGGTCCAATGTTAGCAAGTACGATTCTTTCAAATTGAAAGATTGTGAGATGTAGCCTGATCCCGCCGTCGCTTCGCTATGGCGCGGCCTTATCGCTTGGCGGGCGCGCCGTAGCTCGAAGAGCGGAGGAGGCCTCCTGGCTCAGGAACAGGGCGCTACAGTCTCTTAGTCGTCGATTTTGCTATTCCTTTGAGCCGGCAGCGCCATGTTTCCTGAGGCCGGCTTGTCCGCCGAAGTTGTGGGATGGCGGGAGACGAAGGCGGAAGCCTCAGGCTACTTTGCAACCGTACCGATTCCCCTTTACTGGCCGAAATCCCAAATATCAAGCAGGCTTGGATGGTCGCCACTGGTGATTCGCTCGTAGTTTGGCGCAATGAGGTCATCGATCGGCAACACGGCCGCTCCGAGTGCCGCTGCCTCCTCTTGGAGTTGTCCCTGCAGGATTCTCGGAAAATCGCCTTTCTGCGACCGTCGCATTTTCCCGATAACGTCTGAGCAGCGCTCAATGAGAAAAGTCAAAAGCGGTCCGGGCAAATGGCCGCCGATCACAAACGCCTCAGGATCAAATAAAAGGTGAAGATTGTCCATCATCTCGGCGAGATAGAAAGCAGCGGCATTGAGCCAATTCAGAAGCACCTTATTGTCCTCATGGAACAACTCGAGCAGTTGCGCTAGGCGGGTATAGGCGATCCCGGAATCTGTTAAATGTTGCGATAGAGCGGTGAGCGAAAGATAGGCCTCAAGGCATCCCTTCTTACCGCAACCGCACTGCTTGGCGCTCCTTCCCCGATGGACGATGATATGACCTACTTCCCCTGACCCTCCCCGAAAACCGCGATGGGGACGACCATTCAGGATGATGCCGCCACCGACGCCCACTCCTACATAGATATAAACAAAGCTGTCCAGGTGGCGGCCGGCACCGTACCAGCTTTCACCGATTGCTGCGGCAGTCGCGTCATTGTCGATCAAGACGCGCAGTCCGGTTCTTTTCTTAAAGTAGTCCTGAACGTTGACTTGTTCCCAACCCGGGAAATTGGGTGAAATAACCACCTTGCCGTAACGGAAATCGATCGGACCCGGCAGCGCTATGCCGAGTCCCCAGATCCGCCGGCGCTTGTTTGCCTGGCGTAATTCTCCGATCGAGCTGTAGACCTGTTTCAGCGCCTCCTCTGGAGTAGCTAGAAATCGGCCTCGGTAAGTACGTGAGCGAATGACCCCTTTGAAGTCGACCAGGACAGCGGCAATATGATCGCGCTCCATGTGCAGGCCGATGGAGAAGGCCGCATCGGCGTTGATCTCGAAGAGTTTTGCCGGCTGGCCGCGCTCGGCCGTTTTTCGCCCGAAGTTCTGAATTAAGCCGATCCGCTGCAGATCTTCTACGATATTGAATACAGTTTGGTTGGTTAGACCGGTCAGGCGCGCGACCTCGATTCGGGAGACCGGCTCACTCAAGCGTACTGTCTCCAAAACAACCCGCTGATTCAGTAGATGAGCACGTTCTAGATTAGTTCCGCTTCTGACCCTAGTACGGTCCGGATGTGCTTTCATCGTTGCTAGTCTCCTTTCCGCGAAATAGCATGTCTTTCGCCGCAGGTCAGTTGGCTGTTTTTCAAGGCGTGAGCGACGAGCATATCTGAATCGATACGTAAGGAGCGAGCAACGCAGAAAAACAGCCAACCGGCCGCGGCCCGGAGGGTTGCGTTGAAAATGGGCCGGCGGCTGCGTTGCTCGTCGGTTACGTATCGATTCAGATATGTGCCCTCGTTTCCGCCAGTCCGGCTCGGACCGCCTTGCCGGCGGCCCATTTTGAACGCAACGAAAGACATGTTATTTCGCGGACAGGACACTAGTCTGCCCAGAGGAAATGTTCTAGGCGAAGGCGTTCCAGGCGGTTCTTAGCTTCCTCCGAGCGCGGGCTGGGAATTGCGGTTAATTTCTCGTACACGGCGGCGGCCGAATTCCAGGCGCGACGCGTTTCCAAAAGTTCCGCGGCATCGAATCCGGCTCGAAAGAACCAGAACTCGTCGCTCTGGTTGCCTCCGGAATTGAGAACATCATAGAGTGCGGCCAGTGCGTCATCGGTCTTGCCGAGCTGTGCGAAACACCTCGCTTTCCGATACAAAGCGCTTTGGCGCCACTCCGGCGTATTCGTTTCCGCGCTGGCCAGGCTATCGAAAGTCTTAATGGCGGCCTCATACTGGGATTGGTCTTTCGCTCCCAAGGAAAACTGCGCTTCTCCCTTGGCCTCCAGTGCTTCGCAGCGGATTTCCTGAGGAATGTTTTGCGTCAGCAAGTCGCCCAGAAGAACGATAGCCTCTTTCTCTTGCTGGATTTGCCGCTTGGTAAGCGCCTGTTCCAATCGAGCTTGAAACCGCAGAGATCCGTCCATCTTATAGACTTCCTCAAAGAGATCCACCGCGCGGTCGACCGAGGATGGATTCAAGCTTTTCCGTGCGGCTTCGCCAGCTAGAAACAACGCAGTCTCGACCAGCGGGGAATCGGGCTGCTGTTCGGCGACTAGTTCGAACTGAGTCTGAGCGTTAGGAAAATCGTTCTGCCGAAAATAAACTTCTCCCAGTTTGAGGCGAACTTCTGCTCGCGCTGCGGATTCGGGATACTGCTGGATGAAATCTTGAGCTGCACGCGCTATCGCCGCGATGCTTTGCTGCCGATCATCGGCCAATACAAAGAAATTGAGCCGCACCTTATCTTCGCCGATTTCGGGGTCACTGGTCGAAATTTGCCGGAGTTCCTTTCCCGCCTCGGCATGATTCGGAGGCAATTCGGTGAAGGCGATCTCTGCCAGTAGCAAATGAGCTTCCGGAGTCTGCGGATGATCCGGAAAACTGCCTAAAAAATGCCGTAGGGTCGTATCGGCGCCGGTTTGGCCGCTTCTGGCTTCGATCGTCGCTCGAGCGATCTCCAAATTGCCGAGCAGAGTTTGGTTGTTGGGCGAGCTACCTAGTTCGTGAACGGCGGATTCATAGTGCGGTCGGTCCCCAGAACGGAGAGCACAAATCGCTGCGCCATAGAGGAAACGCGCGCGGTTCAACGGGTCGACTCCTGCCAATTGGAAATAAAGTTCCTGGGCTTCGCTGAATTTGGCCTCGCGAAAATAGGCATCGGCCAATGTTTCCTCTAGCTGAACACGCTCCGCTGATCGTTTATTTGCCTCGCTAGCCAACCATTGCACCAACAATGGTACGGCTTGATCAGCCGAACCCTGATCAATTTTGAGTCGAGCGACCGCAGCGGTGGCCAAACCCGCTAGCCGGTGAGTTGGGTAATCGCTGATCAGGTGGCGAAGGGCGGCTTCTCCCTTTGCCTTAGAGTCCATTCGGAGTTGCAATTTCCCGAGGTAATAAAGCGCAAAGGCGGGTCGATCCGCTCCGACCTCTTGGGGATCTTCCTGGGACCAATGGAGGAGCGGCGTAAGAGTAGGGGATTGTTCCTCGGCGTAAACCGAATACAACGTTTCGAACAATTCCGGCAGCATGATGCTCCGGGATTGATCATTGATGGCTTTCACCATCACTGATTCGGCTTCGTCGAATTCTTGCTGCTGAATCGAAACGCGGGCAAGACCAAGCTGCGCTAGCACAAGGAGTCGAGCGGTCAGACCTTTGGTTGCGGAAATCACCTGATTAAATGCAGTTTCAGCATCGTCGAGTTTACCGGCTTGGAAGGCAATCTGTCCAAGCAAGCACTGTTTTTGCAGTAGTTCAGTATCGTTCCCCTCAGCAAGCCTGGCCAGGAGCCTGGTAGCTTGGTCGAGGTTTGCCTGATTGACTTCAATCTCCGCCGTCATCAGGACGGCTCTGGAGTCTGGGTTGGTTCCATTTTCGAGGAGTGGCTGGAGAGTCGCCAGCGCTTGATCGTTCTCGCCTTTTCTGAGCTGTGCTTCGGCGAGTCCTAAACGGGCGTCGGTAGCGGAGCCGGTAGCATTTAGGATCTTCTTAAATAGTTCAGCTGCTTCGTCCCACCGCTGGACCCGAAGTAGCGTTTCAGCTTTGAGTTGCTCTGCCTCGGCGGAAGTTAGGGAACCGTCATCTAATACTGTAAGAGCTTCCTCGGGCTGGCGAATCTGCAGCAAGCATTTGGCCAGCAAAAGCTTGGCCGTTATGACGTTCGGTTCGGATGGATTTTCGGCCAGAAATTGTCGCAGCTTCGTCACGCTTACTTCCGGAAGCCCTTCGGTTTCGGCCCGAACTGCCTCGCGATAAAGGTCTGCGACAGCGACTTCGCCGGTCACAGTAAGAAAAAAAAGAATCGCCGTGGTCAGGAAGAGGATTCTCATGTCAGCAGCTTCCGGAGATAGCGCCCGGTGTGACTGGCAGCGGTCTGACTCACTTTTTCGGGGGTTCCTTGGGCCACGATCCAGCCTCCGTTGACTCCACCCTCCGGTCCCAGATCGATGACCCAGTCAGCGCTCTTGATCACCTCCAGATTATGTTCAATAACGATGAGAGTGTTGCCCTGGTCTCGCAGCTTCAGCAATACCTCGAGGAGCTGGCGAATGTCGGCGAAATGGAGGCCAGTGGTGGGTTCGTCAAGAATATAGACCGTCCTGCCCGTCGCCTTTTTCGCCAGTTCCGCCGCAAGCTTGACCCTTTGCGCTTCGCCTCCAGAAAGTTGGGTTCCAGATTGGCCCAGGGTCAAGTAGGCTAGTCCGACATTAACCAGAGGTTCTAAACGATCGTAGATCGCAGGAATATTCCGAAAGAAGCGAGCTGCTTCATCGACGGACATAGCCAGGATGTCCGCGATATTCTTTCCCCGATAGGTGATTTCCAGGGTTTCGCGATTGTAACGAGATCCACGGCAGACCTCGCATTCGACATACACGTCTGCCAGAAAATGCATCTCGATCCGAATCACACCGTCGCCTTGACAATTCTCACATCGTCCGCCCTTGAGATTAAAGCTGAAGCGACCACTTTCGTACCCGCGGACGCGAGAGGCGGGAAGCTGGCTGAACAGGTCTCGAATCGGGCCGAAAGCGCCGGAGTACGTTGCCGCATTGGATCGAGGGGTACGCCCGATCGGGCTTTGATCAATCACGATCGCTTTGTCAACCTGATCCAAACCAAGTAGCCGGTCATGATTGCCCGGCCGGTCCTTCGAGCGGTAAAAGTGACGGAACAAGGCTTTTCGCAAAATATCATCGACGAGCGTCGACTTACCGCTCCCTGATACGCCGGTCACACCGACTAGGCAGCCCAGAGGAAACGATACGGTTAAGTTCCGTAGATTATTCTCCTTCGCACCGATGACGCTTAACCAGCCTTCCGTTCCGGGATCCGGCGGGGTACCACCATTATAGAGCATACCGTGCGGACGTACCCGTTCTCGCGGAACGGGGATCCGAAGTGCCCGAGCCAGGTATTGCCCGGTCAAGGAATCAGAATTTCCCTCGATTGCCGCGATATCACCAGCGGCGACAATCTGTCCGCCGCGCGGGCCTGCCCCGGGGCCGAGATCGATGATATAGTCGGCGGCCCGGATCGTATCTTCGTCATGCTCTACCACGATCACCGTGTTTCCCAGGTCCCGGAGATGCATCAGCGTTTGAATGAGGCGGTCGTTGTCTCGCTGGTGCAGTCCAATGCTTGGTTCGTCCAAGACGTAAAGCACCCCCGCAAGTCCAGATCCGATCTGGGTGCCGAGTCGAATACGCTGGGCTTCTCCGCCCGAAAGAGTTCCGCTTTCGCGATTCAGGGTAAGATAGCCGAGACCCACCTCTTCGAGAAATCGCAAGCGGTTCCAGATCTCGCGAAGCACTTCCGCTGCGATGATCTTCTGGTGTTTCGAGAGGGAAATATTTTCAAGTAAACGTTTCGCTTCATCGATTGTTAACAGGCAATAATCGTGGATGTCAACCTCGCGACCGGAGTTTTCCTGAATGGTGACCGCGAGGATCTCCGGTCGCAGACGAGCACCGCGGCAGGTTGGGCAAAGCCGTCGTCCCTGGAATGCTTTCAATCGAGATCGCGTAAATTCACTTTCCGTCTGATCGTATAGCTCGTTCAGTTGGGCCAGCACACCATCGAACGTCTTCTCGATTTGCTTCGACCCGAGCTGAAAGCGAATCGCTCGATCATCCGATCCATAAAGGATGATTTCTCGGCAGCGTTCCGGCAGTTCCGCGAAGGGAGTTTCCATATCTCCGCCGAAAGTCTTGACCAGCGCTTCCAAGAGGGTGCGCCGATAGGCCTGGATTCTGGAACTGGCTTTTCGCCACGGCGCAACGGCGCCATCGGCCAGGGAGCGTGATTGATCGGGCACGACTAAATCCGGGTCAAAGAAACTGACGCTGCCCAGACCCTGACAGGTAGGGCAAGCTCCGGCCAAGCTATTAAATGAAAAATGCTTCGGCGTAAGCTCCGGAAGCAAAAAATCGGTTCTTGGATTACAAAACTCGGTTGAGTAGGGGACGTCTTCCCATGGCTCGGTTTCGGGTAATTGCCGGCTGACGATGATGCGATTGTTTCCCCACCGTAATGCGGTATCCAGGGAATCGGCTAGCCTGGTGCGCACTCCATCTCGGACGATCAAGCGATCGACCACGACTTCGATAGTGTGCCGCGCGTTTTTCGCCAACCGGATCGGTTCGGGTCGCGCTAACTCGAGGATCTCACCATCCACGCGGACTCGGACAAATCCTTCTCGCTTTATCTTTTCCAGCACGTCACGAAACTCTCCCTGCTCCTGGCGTATCACCGGGGCAACAACGAGAATCTTAGTCTCTTCCGGATAAGAGAGGATTTGATCAACGATTTGTTGGGGAGTTTGTTTGAAAACCCTCTCCCCGGTTGCGGGATCGTGCGGTTGACCGATCGCGGAAAAAAGAATCCGCAGATAATCATAAATCTCGGTCGTTGTTGCGATGGTCGAGCGGGGATTCGCGATTGAGCTGCGCTGTTCGATCGCGATGGAAGGGGAGAGACCCTCGATGAAGTCGACATCCGGTTTCTCCATCTTGTCGAGAAACTGCCGAGCGTAAGCAGAGAGGCTCTCTACGTAACGGCGTTGTCCCTCCGCGTAAAGCGTGTCGAATGCGAGGGACGACTTGCCTGACCCGCTCATTCCGGTGATCACCACCAATTTTTCGCGCGGAATTTCGACGTCTATCCCTTTAAGATTGTGTTGGCGTGCACCTACGATGCGAATCTTCTCCGCGGCCATTTGGTCAAAACGAGTAAACTAGCACCAAAGCACAAGACCGGGCACCCCACCAGTCGTTTTGAAGAAGCCGGGAAAGTAGCCTGATCGTCCTGTCGATTTCGGTAGACACCAACAACACCAGGACGGCCGACGCGCCGGGCTGATCAGGCTACATCGCCCCTACCTCAAAGAACCTTGGGGCGAGATGAGCTGTAGCTTGCTGTCGGTATCCTGAACCAACTCGACCAATTTCTCCGAGCGCTCAAGGATCGATTCAGCCAGTTTCCGGTAATATTCTGAATCCCGTTTCGCCAACTCCGCCTGAACTGTCCAAATGGCGATAGAATTTAAGAGGTAATGTTTTGACTCACGAAAGCTGGCTGCCAGCTCCGCGATTCGATCGGAGTCGATTTGCGATTCTTCAGGATCAGGAGGGAGCAGAGGTTCTGCCATCGTGCAGGACCCACGATAACAGATTATTTTGCAAGATCCAGATTGCTAGGTAGTAATCGCTTATCAATCATCACAAAGTCGCTCTTATCCAGCCTCAATTGGCCGTCGGAATTTGGTACTTCTGCAGGCGGCGATAAAAGGCGCTGCGGCTCAATCCCAGTGCTTTCGCGGCGCTGATCGCGTTCCCATCGTGCCGGTCGAGCGCCTTCTTGATCAGCTGGGCCTCCATCGATTCCAAATCCATTTCGTCCAAAACGTTTGCCCGGCTCACAGCCAACTGCAATCCCAGGTCGGTCGGTTCGATACTGGAGGATCGAGCAAGCAAAACAGCTCGCTCCATCACATGCCGCAGTTCGCGAATATTTCCCGGCCACGGATATCGGCGCACTGCCTGAAGCGCTTCTGGGCTAACTTCAAAGGCCTTCTTTCGGTAACGCGCCGTGAGCTCTCCAAGAAAAAACCGCACCAACTCCGGTATATCGTCAAGTCGTTCTCGTAAGGGCGGAAGATGCACTTGGATCGTATTGAGCCGGAAGTAAAGGTCCTCCCTGAATCTCCCCGCATTAATCTCCGCGAGCGGGTCCGCATTGGTCGCGCTTAGAATCCGAACATTTGCCTGCTTGGTTTTCGAGGATCCGACCCGTTCAAACTCGCCGGTTTCCAAAACACGCAGAATTTTGGCTTGCTGCGAGCCGGTTAAATTGGCGATTTCATCCAAAAAGAGGGTGCCGCCTTCCGCCAATTCGAAACGACCGGCTCTATCCGCTCGAGCATCGGTGAAAGCGCCTTTGACATGTCCAAACATCTCGCTCTCGAATAGCGTTTCCGGTATGCCGCCCATATTTACGCTGATCAGCGGTTGCTGTGACCGGCCCGAAAGTTGATGCAGCAGGCGCGCCACTACGCCCTTACCCGTGCCGTTTTCGCCGGTAATCAGGACGTTCGCGTCGGAGGGGGCAACCTGCTCAACGATTCGCTTCACTTCCTGCATGCCGGGTGAGAGCGCGACGAATTCGCTGGTTGACGCCTGAGCGCTGCGCAGGACCGAGTTTTCAGCCTCCAGGCGCTCTTTTCCTTTCAGCGCAGCGCGGAGTTCGATCTGGTTACGGACGATCGACAGCAATCGCTCGTTTTCCCACGGTTTCTGTAGAAAATCTTTGGCTCCAAGCTGGACGGCTTGGACCGCCAGTGGAATCGAGCCCCACGCGGTCATGACTACGATTGGCAGCGACGGATCGCTTTGATTCACTGAGCGGAGCAAATTCAGCCCTTCTTGGCCGCCAGTTCGATCCTGGTGGTAGTTCATGTCCATGAGCAGCAGATCGAATTCTTCTTCCGCTAGTTTGGGCAGAACCGCGTCCGGCGAGTCGACCGTGCTGCACTGCATCCCCTCGGCCGAGCAAACCAATTTGATCGCGTCAAGGATCTCCGGTTGATCGTCGCAAATCAGAATCTTGGCACGCGGACGCATGTGAACACTCTAATAAAGGAACGTTTGCGGCAGGTACTCAAGCCTAGAGTTTACAGTAATCGGTAATCGGTGATCAGTAATCACTCTATAAGCTAGCCGCGAGTTAGGCGTTGCGTACTCAGGCTTTCGTCCCACCAATTGTTTTTCGCCCGCCACCTTTAATCGATCACCAATCACCAATTACTGATCACTGATTACCGACCCCCGCGGAACCAGACCTTTGAACGATCGATTCGCGCACCACGCTTCAGAAAGAATCCCTTCAACTCGGAATTATAGAAAGAGCCGTCTTCCTCCGGATTCATCCCCAAAGAGATCTCGCCAGGCGGGTTAAGAATACGCGTGTGCAGATCGTCCAAGAAAAACTCCCATTCTTTCGGACCCCAGAGATTGGACCGCTTGTGTCCGTTGAAACAGATGGAAAACGCGGTGACTAAATCGAACTTTTCGCCAAGATCCGGCAGCCGTTGATAGGCATTAATTTCCCAGATCACTCTTTGGAACCGGAACAGCTCGAACATTTCGCCGTACATCTCGGGGTCGGCGATATCCAAACCGATGCCGGAATGGCCCAGGTATTTTGCAACCAAGAGGAAGTATCCAGCTCCGCTTCCAAGATCGAGGATTCGCAACGGCTTCGGTCGAAGTTTGAGGCGTAGCTCTTGCGCGCGTCGGATATTCAGTCTAATCCAACGCGGTGCATCCAAGTACTTTGGCCAGTGCGTTCTCTCGCCTGGCACTGCGTAACGGGCTCGGATCCGCTCGAGGCCAGCTTGGTCGACTTGCTCTAAGACCCTCTCTGGGCTAATCGGCTGACGCCAACGATCAAAGGCGTTTCCCGCGCTTATCAGCGCTGAACCGTTGGTCAGCTTGGAAAGTTTGTGAGTAACGTTCATGAAGGCGGATCGAGACCGAGAATCTATCCAAAAGCTGCCAGAAGCCATTCCGCAAGGAGAATTTCATGTCACGATACGTAGCGCTTAGCTTTTTCGGCGGCTTCCAGTGCAGGACCGCAATAGTCTGGTAGCGCCTCGCGCCTTTCCAGCACCCGCTTGATCCCTCACTCCGTTACGAAACCGGTTCCAAAATCCCGCGGATCACCGCGATAACATCGAAGGCCTCCTACTCCATGTAGCCCACACGAGCTTCTGGCTGGCTGGATCGAGCGCAGTCGGATTTTTGATTTGATAGAGATCACCGGAAAGGTCGCGGATCATCACGACCCCAGTTTCGAGCGTACGCG
>Ga0070698_100001758_pt1 | contig 24183 bp, 16 predicted proteins | sample KBSK1502metaG_FD_65477 | JGI IMG/M metagenome (GOLD analysis project Ga0070698, IMG submission 65477) | Corn, switchgrass and miscanthus rhizosphere microbial communities from Kellogg Biological Station, Michigan, USA - KBS K1-50-2 metaG | ecosystem: Host-associated > Plants > Roots >... | reverse complement strand
CCGATCCCGGCCAGGGCGAGGTCGCGCTCGAACCGTCCCGCCAACTGGAAAACCTTGCGCAGGTTGAGCAGCGAGCGCGGGCTTCCGTCGCGCTGCGCGCGCAGCTCGGCCCAACGCAGGTATCCGCTTTCCTCCAGCAGACGGTTCAAGGTGTCAGCCACCGTCAGGGCGTCTCGCAAGCGGCCGATGCGGTCGGTCAGCTCCACCAGCCGCGCGGCCTGTGACGCGACCTTCGGCTCCATCTCGGGGGCGCCCTCGCGCATCGCCTCGTCGAAGCAGTCGCGCAATCGCATCCCGTGGCGCTCAGATCGTCGAGACGCGAGCCGGTACATGCCTTGATCGGGCAGACGAACGATGGGGCCCTGCAGGATTCGCACCAGCGCGCCGTCGTCCATCGGGTTTTCCGTCAGGCGCAGGAGAGCCAGCACGTCCTTTATCTCTTGGCGGTCGAAGAACCCGGAACCACCGCTCGTCACGTAGGGAATGCCCTGCCGCCGGAGCTCGTCTTCGAACTCGCGAGGAAGCATGCGAACCGAGTGGGACAGCACGGCGATGTCGCGGAACTCGCGGCCGCCGACATGCAGCCGGCGGATGGTCTCCGCGACGGACCTCGCCTCGGTGCGCGCGTCCGGCGCCATCACCACTGTGACAGCCGCGGCGGCTACCCCGCCGGCGCCTCGCGTGGCGACGAGCTCCGGCTCGGCCTCGAAGTCGGGATCGCGACGGATGAAGCTCGTCGCGCAGTCGAGGATCCCCTGATACGAGCGCCGGTTGTGGGTCAGCGGCAATGGCCGGCCTGGGAAGCGCGTCCGGATGTTGTCGATCTCCGCGTCGCGCCAGCCGTAGATCGACTGCTTGGCATCGCCGACCACGGTCACGTTGCCGAAGTCTTCTGCGGCGGCGAGGCGGATGAAATCGAGCTGGATCCGGTTGGTGTCCTGGAACTCGTCGACGATCAGGTAACGAAAGCGTTCCCGACATCGCCGGCGAAATTCCGGCACTCGTTCGAGCGCGTCGATGACCTCGAGCAGCAGGTCGTCGAAGTCGCGCAGGCCCTCCGCGTGCAGCGCGTCCTCATACGCGCGATAGATGGTGAAGAGGACGTCGATCGCCTCGAGCTCCGCGCGGGCCGGATCGGGTCCGCCGGAGCCGTTGGTCGACGGACGTGCTGACCAGTGCTGCGCGTGAAGGTCCAGCGCGCGGTGGTGGAACTTCTCGGGGTTGATCCCGCGCCCCTTCAGCTTGAGCAGGAATCGCAGGCCCGACCGCAGCAGATCGTCGAGATCGTCGACAGTGAGGGCTGCGAAGGAGTCGGGATCGAAGGGAGCGGTGACCCCGCTGCGAAGCTTCGCCATCAGCTCCTGCTCGAAAAGACGCTGGCCGACCTCGTCGAGGACCCTCATCTCGCGGGGCGCGCTGACCAGGTATGCGAACTCGTCGAGCAGCCGCGCGCACACGCTGTGGAATGTCCCGATCCATGCCCCGTCGAGGTCCTGGGGCCGCATGTCTGGGCGGCGTCGCGTGAGCTCGGCGGTGATCCGCAGCCTCAGCTCCTCGGCGGCGCGGTCGCTGAACGTCACGGTGAGGATGTGATCTGGGGCGGCGCCCTGCGCGACCAGCCAGCAGAAGCGCTCGGTCGCAGTGAACGTCTTGCCCGTGCCGGGACCGGCGGCGATGAGGAAGGCGCCGAGCGGCCCCGCATGAGCAGCAGCCGCCTGCTCGGCGCTGAGGGTCGAGCCACCCACGCGCAAGGCGCTCATTCCGGCGGCGCGCCTCCATAGGAGCAGATCGCCGCGTGCGGACACGTGCCGAAGCGGGTCACGCACGTACCCGGCAGCTCGCGCGGCGCGGGTTCGAAATGCCCGCCTTTGATTCGCTCGATCGCATCGACCACCACGCTCCGGCTGCGCTCGAGGTCTTCGGACGTGAGCGGCTTCTCGCGGTACTCCTTCAGCCCCGCCGGACGCCCGACGCTGAAGATGTCCTGGCGCATCCCTCCCCATACCCAGTCCTTCGGGTACCAGAGCGACAGGAAGCGCGGCTGAAACGCGAGCGGATTGCCCTCCTCGTCCACGCCTTGCTTGCAGGCGAGGTAGTAGAGGGCCAGCTGCACGTCGTGCAGCTCGGGCCCGAAATACATCTCATAGGCGAAGCGCATCGGCTTGCCCGAGCCGGTCTTATAGTCGACAACCTCGACCTCGCCGTCACCCACATCGTTGACCCGGTCGATCTTGCCGACGACCTGAGAGCCGTCGAGCTCCAGGCGGAACCGCTTCTCGACCGCCACAGTGCGGAGCCGGCGGATGAACTGCATGCCGGTAATCGATCGGATGTAGTTGCCGAGCAGAGTCCTGACCTGTTTCTCCTCGCGCTTGCGGTCGAGCACGCCCTCCATGCGGGAGAGGTAGCCGTCGAGGTGGCGCTGCAGCGCCTCCTCGAGCCACCCGCGCTGCTGCTCGGCCTCGAGCGGGCGCCAGTCCTCCTCGTGCTCGTGAAAGTCCTGCAGCACCTCGTGCAGGAAGCCTCCTCGCTCCATGGCGACCGAGCGCGGCTCGTCCACCAGTCCCGGGTGGTGGTTGTACCAGTACAGGCGCGGGCACTTGAGGTAGTCGTTGAGCGTCGTCGGGCTGAAGTGGTCGATCTCGACCGCTTTAGGGTTGCGTCCCTCGCCGTACGGCTCGAAAGGCTCTCCCGACGCGGGATCGACCAGAAAGGCGACGTCCAGCCCGAGCCCCCGCGCGCGGGCGAGGGCTGCTTCGGTCAGCGCCGACGGATGAGCGGCGAGAAGCACCTCCGCCTCGCGGCCGAGCAGCACATCGTCAGCGGCCAGGCGAGATGAGGCGCGGGTCAGCTCGCGGACCTCGGCGTCCGGCTGCGCCATGTCCAGGAACGCCGATCGACCCGCTTCGCGGAGGTAGGCGTCGGCATAGGTGATGTAAAGCCGCCGGCGGGCACGCGTCATCGCGACGAACGCCAACCGCGCCTCCTCGGCGAGGTGTCCGTCAGGGTCGGCCGGCCACGACGGCATGAACCCGACCCTGAACTGCTCCAGCCAGGCGCGGTCCTCGGCGTCGAGCAGAGGATGAGGACGCGACTCGAGCGGGAACAACCCGTGCGCGAACCCGGAGCAGAAGACGACCTCGAACTCCAGGCCCTTGGCCTGATGCACCGTCAGCACCTGCACCGCGTCGCTGTGCGCTGACGCGGCTTCGGTGTCGTCGGCGGCCGCGGCGAGCAGGCTCTCGAGGGAGCCGGTGAGGTCAGACAGCAGCGGCTTCGCACCGTGGAGCCTTTCGTGCACAGCCTCAATCGATTCGAGGCCTTCGATCGCCGAGCGCAGGTCGGCGATCGCTTCCGCGCGTTGGTCGGCAGGGAGCTCCATGTCCAGCAGGCGGCGCATCGCGCCGTCCTCGATGAGAACCTTGTATGCAAGCGCGGCTATCGGCAATTTGCCCGCCAGTCCGAGCAAGCGCTCACGCGCGACCATCGCCCGGTGGAGGGCGCTCAGCTCCGTCTCCGTCAGGAACGCCATGAAGTCCGGCTCTAGTCTCGTTTCGGTTGGTGCGGCCTCACCCCAGGGCAGGGGATATCGCGTCGGATCTCGAGCGACCAGCGAGTACAGGACCCGTCGCACCGGATTCAGAAGCGGCCGTCCTCGCTCGCGAGCGTAGGCGCGAAGGCGGCTCACCGTGCGCGGTCCCACTCCACCGAGGGTCGATGCGAGAGCGCTCTCGAAGGCCTCCGGGTCATCCGGCCGGCGCAGGGACTCGAGGTATCCGATGAGGAAGCGGACGACCTCGTTGCGAGCGGTCGCGCCCCATCCTCGCACTTCGTAAGGAAGGCCCAGGGCGCGAAGCGCTTCCTCGAACGGCGCGCCGAGCGCCGTCGTGCTCCGCAGCACGATCGCGAAGTCGTGAAGGCGGAGGTCGGGCCATTCGGACTGCAGGCGCTTGATCTCGCGGGCGCAGTAGAACGCCTCATCGAGCGCGTCCGCCTCACGCCCCACCACCACGGCCGGCAGCTCGTCGCGCCTGTCCGAGCGCAGCGATCGTGGGTCTCGGCCCGGCTGGGTGGCTGTGAGCAACCGCTCTCCCGCGTCGAGGGCCTGCTGCGAGCAGCGACGGCACACACCAAGCTCGTGCGTCGCGGCCCCATAGACGGTGTTGAAGTCGTGGCTCAGCAGCCGCGGGACCGTGCCGCGAAAGCCGTAGATCGACTGGTCGGGATCGCCGACCACGACCAGCCGCGGGCGCGACTCGGGCGGCGCGATGATCCGCAGCAGCTCGAACTGCGCCGGATCGACGTCCTGGAACTCGTCGACCAGGATGAGCTTGAACTGTGCCCGCAGCTTGTCCCGCAGCGCAGGATTGGACTGCAGCAGCTCGATGGCGCCGGAGACAAGGTCACGGAAGTCGACCATCCTGGCGCCCTGCATCCGCTGCTGGTAGGCCTGGTAGAGGCCGGCCAGCACGCGCACTCGATCGCTCGCGCCGGCTTCGGCCGCCAACTGCAGCGCGGCAGGGTGGACCAGGTTCTGCTTCATCAGGGCGACGAAGCCGAGCACGTCGTGCGCGAACGCGTCCGAGCGGCGCACGCCGTCGAGCGAACCAAGCAGCGCGGGCTCGAGCTCGCCCAGCAGCTTGCGCATGACGATCCACTCCTGGAAGCCGTTCAGCAGCAGGCGTTCGCGGTCGGGCGCGTGGTCGCGCAGCAGGCGCGAGCAGAAGGAATGGAACGTGGAGATCCACGCCTCCCCGTAGTCGTCGTGCAGCCTCTCATCGATGCGGCGCGCGATCTCGCCGGCCGCCCCGGTCGAAAACGTGAGCACGAGGATCTGGTCGCGACCGGCTATGCCTTCGCGCACGGCCTGCTCGTAGAGGTCGACCAGCGCGTGCGTCTTCCCCGTGCCCGGTCCGGCCAGCACGCGAAGCGGTCCTGCTACGTCATGGATGTCGAGGGACAAGAGGTCTCCCAGGTGGCGGCGGGCGACCTGATTATGCGGGCGCTCGTCTCCTGAAGTCAGCCCAGGCCGTTAACGGCCACAGCGCGGAGGCGACGAGGACGAGCAGCAGGGCCAGCTCGAGCCACGGCCACTGCTTGAGGTGCGGGCTCAGGCCTCGCAGGTAGAGGAAGGGGCTGGCGAGGAGCCACAGGGCGACGAGCGGCACGCGGAAGGCCAGCGCCGGGCGCTCCTCCCACACCATCCAGCCGGCGGCGGCCAGCACGCACAGGTCGGAGCCGTGGAGGTATGGCGAGATGAGCAGCGAGCCCACGATCGCGAGCGGGATCGCCAGGCCTGGCGAATCGCGAAGCTTGATCGCCGCGCCCAGGACCGCGCCGATGATGATCACGCGCAGCAGCGTCGCGAACGCGCCCGTGACCGCGAGCGCGCCGTGCAGCGTGAGGTCGTCGGCGCCTTTGGGCAACGGCCCGCTCAGCTGTGTCACGTATTCCGAGATGCCGCGCTGGCCGATGGCCAGGACGCTGAGCAGGACGACCGCCAGCGTCACGCCGCCCCACGTCGCAAACGTGCGCCAGCGCGACGTGGCGAGAAGGGCGAACGGGACGAGGATCGCGGTGTTGGGCTTGAGCAGGATCGCCGCGAGGGCGACGCCGGCTAGAACGTCGCGGCGATCCCGCGCCAACCGCCATGCGACGACCAGACCGGCCGCGACCAGCGGCACGACCTGGCCCACGTTGACCGCGTGCATGACGAACCACGGCCCGAGCGCGCCGACAACCGCGATCCACCTGCTCAGGCCCGTGCTCACGCCGGCCCAGGCCAGCGCGAGCGCGAGGCATGCGAAAAGGAACACCGCCCAGACCACGTACGCGACGTCATAGGGAACCCGCACCAGGGGGAGGGTGGCCAGCGCCACGGTCGGCGGGCTCAGGAACGGCTGCGCGACCAGGCTAGGGGCAAGCTCTTTCTGCTCGATGCCGACAATGCCCGTGTCGTACACGTGCGACCAACCCCGCTCCAGCACCACCTCGCTGGCCGCCACGTACGTGTGGAAGTCGACGCCGATCGGGTCACGGCGGATGAGCACGTCGAGCAGGAGTGCGGTCACGACCACCCCCAACGCGAGCACAAGCCATGCCCGACGATCTGTATTCATGTGCAAGCGGTCCAGCAATCCCTTCCCCCGGTTGTGAGCCTCGCGCAGGCCCCTCCAGGCGTTCCCCATATACCAAAACGCATGGCCGCGCGCCGTATGACCGGTCTCTGGCCGACCCGCTTCGCGCCAGTCCTGATCGGGCTCGCCATCATCGTCGCGCATCTCCCCTCGTTCGTGCACGCGCTGCTCGACGGAGATGAAGCGGTTTACAGCTCGATCGCGGTGCTGATGAACCTGGGCGACCCGCTGTACGGCGCCGGCGGGGTCGACAACAAGCCGCCCGGCATCTTCTGGGTGTACTCACTGACGTTTCGCGTCTTCGGGAGCTACCAGATGGCGGCCATTCACGCCGTCGCCTTCGCGGTCATGGCCGGCACGTGCGCCGTCGTGTTCCTCATCGCGAGGGACCTCGCGGGCCATCGCGCCGGGCTCCTGGCGGCCCTGTTCTACGGGCTTCTCACGGCCGCGGGCAACCCGCGCCTGCTGGCCGCGAACACCGAGATCTTCATGATGCTGCCGCTGAGCGCCTCCTTCCTTTTACTGTTGCGGCGGCGCTGGTTCTGGAGCGGCGCGCTGCTGGTCGCCGCGGGGGCCTTTCGCCAGCCGGCGGCGGTCAACGTCCTGCTCGCCGGCCTCGCCGTCTGGTGGCTGGAGGACAGCCAGGGGCGGCGACGGGCGGTAATGCTGCTGGCCGGCGGCCTGGGCGCCGGTCTGATCGTCGGCGCTTCGCTGCTGGCGCTGACCGGCTCGCTCGCAGGATTCTGGCGCTGGACGATCGCCACGCTCGTCGGCTACGCCTCGACCACGTGGGCGCCGGCGTACGCGTGGTCGCGGGCCAAGGACAGCCTGGTGCCCTTCGTCGTCGACATGGCCGTTTTCTGGATCGCCGCCATCGCGCTGGCGACGCGCTGGCGCGCTCTCGATGCGCGAGCGCGGCTGGTCGTCGTCTGGCTTGCCCTTGGCATGGCCGGATCGATCGCCGGCGGCCACCTGTCGTGGCACTACTTCATCCAGGCCATGGGTCCCCTCGCGGTGCTGGCCGCGCTCGCGTTCGAGCGCCTCCACCTGAGCCGCGTGGTGACAGCCGCCGCGGCGCTGGGCATCGCGATTCCCGCCGTCGCGTGGTGGGCCTTCGACCTGAGCGCCGATCCCCTGACGTACGACTTCAGCCCGCCAGTGCCGCAGCACGCGGCCGTCGCGAGCTACATCTCCGCCCACTCCTCGCCCTCCGACCGCGTCTTCGTGTGGGGCGACTGGCCGGCGCTCTATGTAGAGTCGGGCCGCACGATGGCCGGCCGGTTTCCCGGGTTCCTGCGCGGATTCGACCGCGGCTCCGACGTGCCGCCCAACAACTGGGACACGGCGCCTGACGTGTGGCCGCTGCTGCGCGCGGACCTCGCCGCGCACCCCCCGCTGCTCATCGTCGACACGTCAGCCGCGGGCTGGAGCGACTTCGCCAGATACCCGATTAGCGACTATCCCGTGCTGGCCGAGCTGGTGGCGGCCGACTACCACCAGGTAGCGGTCGTCGATGGGGTCGTCTTCTACGCACGCAATGGCGGCTGAACGGGAGGGCTGACCTTCACCGGCAGCGGAGGTGGCGACGGGACGGCGATGGGCAGCTGGACGGAGGGCGCCAGCGGCACCGTGAGCGCCGGGACGGTGGTCGGCGACGTCGAGGGCGGGATGACCGGGTGAGGCTGCCCAGGTGACGTCGCGTTCGCGTGCGGGGATGGTGCCGGCGCCGGGGTGGACGTCAGGGGAGCGGCAGGCTGGGCGACGGTGATCACGGTCACGCCGGCGATCGCCGCGGCCTGCACGGCGTGATGCGTCGCGTCCGTGAGCCAGCGGCCATAAAGCCACAGCGTGAGCGCGTACATCGCCCGGCGGCCGAGCGTGCGGCCGTGCTGGATGTGCTCGCTGATCGCGGCGAGCGCCCGGCGCAGGCGACGCTGGACGGTGCCCTCGGTGAGCCCTGTCTCGTCCGCGATGGCGCGGTTCGAGTAGCCGCCGAAATACGCGAGCTTCACCACCCGCTTGTCGACCGCGGGCAGGGCGCGAATCGCTTCGTCGACCGCGTGCCGGACCATCGCGCCCGAGAAGTCCTTCCAGGCATACGGCCGGTCCTCGCCGGGATGCATGCCCTCGACGAGCATCCGTTTGAGGCCGTGATGGGTCCCTCGCATGCGCCGGCGGTCGATCGGCGTGCGGTGGGCGCCGGTCATCAGCCATGTGCGCCACGTGTCGTTGGTGGCCCCAGGAAGCGCACGGTTTTCGGCTTCCGGCATCACTTCAGTACTCCGCTGTACTGGAAACTCCGGGCGGCCCGAAAGCATCCGGCGGCGGGGTTTACTCCCGTGCAGGGCGACGGGGACGCTTGATCTCGAGGATCCCCGGCTCGCCCGCCGCCACGGTCAAGAGGCGGTCGAAAACCCGGGCGGCGCCATCGCCGTCGACCGGGTCGGCCAGCCGCACGTAGGCCGACGCGCCGTCGGTAAAAACCAGCGTCGGCGTGCCGAAGACTCCGTGCAACGTCACGCCGTCCGTGTGGTCCCGGGCGAGGGCCCGGAGGATCGAGGGGTCGGCCACGTCTTCCCGAAAGCGCCCCATGTCCAGGCCGGCCGCCTGGGCCACCTCTTCGACCACGGATGGCTCGTCGACGTCGAGCCTGTCGCGGTGCCGCGCGAGAAGGAGCGGCCTGTGGAACGCAGCGAAGCGGCCCTGCCTGCGCGCAGCCTCCGCGGCCTGGAACGCGAGCCTCCCTCTTACCTTTTCTGATGCCGGCGCGTCCCATACCGTCCAGCCGTCATTCTTGGAGTTCACCTGCGTGAGCGAGAAATACCGCCAGCCCACGTCGACCTCGCGTCCTGACCGCCGCACGGAGTCGAGCAGTCCCGCGAAGCGGAACACGAATGGGCACTGGTAGTCGAAGTAGACGTCGAACTTGATGGAGTCCGCTACAGCCACACCGGAAACTGCAACGCGGGTCCAGCTGACGCGTATTCCAGACAGCTGGAAGTGGATGTGGCCGGACGTCCTTGTTCGACTGCTTCCCTTCACGGCGGCCTTTTTCGTCGCGTACGCGGTCAGCGGGCGGGCGAGGTGGCTCGGCCTGGCCTGGGGCGACGTGGCCGCCCAGCTGGTCTTCGCCGCCGCCGGCGTGCCGCTTCTCTTCCTCGCGGCGGTCGCGGTCCAGCGGGGGCTGACCCGCCGGCGCGGGGCGCTGCTGGTGCCCGCCAACGCCGCGGACATGTGGTTCCAGACTGCGTTCTACATCGTCAACGGACCGGTCGAGGAGGCCTCCTTTCGGGGCCTGCTGCAGGGTGGGCTCACGCAGGTATGGGGCGCGCCGATCGCGTTCTCGCTCGCCACCGCCGCTTACGTCCTCTACCACCGCCTGGGCCGGTGGACGTGGGCCGACACGCTCGCCACGGCGCTGGCCGGAGTGCCGCTGGGCCTCGCGTTCTGGCTGCTGCCCGGCCCCCCATCGCTGCTCGGCGTGTCGCTCGCGCACATCGCGGCCACGTGCGGTTTTCTCGGCCCGGGCCCGTACCTGCTGAAGAGGATGCGGCTGGTGTAGTTGGTCCAGCTCGACCGGCGGCAGTGGGTGACCCTGGTGTGGGCGGGCCTCGCCGTGTTCCTGTCCGGGTACCAGGGCGGGATCCTCATCCTCGCGCTGCCGGCCATCGCGTCGGAGCTCCACGCCAGCACGCTCGACATCTCAGGGCTCGGATCGGTGCTGCAGGTCGGCACCTTGGGCGCGATTCCCCTTGCCGTGCTGGCCGACCGGTACGGCCGCCGCCGGCTGATCGCCGCGGGCGTGGCCGGTTTCTCGGTGGCCAACTTTCTCAGCGGGCTCGCTCCGTCGCTGGCCGACCTTGCCTTTCTCAAGCTGTTCGCCGTCTGCTTTGAGGTCCTCGTGGCGAGCGTCGCCACCGCTCTGTTCGTCGAGGAGGCCCCACCGGAGCGGCGCGGCCTGGCGCTCGCGGCCCTTGCGCTGATCGGGGTCGGGGGATTCGCGATCACGGTCTTCGCGTATCCGCTGGTAGCGCCACACTGGCGATGGCTGTACCTCGCCGGAGGCGCCGGCTTGCTGGCCGTGCCCCCGATCTGGTTCCTCCTGCCCGAAGGGACGACGTGGCAGGCGGTCCGCGTCACCCAGTCCGCGCTGCGCGTGCTGCTGCAGGCGCCGTGGCGGCGCCGCCTCCTCGCGCTGGCGGCCATGACCGCGCTGCTCAACGTGCTGCTGACGCCCGCGGGCCTGCTGTACACGATCTACGCCAGCGAAGTGCTGCACTGGACGCCGCTGCTGATCAGCATCCTGATCGTGATCGCCGGCATCACGGGCGGGGTCGCGTACCTGGCGGGCGGCTATCTCACCGACAGGCTCGGCCGGCGCGCGCCGGCCATCGCGCTCACGGTCGTGACCGCGGCGGTCACGAGCTTCAGCTTCGCCACGGGATCCATCGGCTTCTTCGCCGGCAACATCCTGTGGAGCATCTTCGCGAGCGCCGCCAGTCCCGTCTTCGGCGCGTGGTCCGGGGAGTTGTTCCCGACTCGGGCGCGGGCCACCGCCGAGGCGACGACCAACCTGGCGGTCGCGATCGGCGGCATCGTCGGCCTGCAGGCGGTCGGGCGGCTGGCGTCCTCGGTCGGGCTCGGCGGAGCCATCGAGCTGGGCGGTGTGGTGGCGGTCGGCGGGGCGCTGCTGCTGTTCCTGCTCCCGGAGACCAGGCAGCAGCCGCTGCCGGAGTGACTTGGATGAGGAAATCGCCGGATAGGCCGGACTATCCGAACTTTTCGTCGCGCAAAACGCCGGATAGGCCGGACTAACCGAGGTTTCCGGACCGAGGGAAGTTCGGAGAGTAAGGTTCCAGCGCAGTGGAGCGCGCGCGCGCGGTCGTCGTCGGCGGCGGCATCACTGGCGCCAGCGTCGCCTACCACCTGGCGAAGGCCGGCTGGCGCGACGTGGTGCTGCTCGAGAAGGACGAGCTGACGAGCGGGTCGACGTGCCACGCCGCCGGGCTCGTCACGCAGTTCAACCCATCGCCGACCATGATGCGGTTCCGCCGCTACAGCATCGAGCTGTACCGCGAGCTCGGCGTCTTCGAAACGGTGGGCAGCCTGCGTTTTGCGTCGAGCAAGGACCAGCTGCTCGAGCTGCAGCGCGGTGCGAGTCGCGCTCGGGGCATTGGGCTCGAAGTCGAGCTCGTGTCGGCGGGGGAAGCCGTGAGCAAGATGCCCGTCATCACACGCGACTCGCTGTACGGCGCGGTGTGTGTGCCGGACGACGGACACCTCGACCCGCACACCGCGACGCATGCGCTCGCGGCCGCCGCGCGCAAGCTGGGCGCGCGGGTCATCACGCATCGCCGCGTCACCGGCATGGTGCTCGACCCGCGCCGTGGCATCACGGCGGTGGACACCGACGCGGGTCGCATCGCGACCGAGGTCGTCGTCGTCGCGGGCGGGATCTGGGGGCCGCAGGTCGCCGCGATGGCCGGCGCGTTCGTCGTCTCGACGCCGGTCGACCACCAGCACGCGGCGCTGCTCGCGGTGCCAGGGCACGAGTTGCCGCACGACATGCCCTGCTTCCGCGACCCGGACAACCTGATTTACGGCAAGGCCGAGGCCGGCGGCATGGTGCTGGGCGGCTACGAGTCGAATCCCGTCGCGCGGTGGATCGACGGCGTGCCGTGGGACCATGCGGGCATCTCGCTGCCGCCGGACCAGGCGCGCTTCGAGCCGCTGCTCGCCGGCGCGGCGCGCCGGTTTCCGTTCGTGCACGAGGCGGGGATCGTCAAGCTGGTGTGCCACCCCGACGCGATGACGCCCGACGCCGGGCCGCTGGTCGGCCCGGTCCCCGGCGTGCGCGGCCTGTATATGGCGGCCGGTCTCTCGCTGAACGGCTTCGGCGGCGCGGGCGGGATCGGGCGCGCCATCGCGGAGCTGGTCACCGGCGGCGAGACGGAGCTCGACCTGTACGCGTACCGGCCCTGGCGATTCGGCCCGGTGCACCGCGACGCGCGGTATGCAGCCGAGCTCGGGCGGGAGGCGTACAAGTACTACTACCTCCTGCGCTACCCGTTCGACTCCGACGAGTGGGGACGGCCGCGCCGCACGAGCGCGCTGCAATCCCGCATGCAGGATCTCGGCGCTGTCTTCGGCGCCAAGCATGGTTGGGAGCGACCGGACTATTTCGAGCCCGGCCGGCCGTGGCGGCGAGCCGGCGCGGACCAGCGCGCGTTCGGCTTCACGCGTCCTCCCTATTTCGACCGCCTCGCCGAAGAGCACCGCGCATTTCGCGAGCGCGTCGGCATCATCGACATGAGCTCGTTCGGCAAGGTCGAGATCACCGGGCCTGGCGCGCTAGCGCTGCTGGAGCGCGTGGCGGGCAACCTGATCGACCGGCCGGTCGGCTCGGTCATCTACACGCAGCTGCTCGAGAGGCGGGGCACCATCGCCGCCGACGTCACCATCACGCGCCTTGGGCCTGAGCACTTCCGCCTCGTCAGCGGCGCTGGTTACGTGAACAGCGACATGGGCTGGCTGGCGATGCAGGTGCGCGACGAGGACGTGCGGCTGCGCGAGTCGTCGGACGAGCTGTCGGTGATCGGCATGTGGGGGCCACGGGCGCCGGACGTGCTGCCGGACGTGGACATCCCGTTCATGCACGCTCGCGAGATCCGCATCGAGGGTTTCCCCGTCCTCGCGCAGCGCGTGACCTACGTCGGTGAGATGGGCTGGGAGCTGTACGTCGACCCTGCGCTTGCCGGGCAGGTCTGGGACCGCTTGATGGACGCCGGGCGCGATGTCGGCATCACACCTGGCGGATATCGGGTGCTCGACTCGCTGCGCATCGAGAAGGGCTACCGCTACTACGGCACGGACATGGGCCTGCTGGACACTCCCTTCGAGGCCGGGCTGGGATTCGCCGTGCACCAGGACAAGTGGGCCCACGTGCCGCGCGAGGTGACGCGGCGCCTGCGCACGCTCGCCGTGGGCGGCGAGGACTACGTGCCCATCTACGGTGGCGAGGCAGTGCTCATCGATGGACGTGTGGAGGGCCGCCTGCGCAGCACCGCCTACGGCTTCACCGTGAAGCGGAACCTCGCCTATTCGTATCTGCCGGTGGAGCTGCAGCCCGGCGCTGAGGTCGAGGTCGAGGTCTTCGGCGCGAAGGTGCCCGCCACCGTCGTGCGGGATCGAGTGCTTGAACCGCAACGGATCCCCTATGAATCCACGCGCTGAGCAGGCGGCGGCGCGCGTCTCGCTGTGGAAGGGACAGGACATGAAGCTCTCGCCTCTTTCGGGCGGCCTCACCAACGAGAACTACCTGGTCGACGCCGGCGGCAAGAGGTACGTGATGCGCCTGCCCGGCCGGTCCACTGAGCTCCTGTCCATCGACCGCGCGAACGAGGTCTACAACACGAAGGCCGCGGCCACGACGGGCATCGGCCCCAAGGTGCTGGAGCACGTCGCGGGCGTGGACGTGATGGTGCTCGAGTTCATACCCGGCCCGACGATGTCGGCCCGAGCGCTGCAGTCGCCGCGCATGGTCGCGCGGATGGCGCAGTCGTTCCACCGCCTGCACGCCGCGCCGCGGTTCCTGCAGGACTTCAACATGTTCCGGCTCATCGAGTACTACCTGCGCATCGTCGAAGAGCACGACGTGACTATCCCGGACGGCTACCGCGACTGGCTGCCCACGGTCGCCGACATCGAGCGCGCGGTGGCGGTCGGCGCGCTGCCGTCCGCCCCCTGCCACAACGACCTGCTGTGCGAGAACTTCATCGACGACGGGACCGCGCTGCGCATCGTCGACTACGAGCTGAGCGGCAACAACGACCCGTGCTTCGACCTCGGCAACACGGCGCAGGAGGCGGAGTTCGACCAGGGCCTGCGCGGCGCCCTGTGCGAGGCCTACTTCGGCAGGCTGGACCCCCGCCAGCTCGCGCGGATGAACATGTTCGCGCTCATGTCCGACGTCGGCTGGACGCTGTGGGGCGCCATCCAGGCGAGGATCTCGGCTGTCGACTACGACTTCAAGGCCTACTACATGGGCCGGTGGGAGCGTGCGCTCGAGCTCCTCCGCTCCGACCGATTGCAGAGGTGGCTGGCGGAAGCTTCCAATTGACGTAGCACCTGGCTGGTGTTACGTTCCGCGCCGGTATATCGGTCGCATATCGCCGGTCCTAGTAGGGATGGGGAAGGAAATGGCGGTCGCCGAGCCGGTCGCGGCACGGTCGCAGAGCGAAGAGGCTTACGCGCGCATCCTGGAGCGGATCGTCAGCCTCGAGATGCCGCCCGGCTCGGTCGTCAACGAAGCCAGGCTGCGCGAAGAGCTGCGGATCGGCCGCACACCCATCCGCGAGGCCCTGCAGCGTCTCGCGCGGGAAAACCTCGTCAAGCCCATCCCCCACCGCGGGACGTTCGTCACCGACGTCAACATCACCGACCTTGCCCGCATCACCGAGGTGCGCGTGGTCCTCGAGGCGCACGCGGCGAGGCTCGCGGCGGAGAAGCTCGGCAGCGCCGACCGTGGGTCGCTCCAGGGCCTGCTCGACGAGCTCCGGCGCAGCCGGATCACCGACCAGCGCGACCTGATGCAGCTCGACCAGCGCATCCATCGGGCGATCTACCGCGCCGCCCGCAACCCGTTCCTCGAGGCGACGCTCGAGCGGTACTTCAACCTGAGCCTGCGCCTGTGGTACCTGGTGCTTGACCGCGAGGTTCGTCTGCGTGAGGCGGTCGAGGAGCACGTCGAGCTGCTCCGCGGAATCCTCGCCGGTGACGCCGAGCTCGCGCAGACCATCATGCGGCACCACGTGACGAACTTCGAGCGCGAGATCCGAAAGGTTCTGGTGGAGGGCTGACCGATGCCGAGAATCTTTTTCGCGACCGACCTCCACGGCTCCGAGGTCTGCTGGAAGAAGTTCCTCAACGCGGCCAGGTTCTACGGCGCCGACGTGCTGATATGCGGCGGGGACATGACCGGCAAGGCGATCGTGCCGCTCGTGTCGGAGAACGGTCACTACAGCTACGTGCTGGGCGGCGAGGCGCTGACAGTGGCGGCGGACCAGGTGGGCGAGGTCGAGGGCCACATCCGGCGCAGGGGCTACTACCCGCTGCAGATGACCGCCGAGCGGCTGCACGAGCTCGACGCCGACCCGACCAAGCGCGCGGAATGCTTCCAGGAGGTGATGCTCGACGGCGTCGACAGGTGGATGAAGATGGCCGCCGACAGGCTGCGCGGTGCAGGCGTCCGGGTCTTCGTCTCCCCCGGCAACGATGACGAGATGGAGGTCGACGAGGTCATTCGCCGCGCCGAGCTGGTCGAGCTTGGCGAGGGACGCGTGGTCGAGATCGACGGCTTCGCCATGATCTCGACCGGCTGGTCAAACCCCACGCCGTGGAAGACGCACCGAGAGGAATCGGAGGCGAAGCTGGCGGAGCGCATCGACTCAATGGCCTCTCAGGTCCCGGACCAGGGCAAGGCGATCTTCAACCTCCACTGCCCGCCCTACCAGTCCGGGCTCGACGAGGCCCCGGCGATCGACGCCGACCTGAGGCTGCTGCACGGCGGTCGCGCGCTGCGGCCCGTGGGTTCGACGGCCGTGCGCCAGGCGATCGAGAAGCACCAGCCGCTCATCTCGCTGCACGGCCACATCCACGAGAGCAAGGGCGCGGTGAAGATCGGCAAGACGCTCGCCATCAACCCGGGCAGCGCCTACGAGGAAGGAATGCTCATGGGGGCGATCATCCAGCTCGACCCCAAGAAAGGCATCAAGAGCTACCAGCTGGTCAACGGATGAAGAGGTAAGGAGGAAGCACATGGCGCAAGCGACGATGGGTGGGTCCGCGACAGGGGCGCGGCCCACGCTTTTCCTGCGCAACGCGACCGGGCTGGTCAAAGCCTGGTCGACGTTCGACGCGTTCGTCTATTCGTTCTGGTCGGTGAACCTCATCACTCTCGGCCTCTACGGCATGTCGTTCCTGTACAGCGTGCCGGACGGCCAGGCCCTGGTCTCGATCTTGCTGTTCGGGGTCCTCACCACGTTCCTCGTCGTCACCTACGCGATGCTCGTCAGCGTCATGCCGCGGACGGGCGGCGACTACGCGTGGCAGAGCCGAATCCTGGGCGGCGCCGCCGGATTCGTGCTCTCGATCACCGGTTGGTGGTTCACGCTCTTTCTGTGGGCGCCGATCTACGCCAACATCCTGGTCGTCCAGTTCTTCTCGCCCCTCGCCTACACGCTGGGGTCGTCCAGCGTCGCCAACTTCTTCACGAGCCAGAACGGCATATTCGTCGCCTGCTTGATCGTGCTGGCTTTCGTCAGCGTGGTCGTCACGCTCGGCATGGAAACCTACGCGCGGATTCAGAAGGTCTGCTTCTGGATCGGGCTGGGGGGACTCGCGGTCATGATCCTCATCCTGGCCTTCGCGAGCCAGAGCGACTTCCAGAACGCGTTCAACCGCGAGGCCGCATCCCTGTTCGGCGCGAGCGGCAACGCCTACCAGGCGACCATCGACGCGGCGAAGACGGGCGGTTACGGCGGGTCTGACTTCAGCACGATCTCGTTCGGGCCGATACTCCTCATCCTTCCGTTTCTTGCCTTCTACCTGCTGTGGCCGAACTGGGGCGCCACCCTGTACGGCGAGGTACGGGGCGCGAAGGACATCCGCAAGCCGTTCTGGAGCATGTTCTGGGGCTTGTGGGTGACGGTCGCTCTGGTCGCCGTCGTCGTGCTGCTGATGGTCAAGACCTTCGGCTGGAACTTCTACCAGGCCGCCAACGCCGCTTACTGGAACAACTTCTACGCGGTGTCCGGCGCGAAGGCGCCCCCGGTGGGGATCTGGCCCTACCCGGTGATGTTCGCCGGCTGGCTGGTCGACAACCACCTCTTCCAGGCGGTGCTCATCATCGTCATGGCGCTGTGGTTCTTTGGTTGGGCAGGCACGCTGTTCCTGTCCTCGACGCGCGTGATCTTCGCCGCCGCCTTCGACCGCGTGCTGCCCTCGTGGGCGGCCAACATCTCGGCCAAGCGTCGGGTGCCTTACGGCTCGCTGGTGCTGATGATCGTGCCTTCGATCGTCGTGAGCGCGATCTACGCCTACAAGCCGAGCTTCACGAGCGTCTTTCTCGACGCCACCGCGGTCCTCGCCTTGACGTTCCTGGCCACGACGGTCGCGGCCATCGTCCTGCCCTGGGTCCGCAAGGACCTGTACAACGCGTCGCCCATCGCGTCCTACAAGATCGCCGGCATTCCGGCGATCAGCATCGTCGGCGGGGTGACGGCGATCTTTCTCATCTTCATGCTCTACGAGTGGTTCTTCAACGCCAGCAACCTGTACGGCACGTCCTTCCAGTCGACGGTGAGCTCCGTCGTCTACTTCGCAATCACCTACGTCGTGGCGATCGCCATCTACGTGATCGCCTTCGTCGTCAGGCGCAACCAGGGCATCGACCTGAACCGCATCCACCACGAGATACCGGTTGAGTAGAGTTTTCGCGGCCGCCGGGGTCATCCCCGGCGGCCTTTTCTAGCCATGCTCGAGTACACACTTCGCACCTACCAGAGCCCGACGCGCCTCGTGCAGCGCCTGGGCGCGATCCAGGAGCTGGGCCGCGAGGCCTCTCAGCTCGGCATCCGCCGCCCGCTGCTCGTCACCGACGCCGGCGTCAAGGCGGCGGGGCTTCTCGACACCGCGCTCGAATCGCTGCGACGCAGCGACGTGGAGCCGGTCGTCTTCGACAAGGTCCGCGCCAACCCGCCTGTCGACCTGGTCGACGCGGGCGCCGCCGAGTACAAGACGCAGGGCTGCGACGGACTCGTCGCGATCGGCGGCGGCAGTTCGATGGACACCGCCAAGGGCATCGGCGTGGTCGCCATGCACGACGGCAGCATCGTCGACTACGAGTGGGGCCACAGCCCCATCCGCTCGCGCATCCCGCCGATGATCGCCGTGCCCACGACCGCGGGCACGGGCAGCGAGGTCACGCTGTGGGCGGTCATCACCGACCCCAAGCGCAAGATCAAGTTCAACGTCGGCGGCACGCCGCACATCGCGTCCTGGGTGGCGGTCATCGACCCCGAGCTCACCGTCAAGCTGCCGCCCGCTGTCACCGCGGGCACGGGCATGGACGCGCTGGCCCACGCGGTCGAGTGCTACACCATGTCGTATCACCAGCCCTTCACGGACGCGGTGGCGCTGCTGGCGATGGAATACATCGCCCGGCACCTGCGCGTCGCCTACTCGCAGGCCGGCAACCTCGAGGCGCGGTACCACATGAGCGCCGCCGCCATGCTGGCCGGCCTGGCGTACGGCACTGATTCGGCTGGGGCCGCCCACGCGATGAGCCAGACCGCGGGCGGCGTGCACGACGCGCCGCACGGCGAGCTCACCGCGCGCCTGCTCGGCCCGGTCATGGAATACAACTACGCGGGCGAGCCGGAGCGCTTCGCGCGTATGGCGCAGGCCTTCGGCCTCGACACGCGCGGGGCCACGACGTGGGAGGCTGCCGAGATGGCCGTCGACTACGTCCACCAGCTCACGGAAGAGGTCGGCATCCGCGGCATGGAGGAGCTCGGCTTCAGCGAAGGCGAGATCCCGATGCTGGCGGACAAGGCGTTCGCCGACCCGCAGACGATCGGCAACCCGCGCGACGTCGACGCCGCGGCGTATCGAAAGATCTACCAGCAGGCGTTCGAGCTCGGCAGAAGCGACGGTGCTCGCTAGATGACCATCGACGCGCATCCAAAAGTCGATCAGTCGGTCAAGAGGATGTTCGTCGACGGACGGTGGGTGGAGTCCGAAAGCGGACAGCTCTTCGACGCCGACAGCCCTGTCACCGGCGAGGTCATCGCCCAGGTCCCGAAAGGCACGCGCGCGGACGCGCAGCGCGCGGTCGAGGCGGCCCATCGCGCCAGGGGCGACATGGCGAGGCTCAAGGGCTTCGAGCGCTCCAGGCGCCTGCACCGGATCGCGGAAGCGATCGAGAAGCGCGCGGACGAGCTCGCCCGTGTCCTGACCCTCGACCAGGGCAAACCGCTGAAGGCGGAGGCGATGGGCGAGGTCGCGGAGGCGGCCGAGTACTTCCGCATCGCCGCCGAGGACCTGAAGCGGCTCGAGGGCCGCGTCCTGCCCAGCGCGAGCCCGACCAAGCTGGTGCTCGCGCGCCACTACCCGCGCGGCGTGTACGGCGTCATCACGCCGTGGAACTGGCCGCTCACAATGGCGGCCGAGCTGATAGCGCCCGCGCTGGCGGCGGGCAACACCGTCGTGTGGACGCCCGCCACCTCGACGAGCGTGATCTCGGTCGCGCTCATGGAGTGCATGGCGGAGGGCGACTTTCCCGCCGGCGCGATCAACCTCGTGACTGGTCCCGGCGCCGAGGTCGGCGACGAGGTGGCGGGCCACCCGCTGGTCGACGGCGTGGGTTTCGTCGGCTCGACCGAGACCGGCGCGTCCGTGGCCCGTCGGGCGGCGGGCAAGCACGTGATGCTCGAGCTCGGCGGCAACGGACCGCAGGTCGTGTTCGCGGACGCGGACATCGGACGCGCGGTGGAAGGCGCCATCGTCGGCTGCTACCTGTGCGCCGGCCAGAGCTGCACGGCCGGGGAGCGGATCCTGGTCGAGGAACCGGTGCGCGACGAGTTCGTGGCCCGGCTCGCCGACGCGGCGCGCGCGCTGCGCCTTGGCGATCCATTCGAAGACGAGACGACGCTGGGGCCGCTCAACAACGAGGGCGTCGCCACCAAGATGGACCAGCACGTCGCCGACGCGCTGAAGCATGGAGCCAGGCTCGTCCTCGGCGGCGAGCGCGCGAAGGGCTTCCCGACGCGCCTCTACTACCACGCCACGATCCTCGACGGCGTCGAGCCCGACATGCGGGTGAGCCGCGAGGAGACGTTCGGGCCGATCGCGCCCATCATCAAGTTCCGCGACGAGAAGCAGGCGCTCGCGCTCGCCAACGACTCGCCGTACGGCCTGCTGGGCGCCGTGTACACCAAGGACCTGTCGCGGGCGCTGCGCTTCGCCGACGCGCTCGAGACCGGCTGGGTCAACGTCAACGAGTCGACCAACTACTGGGAGGCGCACCTGCCGTTCGGCGGCCGTTCGGGCAAGAAGAGCGGCATCGGTCGCGTGGGCGGCCGTTTCGCGCTCGAGCAGATGACGGACCTGAAGACGATAGTGATCGAGATCTCGCCCGAGTGAGCTCGAACGGGACCCGGCCCCTGGAAGACACCATCGCCGAAGCGGAGCGGGTGGCCGAGGCGGCGAAGGCGCAAGGGGTCGCGGTCAAGCTCCTCGGCGGGGCGGGCATCCACCTGCACTCGCCAAGCGCGCAGCACGCGCCGCTCAAGAGGAAATACGGCGACCTCGACTACGTCATCTCGAGCAAGAACCGCAAGGCCGCCCTGGCCTTTTTCCCCGGCATCGGCTACGAGGCCAACGACCGCTTCAACCTGATGCAGGGCGACCGGCGCCTCTACTTCTTCGACGGCAGCAATGGCAAGCAGGTCGACGTCTTCATCGACGTGATCCGCATGTCGCACGTGATCGACCTGCGGGGCCGGCTCGCTCACAACGGGCCCTGCGCGACGCCTTCGGACCTGCTGCTCAGCAAGCTGCAGATCTACGAGGTCAACAAGAAGGACCTCGTCGACGTCACCGCCCTGATCCTCGACCATCCGATCGCGAGCAACGATGACGAGGCGATCGACGCCGATTACGTGGCTCGGCTCGCGTGCGAGGACTGGGGACTCTGCCGCACGCTCCAGCTCAATCTCGAGAAGCTCCGCCACGCGGTCAGCGAGCTCGACGTCGACCAGGACGTGGTCAACGCCAGGCTCGACCAGCTGTGGGCGGCAGTCGAGGCAGGACCGAAGCCCCTGAAATGGCGGATGAGGGCGCAGGTCGGCGACCGGATGCGGTGGTACGAGCTGCCGGAAGAGGTGCGGTCGCCGTACCAGGCGGAATGACCCTGCCCGCTCACGCGCGATGCGTCGTCATCGGCTGCGGCATCGTCGGCAACAGCCTCGCCTACCACCTGACCCGCCTCGGCTGGCGCGACGTCGTGCTGCTGGACAAAGGCCCGCTGCCCAACCCGGGCGGCTCGACCGGCCACGCATCGAACTTCATCTTCCTGGTCGACCACTCCAAAGAGATGACCGCGCTGACGATGGACAGCGTGCGCCAGTACCACGATATGGGCGTCTTCATCCGGTCGGGCGGGATCGAGGTCGCGCGCACCCGGGAACGGATGCAGGAGCTGACGCGCCGCGTCGCCTCAGGCACGGCATGGGGCATCGAAGGCATGTCCCTCCTGACGCCGGCGGAGGTCAAGCAGCTCGTGCCCTACATCGATGAGAAGGTGATCCTCGGCGGCTTCTCCACCGAGGGCGTCGGCGTGGTCGACTCGCTGCGGGCGGGCACGCTGATGCGCGAGAAGGGCGTCGCCGCGGGCGCGCTGCGCGTCGCCCCGAAGACAGAGGTGACCGCAATCGACGTCGAGCGGGGACGCGTGCGGCGCGTGCGCACGACCGACGGCGACATCGAGGCCGAGACCGTCGTCATCACGTGCGGCGTGTGGAGCCCGCGCGTCGCGCGCATGGCGGGCACCCGCATCCCCCTCACCCCGGCCGTGCACCAGATGATCGACATCGGCCCGGTGCCGCGATTTCGCGGCGCCAGGTCCGACATCGAGCACCCGATCGTGCGCGACATGGACACCAACATGTACGAGCGCCAGGCGGGCGGCGACCTCGAGATCGGTTCCTACGCCCACCGGCCGATCCTGTACGACCCGGAGGACCTCCCGCCCGTCGAGCGGGCGGCGCTGTCGCCCACCGAGTTCCCGTTCACGCAGGCCGACTTCGAGGAGCAGATGCAGCACGCGCTGGAGCTGATGCCTGAGATCGTCGGCGACGAGTCGGTCGGGGTGAAGTACGCGATCAACGGCATCCTGTCGCTGACGCCCGACGGCATGCCGGTGCTCGGCGAGTCGCCGGACGTCAGGGGCCTATGGTCGGCCGCCGCCGTGTGGGTGAAGGAGGGGCCGGGAACGGGCAAGGCCGTCGCCGAGTGGATGGTGCACGGGGAATCGGAGATCGACCTCCACTCCTCCGACATCGCCCGGTTTCACGAACATCAAAGGACACGCGCGCACGTGCGCGCGAGGGCGGCCGAGGGTTTCAACAAGACGTACGGCATCGTCCACCCCAGCGAGCAGTGGGCCTCGAACCGCAACGTCCGCCTCGCCCCCTTCCACAACCGCGAGCGCGAGCTCGGCGCCTTCTTCTTCGAGGCGGCGGGTTGGGAGCGGCCGTTCTGGTTTGAGTCGAACGCGACGCTGCTCGAGGAGTTTGGGGACCGCGTGACGCGCCGCACCGCGGAGTGGGAGTCGCGGTGGTGGTCGCCGATCGTCAACGCCGAGCACCTGGCAATGCGCGACCGTGCGGGGCTGTTCGACCTGTCGGCCTTCACGATCTTCGACATCGTCGGCCCGGGCGCCCTGGCCTCGGTGCAGTGCGCGGCGCTGCGGCAGATGGATGTGCCGGTCGGACGGGTCGTCTACACGCCGGTGCTCAGCCCCGAGGGTGGCTTCAAATCCGACCTGACGATCATGCGCCTGGGCGACGACCACTTCCGCGTCGTCACCGGCGGCGCCGCGGGCATGGCGGACAAGAAGTGGTTCCGCGACCAGCTGGTGCGTAGCGCGGAGCTCGCCGACCTCACGTCGGCCATGACGACGATCGGGCTGTGGGGCCCGCGTGCGCGCGATATCCTCGCCGGCGCCACCTCGGACGACGTCTCCAACGAGGGCTTCAAGTTCGGCACCTGCCGGGTCGTCGAGATCGGCACGCAGCGCGTCCTCGCCTCGCGCATCTCGTATGTCGGCGACCTGGGCTGGGAGCTGTACGTGCCGATCGAGCAGGGGCTGAAGCTCTGGGACACGCTGTGGGAGGCGGGGCGCCCGCACGGCCTGGTCGCGTGCGGCATCGGCGTGTACGGCACGACCGGTCGCCTGGAGAAGTCCTACCGCGCGCACGGCAACGAGCTGGAGACCGAGTACAACGTCGTCGAGGCGGGGATGGCCGCGCCCCGCGTCAAAGAGGAGGACTTCGTCGGCAAGGCCGCGCACCTGCGCCACCGCGAAGAGGACGCGGCCGCGGTCCTGTGCACCCTGACGGTGGACGACCACCGTGCGAAGGGCGGCGAGAAGCGCTACATGCTCGGCCGCGAGCCCATCCTGACGCGGGGCGGCAAGCGGATCGTCGACCGGCGCGGCCGCGGCTCTTACGTGACGAGCGCCGGCGCCGGGCCCTCGGTCGGCAAGCACATCCTGATGGCATACCTGACACCCGAAGAAGCGGTGACCGGCAACCAGCTGCTCGTCGAGTACATGGGCGAGCGGTACCCCGTGTCGGTAGCGGTGGTCGGCGCGACGCCGCTGTTCGATCCAGAGAACGCACGCGTTCGGGCGTAACGATGCGGATCGCAGTTTGCGTCAAGCGAGTGCCGATCAAGTTATGAGAGGAAACCCATATGGTTTCCTCTCATCGGCCGAGCGCTTCGCGCTGGGCCTGCTCGCCTTCCGGTATAAGGTTCGGACCTCTCTAGTAGCCTTCCACCAGCCACGCCTTGGAGGCCTAATGCAACGCGGGTCGCGGCCGAGGTGAACTCGGCCGCCCTGGCAACCCTATGGAGTTCGAGAGGCGCCTAAGGATGCGGGTCGCGGTTTGCGTCAAGCGAGTGCCGATCACCGGAGGGCGCATCGTCTTGACCGACGACGCGAGGTCGATCAACACGCAGCACCTCGGCTTCACAATGAGTCCGCACGAGGAGTGCGGCGTCGAGGAGGCGGTGCGCCTCATCGAGGCGAACCAGGGAGAGTCGGTCGTGCTGACGCTCGGTCCGCCCGAGGCGGTCGAGCAGTTGCGCGACGCGATGGCCCTGGGCGTCGACCGCGCCATCCACCTGCACACCGACGGACGCGAATGGGACGGCGAGTCCACGGCGGCCGCTCTGCTGGAGGCGATCCGGGCCGACGAGGAGG
>Ga0070698_100001757_pt1 | contig 24186 bp, 20 predicted proteins | sample KBSK1502metaG_FD_65477 | JGI IMG/M metagenome (GOLD analysis project Ga0070698, IMG submission 65477) | Corn, switchgrass and miscanthus rhizosphere microbial communities from Kellogg Biological Station, Michigan, USA - KBS K1-50-2 metaG | ecosystem: Host-associated > Plants > Roots >... | reverse complement strand
CCGTCGGAGCTCGTGCGTTGACTCGCGCGGTCTGCTCGCGCGTGCGCCCTGCTCATTCCATCTCGCTCCGCCGGCCCTCGCGTCGCGGGGCCGCGCCGCGCGTTGACGTCCTCTGCGGTCACGATCAAGCGAATGTTGGTGACCGTTCCACGTCGACTTGACGGCTGCGCGTTCCACGCGAGCGTTCTGGAGAACGCGCGCACGCGCGGCTGGCTCCCGCTCGCGAGGACCCTCCGGAGCGCTCGCGCATTCTCGCGATGTAAAACGCCTGTAACTGTCCTGCGATGGTCATCTGCAATCCATTGCGTCGATTGACGCGCACTTGCGATTCGCATGGCGATTGCAGATCGCGCGCGGCCATGCGTGAGTATTTGATCGTGATCGTTGCCGCCGTGCTGCTGCTGGCTTGCAAGAACGAGGAGCGGGTCAAGGAATGTGAAGACCGTTGCTACGTCGCGTTCCCCGACCAGACCCTGTGCCCGTACCCAGACGCCCCGAAGAATCTCGCCGCCGCCGACGAGGCGAAACTGACCGCCGAGTATCAAGCGTGTCTGAAGAAAGTCGCAAAGGCTCGGAACGACTGCTTCGCCGACTGCAAGAAGAAGTAGCGTCGCGTTCGAGTGGTGCGAGCGGTGCGAGCGGACGGGAGCCAGCCCGTGCATCGTCAAGGCCGTGCCAGCGACGGCGAATGGACGTGTATCTCAAGGCGAGCGCATCGTGAACGCCGCGCGTGGATCGTCAACGCGCGGCGCGGCCCGCGAGGCGAGGGCCGGCGGAGCGAGATAAAGTGAGCAGGGCGCACGCGCGAGCAGAGCGCGCGAGTCAACGCACGAGCTCCGACGGCCCTCGCGAGCGGGAGCCAGCCGCGCGTGCGCGCGATCTGCAGACCGCTCGCGCGTCGATCGCAGAGATTCGAGTCGACGCGGAAGCGAGCGAGCGGGAGCCAGCCTGTGCGCGATCTGCAGACCGCGAGCGTCGAATGCGCAGAAGATTCGACTCGCAGCGCAAGCGAGCGAGGGGTAGCCAGCGAGGAAGGCGGCCGCTACTCGATGAGCACAGTACCCGCGACCTTGTCGGCACCAATCTGATCGATCGCTCGGCGCAGCTCGCGACTGGTCGACTTGCGCGCGCGCAGCGCGAGCACCACAGCATCTGCCGAGTCGGCCATCAGGTTTACGTCTGCCGAGCCGAGCACTTGCGGCGCATCGATCACGATGTGCTCGTAGCCCGCTAGGCGCAAGCGCTCCATCGCGATCGCGAACGCCGGCGCATCGAGCAGCTGATTGCGCTCGATCCGCGGGTTAATCGCCGCGATGTGCAGCCACAGCTGCGGAATCTCGACGATGCTCCACGGCAGCATCGGCTGGTGGCGATGAGCCGCCAGCTGCTCCGCAAAGCACCACGGCGGCACGAGGCGCAGCGCTTGTGCGATTTGCGGGCGCTTGAGATGGGTGTCGGCGAGGAGGACCTTCGCGCGACCGCACTCGGCAAGGGCGCACGCGAGGTTGAGCGCCGTCGTCGTCTTGCCCTCACCGGGGTTCGGGCTCGACACAATCACGACCTGCGGCTTGTTCGCCGCGAGCAGGTGATGGCGCAGGACGCGGAATGCGGCTGAGCGTTCGGAGTCTGGATCCATCAGCAGCGCGAGCCGACGATCGGGTTTGGTGTCGTCGGGTAGCGCGTGTTGCGTCAGACCGATTTCGGGCGGCGGCCCGGCGGGAACCGGGCGCGGCTTGCCGAATACGACGGCACCGTCGGCGGCCGCGCGTGTGGCGGGAATCGTCAACGCGGGATCGATCCGTGCGAGCGGGTTCTCCACATCGCGAATCGGATGGATCGGTTGCGTGACGAGGGGGAGGGGAGGTCCATTGCGACTCATGCGCGTCTCCTGCGCTTGACCTTGGCTTGCGGTGGCACGACAGCGAGCACGGTGATGCCGAGATCTTCGAGGTCGCTGCGGCGGTACAGGCGATCATCGATCACGCCGAGACCGACTGCGAGGCCGGTGCCGAGCGCGAGGAAGAGCGCCATACCGGCGAGCATCACGAGCGTCTTGCCGGGCCCGGTGGGTTTGACGGGGCGGAACGCCGGGTCGACGACACTGAGCACCGCGCCGGTGTCGGCGAGCTTTTGGTTCGCGTCCATCTGCGCGCGGAACACGCTATCGGTGAGCGCTTCGACCTTCTCGCGGTCTTCGCTGACGGCGCGCCGCAACGTCGCATGCTCGGTCTCGAGCTGGACGACCCAGCTCGTCGTCGCGTCGACGGCGGCGTCTGGCTTGCCAGCGCCGGTGCCGCGCTTTTGCTCCTCGGTGATCTGTCGCTCGAGGCGCGCGAGCTCTTGCCGAAGCTTGTTGCGATCCGCTTCGGTCGCCGGCGCGATCGTCGTTTCGACGTCGGCCGGTACCGCCGATTGCGCGCGCTTGAGCTTCGCTTGCGCGTTCGCCACGCGCTCCCGCGCTTTGATCGCGGCCGGGTGCTGATCGGTGTACTTACCGAGCGCGTTCTCGAGCTCGCGGTTTGCAGCCGCCAGCTCGGTGCGTGCTTCGGTGACGGAGGCCTCTGCCGCGACCTTCTCCGGCGTTTGCGGCGCGGGCACGCGAATCGGCGGCGCATCGGGAGGCGCATCGAGGCGCGCCTGAATGCGCTGGCGCTGGCGCTCGAGCGCGTAGAGCCGGGTGTTGCCGGTCTTCACGGTCTGTTTTTGATCGCGGATCGCGCGAATCGATGCGCCTTCGCCGGCAAATGTGCCTTGCGCGCTTGGCTGCATCGCGTCTTGCGCGAACTCGGGATGCTTCGCGAGGAACTCGGCGAGCGCGAGCTCGTGCTTCTGGAGCTCGATCGCCGCTTCTTCCTTCTGCTTGTTCGCGAACTCGACAGTGACCTTCGCTTGGTCTTTGCGAATGATCTCGTCCTTCTCTTGGAGCAGCTGCGTGAGCTTCTCCGTCACGGCCCTCGCGCGGTCGGCGTCACTGTCGGTGTACGTGACGCGAAACGCGTTCGCGCCGCGCGATTCGAACTTGACCTGCTCGCGCAGCTTGTCGATCGCGAGCTCGCGGTCGTCCTCATCGGGGAACGGGTCGAGCTTTGGATCGTTGACAACTTTTGCGAGCTGGCTACGCGCGAGCAACAGCTCGCGATAGCGATCGCCGATGTTGCGTTGAACCTGCTCTTCGCGATTTGAGAGCAGGCTCGCGCGAATGCGTTCTTGATAGAACAGCACCGCGTACGACTGGTACTTCTTGGGCCGCACGAGCGCGAAGCCAAGCGACAAGGCGCCGCCGACCAGCGTGAGCAGTGCGACGAGCCACCAGTAGCGCGTCGCTTTGCGGCCGAGATCGAGCAGGCGCTGCAGACGTTCTCTAGGAGTCATCATCTCGGTGTACGGGTACGTTGCACACCCCGTGCCTCCAGGGCCCCGATACGGTCACCCGGGAATCCGGGCACATGCCCGAGCACGGGTAGGCCGAGGCGCGCGATGTCATCGCCGTCGTGCACACGGGAGTCGAACGCGCCAAGAAACAGAGCCGAGGCGCACACCGAGCCGATGCCCACGATGATTGCCGCGAGCGTGATCCAGAGCTCGCGATTCTCCGGGCGGTCGGGCCGCCGCTCGTCGACAACTTCGACAACGAGGTCGAGGCCGGCCGTCGCGATCTGATCGGCGAGCCCTTCTTGGCTCATGTTGATCTCGCGCATTTGCTTCTCGGCTTCTTTCTGCAGCTGATCGATCTGGATGAGCCGCAGGTTGTAGGCCTGGGCGAGGCCCTTCTTGCCCGCCTTCTTCGCCTTCGCGACAGCGACGATCTTTTCGGTGCGCTCGAGCTCGAGCGCCGTCAGCCGATCGGAGAGACCGCCGCGCATGCGCTCGACGTACTCCGAGATCCGTCGCGCGAACTCGAGGCGATGTTCGGTCGTCGATTCGATCACGATCGCGGCGAGGTCGCGCGCGAGCATGAACGCGTGGTCGGGATCTTCGTCGGTGACGCTGATCCCGATACGCGCCGACGCTTCACGCTCGGGATGTTCGGGATCGTAGTAGACGAACGAGTTGCGCCAGACTTCGATCTGGATCTGCTTGCGCACCTCGGCAATCGCCCACTGCATGCCAAACGTTTTGCGCAGGCGTTCGAGGTTGCGCCGCTCGATGAGGTCGGCAAGCTTTGCATCCGGCAGCAGCACGCTCGACACGAACTGCTGGAGCTCGCCGACCGGCATGCCGGTCTTCTTCGTGTACAGCGTGCCTTCGCGGAGCGCGAGCACGACCTGCGCTTCGTAGTGCCGCTTGCGCGTCACGAGCTTGTACGTGATTGCGCATGTCAGCACGGCGGCAAGCGCGAGCACGGGAAACCAACGCGTCCGTCGCCGGATCCGCTGGACCTCCTGCACCATCACCTTGCGCGTCGACTCTTCGGATTCGTACCAACTATCGTTGCGATCGAACGCCACGACCGACCTTAGCAGCCTCAGCAAGGACCGCATGCAGTGCGGCAGCGCTCGCTGCCCAGCCGCCTCGCGCACCGCGCTTCGCGATCGAAGCTGCATCGTAAGGTTCGCGTAAGGCGCGCGTGATCGCGCTCGCAAGCGCCGTGGGATCGTGCGGAGGCACGAGCAAACCGAGCGCTTCGTCGGTGATCAGATCCGGAACGCCGCCCACAGATGTCGCGACAACGCGGCGACCACACGCGAGTGCTTCGAGCACGACGTTCGGCGTGCCTTCGCTGTGACTCGCGAGCACGACGATATCGGCCGCGGCCATGTAGAGCGGCATTCGCTCGAGCGGCTGCCGCGGGATGAGGCGCACGCGCCCGCCGAGCGGCTTTGTCACCGTTTCGATTTCATCGCGTAGCGGCCCATCTCCGACGAAGACAAGCGTGCCTTCCGGCACCTCGTGCCACGCACGCGCGAGATCGAGCACGCCCTTCTCGGGCTTCAAGTTTCCGATGTACACCGCGAGCGGGCCCGCGGGCAGACCAAGCTCGGCGCGTGCCGCTTCGCGATCGCGCGGCTTGAACAGCTCGCTATCGACGCCGTTCATCACGATCGTCACGCGCTCGCGCGCGACGCCGAGCGAAACGACTTCGTCAACGAGCGGCCGACTCACGGCGACGATCCGCTCCGCTTGCGGCAGCGCCCACGCGCTGAGTCGGCGCGGCCCGGGATACTTCGCGACGATGTTGATATCGGAGCCATGCAGCTTGACGACGCACGGCACGCCGAGCATTCGTGCGGCGATCACCGCGGCGAAGCCATCGGGATACGCCCACGCACCGAGCACGACATCGACGTTGCCGCGATACGGCGCGAGCAGCGGCGCGATCGACGCAGCGTAGAGCGGTCCCCACGTCGCGAGCGCGAGCTTCGGAATGAACAGCGTGCGTGGGTGCTGCACCGCGAGGCCGCCGATCGTCTCGCGCCTCGGCACGCGCGCGAGCTTGCCGGCCGACGACCACTTCGCGAGCCAGCCCGCGCCGGGAAACCACGGAATTGTCGCCAGCACATCGAGCGTGCAGTGCTTCGCGAGTGCGGCGAACTGCTGGCGATTGAACGGCGCCGCGAGTGGTTCGGCGGCGTTCGGGAACAATTTCGTGATGGCGAGAACTCGTAGCACTACAGATTGAACACCTTGTCCATGCGGAGCAGCTTGAAGATCGCGAGCGGTTGATCGCGCGCGCCGCTGATCATCACTTCGCCACCTGCCGCGCGAACGCCCTTGTACAGCTTGACGAGCGCGGCGACGCCGGAGCTGTCGATCAGATCGAGGCCCGTCATGTCGACGACGACGAACCTCGGCTTGTCGACGATGATCCGATCGATCTCGTCGGCGAGTACCGGCGCCGTGTTGATGTCGAGCGACCCACGCACGATGAGTGTCGTAGAGTCATCCGAACGCGAAACATCAAACGCGGGTGTTGGCACGTACTCCTCCAGGCAGTCGCTTACAAAGCCGCCAGAGATTTGGCGGCCCAGGTTCGTAACTGACTTCGTCGAGCATCTTCTTCGCGATGTAGATGCCCATGCCGCCTTCGGGCAGCGAGTGCTCGTCGATGTCGCTCGGCAGCGGCGGCACTTCGCCGAGGTCGAACGGATTGCCGTGATCGGCAACTTCGATGACGAGCTCGCGATCGGTCGGCTTGATCGCGATATCGATCGTGCCGCCGCCCTTTCGCTGATACGCGTGAATCGCGACGTTGTTGAAGATCTCGGAGAATGCCGCGATCACCGCAGTACCGAATGCATCGCGCGCGTCGTCGGAGCAGGCCACCAAGCGAGCGGCTTCGCTGACGACGCTCACCGCGAGATCGCGATAACGCAACGTCCCGGGCACACTCAGCATGACGGTTGCTGCCATCGAAGAGAACCTAGCAGGCTCGTTACGTGCAGGGTACGTTCGACATGAGAGTCAGCGTACGAATCGTCAAACGAGCGATCGATATGCTGGGAGCGGCAATAGGGCTCGCTGTGTCAGCACCGCTCATGCCGATCATCGCGCTCGCGATTTACATCGATTCGCCCGGACCGATCCTGTTTCGTCAACGCCGTGCCGGCAGCTTGAAGAAAGCGACGTTCGAGAACGGGATCAAGCGGCTCTTGTTCGAAGAGTTCTACATGCACAAGTTCCGCACGATGATCCCGAACGCGGAAGCGAAGACGGGCATCGTAGTCGCCGGCCAAGATGATCCGCGCGTCACACGCGTGGGCAGATTCCTACGCAAGTCACGCCTCGACGAGCTGCCGCAATTTTGGGATGTGCTGCGCGGCAAGATGAGTCTCGTCGGCCCACGTCCCGAGCGACCGGAACTCCTTCACGATCTCTCGTATGCGATCCCACTATTTGAAGAGCGAATGCGTGACGTCAAGCCTGGCATCACGGGCCTCGCGCAGATCTCGCTTGGCTACACCGGCTCTATTCCGGAGGGAAGTGAAGTCGGTCGTCTAGCGCCGACCTTGCAAAATCCGTGGGGTCTCGAGGAGACGAAAGGCTCTCTCGCCGACGACATGCGCATTAAGTTGCTCTACGACCTCGCCTACACCGCATCACTCGAACGCTTCGCGACATTCTTGCGAACCGAGCTTGGCATCATTTTTAAAACGCCACTCGTGATGCTGCGAATGACGCAGGGGCGGTGAGTACACGCACCGACACCGCTGGCTTGAGCATTCAGCTTTGAAAGCCTAAGCTTGGAAGTGGTGGCGCACGCACTCGCCGGGAGAAATCTCGGTCGCTACCAGGTCATCAAGTACCTGGCGAGCGGCGGGATGGCGCAAGTACTGCTCGCGCGGTCGACAGGCATCGAAGGTTTCGAGCGCCACGTCGTGATCAAACGGATCCATCCCGAGCGTGCGCTCGACGAACACGCCGTGAAGATGTTCCTCGATGAAGCGCGGCTCGCAGCCGCGCTGCATCACGCGAACATCGTCCAGGTCTACGACATCGGGCAGGAGGACGGCGAGTACTTCTTCGCGATGGAGTACATCCACGGCGAGGATCTACGCCGACTGCTCACGCTGATCGCCGGGCGGCAAGGCAAGATTCCGTTCGAGCACATCGTCACGATTATCTCGGCATCCGCGTCCGCGCTGCATTACGCGCACGACCATCGCGGCCTCAACATCGTGCATCGCGATGTGTCGCCCGCGAACATCATCGTCGGCTACGACGGCGGCGTGAAGGTTGTCGACTTCGGGATCGCGAAGGCTGCGCTGCGCTCGCAAGAGACGCAGTCGGGGACGCTCAAAGGCAAGATCTCGTATATGTCGCCCGAGCAGTGCATGGGGCATCACGTCGATCGTCGCAGCGACGTGTTCGCGCTCGGCATCGTGCTCTACGAGCTGCTCACGGTACGCAGGTTGTTCAAAGGCTCGAGCGACTTCTTGACGATGAGCCAGATCGTCGCCGGCAACGTGCCCAAGCCGACGGAGCACAACAAAGACATTCCGCCGGTGCTCGAGCAGATCGTTCTCAAGGCGCTCGAGCTCGATCCAAAAGAACGTTTCCAGTCCGCCGAAGAGATGCGCATCGCGCTCGACAAGTGCGGTCCGCGCAGCTCGACGAGCGAGCTTGCCGATTACATGCGCAGCATCTTCGGCTATCGCAACGAGCCGTGGCTCGTCGACGACGACGAGGATCTCGAACCGGAGATCAGCGTCGTCGATTTCGATGGTGCCGATACGGGCCTAGCCGGCAAGCCGGACCGGATGCTCAACCCGCCGCCAGGCTCGCTCATGGCGCGCGTGAAGCGGAAGGCAGCAAATCCGGTTGGCGTGCCGGTCGTGATGCTCTCCGATGCACCGCAACGGCTCGTCGACGCGGATGACAACTGGGATGATCCTGCAGTCCAAGGTGTCGCGAAGTCGCATCCCAAGACGCGCACGTGGCGCACGAAGCTCACGCGCAACAAGCGGTGGGTGATCGCCGCGGGTGCCGCCGGGGTACTTGCGATCGGCGCGGTGATCGTCGTCACGCAGCTCGGCGACGGCAAGCCGCAACCTGTAGCTCAACCTATGCCGATACCTGCGCCGGTAGCGCCGCCAACACAAGCGCCGCCACCGGTTGCGCAAGAACAAGTGAAGACCGAGGAACCTAAGCCCGTCCATAAGGCCCCGGCAACGACAACAAAGAAGCCCAAGAAGAAGGCCGTTGCGAAGAACAAAGGCAAGTGGGATCCGACTACGCTCTTACCTGAATAACCCTATGCGCGTTTTGCTTCATCTATGGATCGCCGCGTTGGCGCTCGCGCCGGCGATCGCGCACGCCGACAAGAAGACCGAAGCAAAGGAACACTTCGAGAAGGCCGGCGCCGCGCACAAGGAAGGTCGCTACGACGACGCGTTGACCGAGCTCAACATCGCCTACACGCTCGACCCCAATCCTGCGTTTCTGTATTCGATCGGCCAGGTCAAGGTGATGCAGGGCGAGTGCGGTGAAGCGATCGTGTTCTATCAGCGCTTCATCGAGTCCAAGCCGAGCGCCGAGGCAACGGCGAAGGCGCAAGAGGCGATCGACACGTGCAAACGCCTCGAGCCGGAGAAGAAAGAAAAGGCGCCGCCCGAGAAGGTGTACGTCACGAAGACGCAGACGATCCACACGCGCACCAAGCCCTGGTACACCGATGCCGTCGGCGACACGTTTTTGATCCTCGGCGTTGTCGCAGGTGGCGCGAGCGGCTTCTTTTACTATCAAGCGATCCAAGATCGCGACACGGCGGACACCGCGGAGAACTACGAAGCGTACGATGAGCTCGTCGCGCGCGCGAAGATGCGGCAGACGTACTCGTGGGCGCTCGCCGGCGGCGCGGGACTCTTCGTCACGTGCGCGTTCATCAGCTACGCGGTCCGTGATCGAACCGAGGAGTCGCGGTCGGTCGCGCTTGTGCCAACCAGCGACGGTGCAATGGTGACATGGGCCGGGCGCTTCTAGTTGTCGCGCTCGCATCGGCGAGCTGCGTGCGCGGGGGCGCGTACCATTGCCGCACGAACGATCAATGCTTGTTCGAAGGTGCGAGCGGCGTGTGCGAAGCGCTCGGTTTCTGCAGCTTCCCGGATCCTGGCTGCCCGAGCGGCTATCGCTACGGCGAGCACGCTGGCGATTACGCGAATCAGTGCGTCGGCGAGGACAACTCCGGCTACGTGTCGATCGGCGGCACGGTGCGCGGACTCGAAGGCGTGGGCCTCGTGCTGCGCAACAACGGCATCGATGACCTCCTCGTCGGCCAAAGCGGCGCGTTCCGGTTTTCGATGGAGATGATGGCAGGCGAGGTCTACGAAGTAACCGTCGCCGCACAGCCATCGAACCCGCAACAGACGTGCGTGATCAACAACGGCAGCGGCATCACCGAGCTTGTCGACGTCACGGACATCGACGTCACGTGCTCGACGCAATCGTTCGCGATCGGCGGCAATGTCGTCGGCCTTAGCGGCAGCGGCCTCGTGCTGACGAACAACGGCGGCAACGATCTTCCGATCAACGCCGACGGCACGTTTGCGTTCCCGATGCAGCTGCCGAGCGGCTCGATGTACGCCGTCGCGATCAAGAGCCAGCCGGGCGGTCAAACGTGCGACGTCTCCGGCGCGACCGGCGAAGTCGGCACCGGCAACGTCTCGACCGTCGTCATCAATTGCACCGGCAACATGTACACCGTCGGCGGCACCGTCACGGGCATCGAAGGCACGCTGATCGTGCGCAACAACAACAACGATACGGCGACGATCACCGCGAATGGCACGTTCGCGTTCCCGACGCCGCTCTCGGCGAACGCAAACTACGACGTCACCGTCTACGCGCCGCCCGTGTATCCGCCGCGCAGCCAGACCTGCACGATCTCCGGCGCCAGCGGCAACATGCCGAGCGCGAACGTCACGAGCGTCGCGATCACGTGCACCACGAACTCGTTCTCGATCGGCGGCAACGTCGTCGGTCTCGAGGGCCAGCTCGTTCTGCAGAACAACGGTGCCGATACGCTGACGCTCACCGCCGGCGGCGGCTTTACGTTCCCGGCAAAGGTGCTCAGCGGCGGAACGTACGCCGTCACGATTCTGTCGCAACCGCCAGGTCAATCGTGCTCGATGACCGGCAGTCCATCGGGCGTTGTCACGAATGGCAACATCACGACGATCGTGATCACGTGCGGTAACAAGACGGATCCCGGAATCCTGTGCGGCTCGGGTTACTGCGATCCCGCAACGCAGCTGTGCTGTATCGATAACGGCACGCCGGCCTGCGCGACGAGCTGCCAAGGCTCGAACGTCACGCCGATCCGCTGCGACGATCAGGCCGACTGCACGGCGCAGGGCCAGCCTGCATCGGTGTGCTGCGGTCTGTTCAGCGGCCTCACACTCGCGAACATTTACTGCACGACGCCAGACCACTGCGGCGCGCCGCACGCGTACTTCTGCGATCCGAATCTCGCAAATCCGTGCCCGGATGGTGGCAGCTGCCAGCCGTCGTCGATCCCGTTCAACGGCTGGTATCGCTGCTTCTAAATGAAGAGCGTGATCCGACTCGGCGCCGGGGCCGGCTTCTGGGGCGATGCGCTCGATCCCGCGCTGGAGCTGCTCGAAAACGGCCAGCTCGACTACCTCGGCTTCGACTTCCTCGCCGAGCTGACGATGGTGCTCCTGCAGCGGCTGCGGCGGAAGAACCCCGACGCCGGCTACGTGCCGGATGTCGTGACGTACATGCGCGCGCTGATGGCGCCCGCGCGCGAGCGCGGCACGAAGCTCGTCTCGAACGGCGGAGGCGTGAATCCAAGAGCCGCGGGGCGAGCGATCGCCGATGAAGCGAAGCGCCAGGGGCTGCGCGGGCTCCGCGTCGGCGTCGTCGCCGGCGACGATGTGCTGCCGCGGCTCGATGCGCTCGGTGTACCGCTGACGAACATGGAGACAGGCGACGACAACTTCGCGGCGATTCGCGACCGCGTCGTCGTCGCGAACGCGTACATCGACTCGTCGGGGATCATCGAGGCGCTGCGCGGCGGCGCGGACGTCATCGTCACCGGTCGCGTCTCCGATAGCGCGCTGTTCGTCGGGTCGATCATGCACGAGCTCGGCTGGCGCCACGACGAGGCGCACGCCGATCGCATCGCCGCAGCGATCACGGTCGGTCATATCATCGAGTGCGCGGCTGCCTGCACCGGCGGCATGTCATCGCGCTACGCCGAGATGCCGGCGATGGGCCGCGTCGGGTTTCCGCTCGTCGAGTTTCGCCATGATGCGACGGCCGTGATCACGAAGCTGCCCGCCACCGGCGGGCGCGTCGATCAATGGACCGTCAAAGAGCACTTGGTCTACGAGATCGGCGATCCGCGCCGCTACATCATGCCCGACGGCATCGCCGACTTCACGACGCTGCGGCTCGCCGACGACGGCGACGATCGCGTCCTCGTCACGAACATGACCGGCGCGCCGCGCCCCGACACGCTCAAGCTGATCATCGGTTACGAAGACGGCTGGATCGGTGAAGGCATGTTGTTCTTCTCGTGGCCCGACGCGCTCGGCCGCGCCGCGAAGGCGCGCGAGACGCTGCTCGAACGCTTCGAGAGGCTCGGCCTGCGCGCCGAGGAGATGCACTTCGATCTCGTCGGCGTCAACATGCTGCATGGGCCCGCCGCAGCACCGTCCATCGGCGAACCGAGCGAAGTCGGCCTGCGCGTCGCGGTTCGCACGCGCACGTTCGAGGAGGCCGAGAAGGTGCGCCGCGCGTGCTCGCACCTGTTCATCATGGGCCCGGGCGGCACCACCGGTGGCGTTCCGCTCAAGCCGCGGCCGAGCATCGCGCTGTGGCCGACGCTGATCCCGCGCGACCTCGTGCAGCAAACCGTCTCCATCGTGGAGGTGACATGACGCTCCTCCGCGACATCGCGTACGTGCGCTCGGGCGACAAAGGCGATACCTGCACGATTGGCGTGATCGCTCGCAGCGAAGACGCATACGACGCCATCGTGCGCTCGGTGACGCCCGAGGCCGTGAAGGCGCTGTTCGGCGACTTCGTCCTCGGTCCCATCACGGTGTACCGCATGGACAACATCCACGCTCTCTCCGTCGTGATGGAGCGCGCGCTCGGCGGCGGCGCGTCGTGTACGCTGCGCTTCGATGCGACCGGCAAGGCGATGGGGAATGCCCTCCTCCGTCTACCGATACTTCCCACCGACGGCTTTTGAATCGCCAAGGCGCCGCAGAGCCAAGGCGCCAGTCAGAGGGTTAATTTGAGACCGAGCCAACCATGATCAGTTCGAGGTAGATATGGCACTTGGTGCATTCGCATTGCATCTGCAATAGGAATGCGAGTATGGACGAAGGTTGGTCGCTGATGAGCGCGGACCTAACCCCTCTCCTACTGGCGCCTTGGCTCTGCGGCGCCTTGGCGATTCAATGGCCTCGGTGAGGTCAACAGGCGGACGCCTGCACCGCAGCGACGAGCGCATGCACGGTGCCCGGCAGCGCGCGCGGCGCGTGATGTTGCGCGACGGCTTCGATCAATGTCGGCGGCAGCGCCCACATCGTCAGCAGGTGCGCCCCGACATCGGCGTGCGTGATGTTGATCAGCTCTTGCTCGACTTCGTAGAGCGGGCGGCCTGTGCGAGCGACGGTCTCGAGCACGCGACCGTAGCGCTCGCCGAGCTCGACCGCGAGCACGAAGCGGCCGAGGTCGTGGAGCAGGCCTGCCGCGTAGGCTTCTTCGGCGAGCTTTGGATCCGAGACGGCGCGGCGTGCGAGCTGCGCACAGCGCACCGAGGATTCGCATACCTCTGCGATCGAGAAGCCCGCCGGTGGGTCGAGCATCGGCTCGATCATCGATGACTCGACGAGCTGGCGCATCATCTCGACGCCGACTGTCGCGAAGGCTGCGGGGATCGAGCAGACGGCCTGGCCGGTGCCGAAGTACGACGTGTTTGCCACGTGTAGCGTCTTCGCCGCGAGCGCCGGGTCGCGCTCGATGATCGCGACGAGCTGCGGCGTCGTGCAGCGCGGGTTCGCGAGCGCAACGCGCATCTCTTCGTATGCCGACGGCAGCGATGGCAAACGCGGCAAGTTGCCGATCGTCGCTGCGATGCTGCGGTCGGGACCGACCCCTGTGTCGGCGCAGCACCGTTCGATCACACCGCGCAGCGTTTTCACATCACATGGCTTGCTGATGAACTGGTGAACGAGAGGTAGCGCGCGCATCACCGCGTCGCTCTCGGCGTGGCCGGAGAGCATGATGCGCGCGGTCGAGGGCCAGCGCGCCTTGACGAGCGCGAGGAGCTCGGCGCCATCGAGATCCGGCATGCGCATATCGGTGATGATCACGTCGAAGCGTTCGCGCTCGATGTGGCGCGCGGCTTCGGGGCCGCCGGCCGCGAAGACGAGATCCCAGCGGTGGCGATCCTTGCGCAACAGGTTGGAAAGCGATGCGAGGATCGCGGCTTCGTCGTCGACAAACAGAATGCGTTTGCGGGTCATCATGCAGCGACTCCAAGCGAGCTGTGGGCAGCAACGACGGGCAGCAGGATCGTGAACGTGGTGCCGATGCCGACGGTGCTGTCGAACGACAGCGCGCCGCCGTGCTTCTCGACGATCACCGAACGCGCGATCGACAGACCTTGGCCAGTCCCGCGGCCAACGCGTTTCGTGGTGAAGAACGGCTCGAAGATGCGCTCGCGAACACCTTCGGAGATGCCGCAGCCGGTGTCGCCGATCGAGATCTCGACGAAGCCGTCGTGGTGCCGCGTGCAGACGCGGATCAGGCCGCGCTCCTCGGCGGCGGCGTCCTCGATCGCGTGCGCGGCGTTGACGATCAGGTTGAGCAGCACCTGGTTGATCTCACCGCCGAAGCATTCGACGCGCGGCAGCTCGTACTCGAGGTCGAGCTCGACATCGGCCACATACTTGTATTCGGCGCGTGTCATCTCGAGCGTGTTCGAGAGCGCGGCGTTGATGTCGACCGCCGAGCGCTGGCGCTGGTCGGGATGCGCGAACGCCTTGAGCGAATGCACGATCGTCGTGACGCGGCCAAGGCCATCGGTTGCGCGATCGAGTGCAGGTGGCATGTTCTCGACGAGGTATGCGAGGTCCGCGCTTTCGTCGGCGGCGACGGCGCGAGCGGCGAGCTCTTGCGCCGGCGCGTTCGCGAGCACCGCCTCGGTGACGGCGCGATGGTGTTCGATCACGCCGAACAGGTCGCTCATCGCTTCGCGCACGAACTGCACGCTGTCCTGCACGTACTGGACGGGCGTGTTGATCTCGTGAGCGACACCGGCAGCGAGCCGGCCGACGGATTCGAGCTTCTGCGCCTGCCGGACTTCGGTCTCGAGCTTGGTCTGCTGCGTGACGTCGATCGCGATGCCGCGAATGATGCCGTTGCCGGTGTGATTGCTCAGCAGCGTGCGGACGTGCAGGATGCGGCCGTCGTCGCGGACGAGTCGATACTGGATTGCAACGCGCTGTTCCGGTGCGCTCGCCGCGTAGCTCGCGAGTGCTTCGGCGACGCGCGCGCGATCGTCAGGATGGATCAACGTGCCGAGAAACTCGCGCCGAGTGCGTTTGCTCGATGAGCCGAGCAGCCGCGCCACCTGCGGCGCGAGATAGACGAACTGGTGCGCGGTGAGGTCGTATTCGAACGCGATCGCGTCCGTGTTCTCGACGAAGATGCGATAGCGGTTCGCCGTCGCCTCGAGCTCGGCCGTCCGCTCGCGCACCTCGTGCTCGATCGTCGAGGCTGCGAGCGTGCGCGCTTCTTTGCGCGCTTGGTCGCGCAGGCGGCTAATGCCGACCCAGCAAACCGTCGCGATCAGCGCCGTGAACAGCACCCCGATCGCAACTAGCGCTCCAACATGTTCCAACACGCATGCGCTGAATCGACCACGCTCAGAGTTTGCGAAGTCCCAGCGCCGAGAAAATCGGCCTATTCCATGCGCACGCCGGGAGGACGTACCCAGTGATGGCGCAGCGCAACGGGGGCCGGGTCCTTCAAGGTAGGAGGATCGACGACCGGCTCGGCAGCACCAATGCGACCTGGCTCGGGCTGCGCGAACAACCCGGCTTTCTTCACCGGCGCCATGCGTGCTGCAAGCCCCTGATACGGTTCCTTCGCCGGCCTGGACCAGCCGCCGATCGCGCCCGAGCCGCCATAGCCGACGACGGCCGCGGCGACCTTGTCGGCGACGTTGTTGGGAATCTTGTTGCCGGTCTCGACGAACGCTGGATTTGGAACCGGGCCCGCGTCGTACACCTTCGCCAAGCCTTTGGCCGAGCCGACCGGCGCGAACACTGCCTGTGCGGTCTTGTAGGATGCGACCGACGCGACGGCCGCCGTCAGATCCTTCTCGCCGACGCGCGCGCCAAAGTAGCTGCTGTCGACCTCCGATTCGAGCATCGCGTTATCGATGAACCCGGTGTCGTTGCAGCCCGTCGCGACGTACGCGAGCTTCTTGCCTTTGACCGCGGCCATCGTATCGCCCGCGCTCGAGAACAGCGCCCACTGCCGCACCGTGCTGCCGCCGATGTTCGCATTCGCGAGCAGCTTCCAGCCGAGGTTCGTGGCGTAGCAAGCGCCATCGATGATCGCGAAGTCCGGGTCGTCCTTCTTCAGCGCGCCGAGCGTTGCGTACGACTGCGCGCTGGTCGGGATGCTGGTCGCCTGCTCGATCGCCTTCGCGAGGCCCTGAACGTACGCGAGGCGCGCTTGCGCGGTGCCGAACTCGACGGTCGGCGCATAGATGCCAACCGTCAGCTTCGCCGGTTGCGCTGCAGCGGCGCCGGCGAGCGCAATCAGAACCAGGAGGATCCTAGTAGCCATAAATCCTCTTCTTGGCATCGATCCAGCGCTGCAGATCGCGCGACTGGACACCACGTTGTTTCGCTTTCACCCACGCGTCGTAGGCCTCGCGCGGGCGGCCGATCTGGTCATAGATGATGCCGATGTTGACGAGCGACTCGGGCGGGTTGCCGTTCATCGCTTCGAGGTCGTTCAGCTTGTCGCGGCCGAGCGAGAACACGGTGCGATCGAGCGCAATGCGGCGCTTTTGTTCCGCCGTCGCCGTTCGCTCGGCGTTGGAGAGCGACTTCTGCGACGCTCCCCACGCGCCGGCGCGCCACTGCTCGAACGCGACGCTCTCCCAACACGCGGCGACGACCTCGCGCACCTTCGCACCGATCTCGTTCTCGAGGCGGCTCAGATCGGCGCACGCTTGCTGGCGCGTCTGACCCTGGCCGGCTCGATAGTTCGCGTAGGCGGCGAAGAACTGACTGCCGACCTTCGCGTAGGCGCCCTTGAGGTACGAACCTTGGTTGCCCTTCGCGGCGAGTGACTTGAAGCGGTTCGCGGCCTCGCCGACCTTGCCGCTATCGAGCTGCGCGAGCGCGAGGGAGAACTCGAACGCTAGCGGCTCGGTGCCTTTGAGCAGCGATGCGTCGCGCACGGCGCGCTCGAAGTCGCTCGCGGCTTCACCCGCCTTGCCATCGCGCATGTACTTCCAACCGCGGCGGTACAACGCGAGCGCGAGGTTGCGCTTCGCCGCCGGCGAGATCTCCGGATCCTGCATCGACACCTGGACGGCCATCTCGAGCTTCTCGACGGCGCCCGCGAGATCGACTTCCCACGTCAGCGGTGCCCACTCGGTGTAAATCTCGGCGAGCGCGAGCTGCGCGTTCGCCTTCTTCGCCTCGCGCTCGGCGGCGGCGAATGCCTCGCCGGCCTTGCGAACGTCGGGCTTGTTCGCGCACAGATAGCTGCGGCCGAGCAAGCGCTGCGTCGCGACAGCATCGCGGCCTCGCACCTGATCGAGCTTGAGCAGCTGGCGCGTTGCGAGCTCGCACTCGCCGCGTTCGAGCGAGAGGATCGCGATGTTCTGCAGCGTCGTCGGCGAGTTGGGATCGACGGCGAGCGCCTGCTCGAGGAGCACCTGCGCGTCCTTGAAGTCCTTACCCTCGGTGAACGCCTGCTCGTTGATCGTGATGACGAGGTAGCGCTGGATCTGGATATCACCGCCGCGCAGCTGCCGCGCCGATTCGAAGCGCTGACGCGCTTCTTTGAGCTTCTTCTGATTGAACAGCGCCTTGCCGGCAAGGACCTGCACGCCCGCTTGCTGATCGGGCGTTGCCTTCGAGAACTCGGCGCTCGCGACCGTACGATCCGCGATGCCGAGCGCTTTGCCGTCCTGGCGACCTTCGAGATACGCGCCGCCGAGCTCGACCGCGAGCTCGAGGCTCTGCGGATTCGCGTTGAACGCTGTCGATAGCTTCTCGATCGCCAGGCTCAGGTTCGGATTGACGCCGCTCGCCGGAGCGGGCAGGCGTCGGTACGTCTTGCCGAGCCGAATCGACAGCTGCACCTGTTCGCGCTGCTGATTTGGCCGCAGCGCCTTCTCGGCGCGCAGATATTGATCGAGCGCGTTGCCCCAGTCGCGGTCCTCGAAGAACGTGTCGCCGATCAGCATGAAGCCGCGCGCTTCGTTCTTGCGCACGCGCGCAAATTCGCTGCCCGCCGAGCGCGCCTTCTTCGTTTGCTTGCGCGCGAGATACGCAGTCGCCAGGTTGAACCAGACGGAGCCGCTCGCATCGATCCGCTTCGGATCCTGGATCACGCGTTCGCAGACGTTGATCGCTTGGTCCCACCGACCGAGACCCGAGTACGCGGCGCACAGCCCGTTCTCGGCATTGACGAGCGCATTGGGCTTCTTGCCGAGCTTGCGCGCGACGAATTCGAATTGCTCGACGGCTTTGGTGTAGAGGCCCTGCGCACGCTGCTGGTCGCCGTCGCCGAGCACGGAGCGCGCATTCGCGAGATACGCGAAGCCAAGCCGAACGCGCGGCAGGACGTCACCGCCTTCGAGCTCGCGTGGGCGATACGCGAGATAGCCCTCGAACGCAGCGGCGGTCTTCACCGGATCGCGCGATGCGTAGTACTCGCCGATCAGCTTTTGATTCGAGAACGACTGCGGGCGCTGCTTGACGACGCGCTCGGCGACTTTGATCGCTTCATCCTTGCGGTCGCTCTCCCACAGGATCAGCGCTTCCTGCTCGAGGATCTCGGGCGCCTGGGGATAGCGCTGCTTCGCGCGCTCGACAAACGCGAGGCCGCCCTTGAGGTCTTTGAGAATGATGAAGATCGCGGCGCGCTTGCCGTACGCCTCGGCGGCGACCTGACCGGGCGCCTTGTCGATCGCGCGGTCGTACGCCGCCGCCGCCTTCTTCCAATCGCCATCGTCGAAGTACTTGTCGCCATCGCGCAGATCGTCCTCGACGGCAGCGTGCGCGCCTGCTGGTGCGATGACCGCGACGATCGCGATCGTGGCTGCAGCAACGAGTGCTCTCAATGAATCCTCCCGACGACCATCGTGATGTCGTCTTTGCGCATGGCTTCGCCGTAGAACTGGCCGGCGTCGGCGATGATCGCGTCGCGCATCTCGCCGGCATCGAGCGCGGCGGCTTTGCGCACCGATGCGCGGAAGCGCTTCTCGCCGTACTCCTCGCCGTTCTCGTTCTCGCACTCGACGATGCCGTCGGTGTACCAAACGAGCACGTCGCCGATCGCGAGCTCCGTCGTCTTCGCCTCGTACTTCGAGTTGCGATCGTCGCCGAGACGATTGCCGCGGATCATCAGCGAGCCGAACTCGCCTTTGCCTTCGCCGGGCCGGAACAGATACGGGAAGTTGTGGCCCGCGTTCGCATACGTGATCGTGCGCGTCTTCGGATCGATGATCGACGCGAAGCACGTCATCACGAACCGGCGTTGCGCGCTCTCGAAGATCGCGTGGTTCATGATCTCGAGCAGCGTCGTCACACTGACGTCATCGTGGTGGACGTAGCGCGCGCAGTCGCACGATGCCTTCGCAGCGGCGGTGATCATCGCCGACGGCACGCCGTGGCCCGTCACATCGCCGATCGCGACCAAGATCTTGCCGCCGACCAGCTCGGCCCACGTCCACCAATCGCCGCCCGTCTGTGCGGCCGGCTGGTAGAACCCGGCGAACGTCAGCGTACCTTTGCGCACCGGCGCATCGGGCGGTACGAGCGTCTCCTGGATCGCCTTTGCGACTTCGAGCTCTTGCTCGATGCGCGCTTTCTCCGCTGTCTGTTGCAACAGGATCGCGATCTGGTCGGCCATGAAGTTGAAGTTCTCGCCGAGCAGACCGATCTCGTCGCTGGAGGTCACGTCGACGCGCGCATCGAGATCGCCGCGCGCGATCTGATCGGCCTTCCACGCGAGCTGCTTGATCGGCTTGGAGATCGAAAGCCCCTGGAAGATCGCGAGCAGCGTGCCGATCAGCGCGAACAGCGCACCGACGGCGCCTGTGTAGAGCGCGGCCTTCTGCACCGCCTCGAGCTTCTTATCGTTCTCTTGCTGCTTGAACCACTCGACGGGGGCGAGGTCATAGCCGAGCACGACATAGCCCTGGCGCGCGGTCGGCGGCTCGGCCGCGATCGCGCCGGCGGCGGTTGGCTTCTCGCCGACGAAGATCGGATACGCGAAGATGAGATAGCTCGACGTGCCTGACGTGATCTCCGTCTCGACGAGCACGTTGCCGCCGCTCTTGCCGGCGTTCTCTTTCCATGTCGCCAGTACCTTCTGCCACGACTCGACCGTGATCGGGCCGAGCGCGGGCGTGACGTCCATGTCGTGCTGCTCGAACATCTTGCAGTCCATCTGCGTGCCTTCGTGGCAGTGCGCGATGACCTTCTGGTTGAGATCGAGCACGTACGCGAGCTTGAGGACGTAGTCCTTGTTGCCGGCCACGTCCTGCGTGTCTTCACGGACGGTGTTCTGGACGAGGTCGAGGATCTCTTTGTCGCGACCTTTGTCGACGATCAGGGCCGCGGTCGCTTGCGCGAACAGCGGCGTCCCCAGCTCGCCGATCTGTCCTCGGCTCTTTCTGAACAGCGCGATTTGCTTGGCGGCGGACTCGTCGAACGAGCGCCGAAGATTCATGACGTTAAGCAGTCCCGCGCCGACGCCCGTGACCACGATCAAAAGCGTGGTCGTAAGGATCATCTTGACGGAGATGCTCGCCCCGCGCTTAGCCATCCTTATTGGAGAGTATGCCAGCGCCGGCCAGACTGCTACCATTCGACGGGTGCCGGACTCAGCTCCACCTGCGCTTGCGCAGTTCCTGACCGAGTTCAAGCGGGTCTCGAACGCGATCGTCGATAGCTATTTTATCGTCGACACGGAGCGGCGAATCGTCGATTTCAACCGCGCGTTCTACGCGCTTTTGCCGCGGTCGGTCGCCAGAGGTTTGAAGGGAAAGCACTGTTACGAAGTGCTGGAGCTGAACATCTGCGCAAACGAGTGCATCGCTCGCCAATGCTGGGCCGATAACCGACACGTGCGTCTGGATGAGATCTCGGGAAACGTCGTAGGGGAGGCGCAGAAGCTCCGCTTCATCTTGTCGGCGGTGCCGATCACCGACGAGGCCGGCAACCACGTCGGCGCGCTCGAGATCCAGCGCAACGTCACCGACGAGGCTGTCGTTCAGGTCAAGTACCAAGAGATGCTCGAGAAGGAAGCCCGCGAGCGCGAACGCCTGGCGAACCAGGTGCGGATGCGCACGAAGGAGCTGCTCGAGACGAACCAGCTCTTATTGAAGACCCAGAAAGAGCTGCTCGCGTACAAGAAGGGCCTGACCGTCTGATCCGCTGACCCGGCTCGCGCGTACGATGCCGCCGTGCGCGTCCTTCTGCTCGCCTGCCTGATTGCCTGCGCCCATACGGCGAATCTGCCGCTTCGGCCCGACACCGCGCCGCCGGCCGGCTCGACGACCGAGGTGTTTACCGCGCGCGATGGCACCCAGCTGCTCGCGCGGTTTTGGGCGCCGAAAGGCACGGCCGCGGAGGCGAGGGCGGTGATCGTGATCATGCACGGCCTCAAGGACTACTCGGCGCGCTACGCCGAGCTTGCGACCAAGCTCGCCGCGGATGGCTACGCCGTGGCCGCGTTCGATCTGCGCGGGCACGGTCGCTCCGCGGGGCCGCGCGTCGCGCCCGACGCGTGGACCGATTATGTCGATGATCTCGATCGGTTCCTGACCGAGGTCGAGAAGCGCAATCCCGGCAAGCTCGTGTTCGTGTTCGGGCACAGCATGGGTGGCGCGATCGCGGCGCGCACCGCAGAGCTGCATCAACCGAAGATCGCCGGCCTCATCTTGTCGGGCCCGGCGCTCGCGATCGATGCGCCGCCGCTGCTCATCGCGGCGACGCGGATGACCGGCTTCACGATGCCGAACTTTGCCGCTTTGAAGCTGCCCAACGAGGACTTCTCCTCCGACCCGGCGATCCCCGCCGCGATGGACAACGACGAATTCATCGAGCAATCGGCCGGGCCCGCGAAGACCGCGGCGGGGCTCGTCGATGGCATGCGCGCGATCTGGGCCGATATCGATCGCTTGACGATGCCGCTGCTCGCGCTGCACGGCAGCGAGGACAAACTCACCGCGCCGTCGGGCAGCCGCGAGCTGATCGCGCACGCACCGGCCGCCGATAAGACGCTGCGCATCTACGCCGGCCTGTTTCACGACCTCGTGCACGAGCCCGAGCGCGACCAAGTGCAAGGCGACATCCTCGCGTGGCTCGACGCGCATCGCGGCGGTCCACCCGTGACGGCACCCGCGCTTCACGCAGGCGACCTCGCGGGCGATCCACGCGGCTGGACGCAAGCGGTGCAGCTCGGCGTCGGCATCTCGTACGGCTTCGACGAGAAACGCACGCGCTTCGGAGGCGATCTCGCCATCGCGATCGCGCGGCCGCGGCCGCTTGGTTTTCACGGCACGTTCACCGCGCGCTACGCGAACGCGCGCTATGCGATCGGGCTCAAGCCGGTCGGGGCGGCCGTTCGCTTCGGCGGATCGATGGTCGGACTCTCGGCCGGCGTCGCGCTCGTCACTGATGCGCAATTCGCGTTTGCAGCAACCGGCATGTATGAGCAGCCCGCGGGTCCGCTGCACGTCGGCATTCGCGCCGACTACGAGCACGCGTTTTTTGCCGGTGCGCGCAACGAGGGTCTGCTCGTCGGAACACTACGGCTTGGCGGAGATCGCCACTATTGGCCACATGCGCAGGCCGGCGTTGGGCCTACGCTTGCGCTCGGTTACGAGTGTCAAGGCGACACGTGCGGCATGATCGCGCTTCTAGGTTTGCAACTTTACGGCGTGGACTAGGTGTTGACGTGGCGCGGAAACTCTCGCAACGTCCGCGGCAGCATGCAGATGCCCTTCCCGACATTAGTCGATCGGCTCGCGCACCATGCGGTGTGCCAGCCGAGCCGGCGGGTGTTCTCGTTTCTGCGCGATGGCAACCACGCTGATGCTCTGACCTACGCCGAGCTCGATGAGCGCGCGCGTCACGTTGCCGTAGCCGTTCTCGACGCGACCACCGAGGTGCGTGGCGAGCAGCCCCGCGCCCTGCTGCTGCTGCCGCAATCGCTCGCATTCATCGATGCGCTGTTCGGATGCTTCTACGCGGCGGTGTGCGCCGTTCCCGCGCACGCGCCGACGGCGGCGCAGAGCCGGCAGGCGGTCACGCGTCTGCGCGCGATCGCGGCGGATGCGCGCCCGCACGTGGTCTTGACGACGCAGGACCGGCTCGCGATGCGCGATTCGGTCCCCGAGCTCGAGGGCGCGACCTGGCTCGCGATCGATGCGCTGCCCACCACGTCGTCCACGCACGCGTTCAAGCTGCGCACGCGCAGCGATGACCTCGCGATCTTGCAGTACTCGTCGGGCTCGACGGGTGATCCGCGCGGCGTGATGGTGTCGCACGGCAACCTCATCCACAACGAGGCGCTGATCCACGAGGCGTTCGAGCACTCGCCATCGACGATCGTGATCGGCTGGCTGCCGTTCCAACACGACATGGGCCTCATCGGCAACGTCCTGCAGCCCGTCTACGCGGGTGCCGAGTGCCTGCTGATGACCACGACCGCGTTCCTCAAGCGGCCGCTTCGGTGGCTCGAAGAAATCTCGCGCCACCGCGCGACGTCGAGTGGTGCGCCGAACTTCGCGTACGAATCCTGCGTTCGCCACGCCGAGCAACACGGCTGCGGCGATCTCGATCTCTCGAGCTGGACGCTCGCGTACGTCGGCGCGGAGCCGGTGCGCGCGACGACGCTCGAGCGCTTCGTGCAAATGTTCTCGCCGCACGGCTTTGCGCGCGAGGCGCTCTACCCGTGCTACGGCCTCGCCGAGGCGACGCTGATGGTCACCGGCGGCATCAAGGCCGAGCCGTTCCGCGCGCTGACGTTCGATCGGCCCGATGGTCGCGGCCCCGCGCAGCGCGTGAGCTGCGGCGCCGTGCGCTTTGGCCAGCGCCTCGCGATCGTCGATCCCTCAACGGGGCGTCGAGTCGCGAGCGGCGACGGCGAGGTCTGGATCCAAGGCCCTAGTGTCGCGCGCGGTTACTTCGGCCGCCCCGATGCGACGCGCAGCACGTTCGGCGCTCGCCTCGAAGGCGAAGACGGCATGTGGATGCGCAGCGGCGACATCGGCCGCCTCGTCGATGGCGAGCTCTACGTCACCGGTCGCCTCAAGGATGTCGCCGTCGTCAACGGCGTCAAGCACGCGGGCGAGGACATCGAATACACGATCGAGTCCGTCTGCGAGCGGCCGCTGCGCCCGAACGCGTGCGCGGTGTTCGCGATCGATGACGGCGAGCGCGAGGATCTCGTCGTGATCCAAGAAATCGATCGCGGCGCATCGGCACCGTGGAATGACCTCGC
>Ga0070698_100001756_pt1 | contig 24189 bp, 27 predicted proteins | sample KBSK1502metaG_FD_65477 | JGI IMG/M metagenome (GOLD analysis project Ga0070698, IMG submission 65477) | Corn, switchgrass and miscanthus rhizosphere microbial communities from Kellogg Biological Station, Michigan, USA - KBS K1-50-2 metaG | ecosystem: Host-associated > Plants > Roots >... | reverse complement strand
ACCGTGATGCTGCTCGACGCCGCTACGACCCAGCCTTCTCCCGCCTTGTAGTAGCTGACGAAGTCTATCCCTTTGGCCTCGCGATCGGATGTCGGCGTAAAGCTGGAAAAGCTGACCAGATAGCGCGGAGTACTGGCGGTGAGCTGAGGAATTATGTTGTCGAAGCTGACGTTATTGAACGTGCATACGACCCCCATGACCGTGCAGACCGCCTTTCCGAAGTCGATATCCCACCCGACGATGGCACCCGTGGTGGGATCGATCGACTCGTCAGGCGGGTAGGTCGCATCGGTCGCTATCTGAATCGGCGTTGGCACCGACGATGGGACCTCGGCCGCGATGCTGGCCACCTTGTGCGGGCCGCCCGAGCTCGAGGCCGCCGGACCTGCTGAACTGCCGCCGCAGGCGGCGAGCGTGATAGCCACCGTGACCAGGATCATTGGCAAACGCTTCATGCTTCTCCTCCCCTACCGATCTTCTAAAGCCCGAAATGAAACGCTGCCAGAATTGTAGGCGACCGAGCTGGACGACCTCGGGAAGGCAGCCTGGGGGCCGGGATTTTCCCTCCCGGGGAGGGCGGCGTGGTCGGCTTACCCGACCGGCACGCGCGTCAGGTAATCAAAGATCAGCTGGGACCAGGATTCCATGTCGAGGTAGTAGCTGCGCATCGCGTCGAGCGGCATGAGCGCCCCGGCCAGCTTGTCGACCTCGCGGATGGAAATCTCCGGCCGGTCGCCCTCGACCAGGAAGATCAGCCCAACGTGCACCCGGCCGACCGGTGTCGTCTGGTCGTTGATCGCGCCCAACAGCCGCGATGAGAAGTGGCCGCTGTAGACCACCTCCTCCTCCCACTCGCGCCGCAGTCCGGCGTCGATCGGGTCGGCAGCGCCGGCGACGTCCTCGGGATTGATGTGCCCGCCGACACCCAGCGAGTAGAGGTGGCGCAGCCGTCGCTCGCTCGAGCGGCGCAGCCGGTGCGTCAGGAAGTAGCGGTCGCCATGGCGAAAGATGACGTAGGGGATGATCTGTGGTTCGGTCGGATCCTCCTCGACCTCGCGACGTGGACGGAAGCGGTAGTTCGCGCGCACCCGCGCGAGCAACTCGTCGAGGCCTGTCGCCCGAAAGCCCGTCCACTCGCTGCCGCCAAACAGTTCCTCCCTCGGAACGACCAGGACATCCTCGCGCGCGCCCACGGATTGAGTCTAGCGATGCATCCGGCCGCTGGCGCTAGTCGTGACGATTGTGACGCTCGCCGTCGTCGGTCGGCGCTGGCACTGGCGTCGGCTTCGGCGTCGCTTGCGGGGTCGGGTCTGGTGTGGCCTGCTCGCCGATGACGAGCGCCGGCGCGGTACCACTCTCCACTTGCTCGATACGATCGAGCTCGTCGCCGGCCTCGGCGACCAGCTGCTTGATGCCCGCGACGTCATCGTCACGATTGGCATTGACCCGCTCCACCGCATCGAGCTTGACGCGCAGGGCGTGAAGGGCGTCTCTGGTGGCCGGCGGGTTGGCGGGATTCTTCAGCGATACCGCCGCGTCGTCGACGATGACCGTGAAGGCGCGCAGGCTGTTCGCGGCGAGGCGCGGCTTGTGGTTGGCGGCCATCGCCTGCGCCTCCCGCAGCCGCTCACCGGCCAGTTGCAGTTGCACGCTCAGGCGCTCGTTTGCTGGCGTCAGGGCCAGGCGGACACCTTCTTCGATTTGCTTGACGGGATAGAGCGGGTTATCCGGCAATGCGGACGGCGCGGCGAAGGCAGAGCCCGCAGCGGCCAGCGCGGCGACCGCCGCCACGGCGAAGGCCAGGCCAAGGCGCCGATACCCGGCAAAGGTGGGGATCCGCAGCGTGCGCCGCTGTGGCAGCACGGCCTGAAGCTTCAGCCAGAAGGAGGCCACCGCGATGGGCGGGGCGGGTGGGAGGGTGACCAGCAACAGGTTGAGCTCGCGCACCTCCCGCAGCTCGGCAGCGCAAGCCGCACACCCGGCGATGTGCCCGTCGATGCGACGGCGTTCGTCGGCCGCCAGCATGCCGTCGGCGTACGGGATCAGCCAGTCGCGCGTCGTTGCATGACTCAACATCTGGATTACGACCTCTGTCTGGTAAAACGGGGCGAATTCACGCCGTATTCGCCTCCTCGCTGCGCACGAGATCCCCGAGGCGTTCGCGCAGCAGCCGCTTGGCACCGTTCAATCTCGACATGACCGTGCCCAGGGGGATGTCGAGCGTCTTCGCGATCTCCTCGTAACTGAGCTCACCGAAGGCTTGCAGGGCGATCGTGTCGCGGTAGTGTGACGGCAGGCTCGCGATTGCCTGACGGACCGCCCGCTGCAGGTCATGCCGGGTCGCCACGTCCACCGGATCCAACTCTCGACTGGCCGGCGGTTGCTCCATGCCATCGAGCGAGACCACCGGGCGGCGCCGGCGCAGGGCATCGGTGACGGCGTTGGCCGTCACCCGGTGCAGCCAGTGCTTGAAGGGTTTCTCGTGCCGATAGCCGGGAAGCGCCTTGTAGACCTTGAGGAAGACCTCCTGGGCGACGTCTTCCGCCAGGCTGAGCTCGCCAAGTGCTCGGAAGGCGACGTTGATCACCAGCCGGTGGTAACGGATCACGAGCTGGCGGAAGGCTTCCTGGTCGCCCGCCGCGCTCCGATCGATCAACCGGCGTTCTTCGGCATCCCCCTCGATCGAGGGAGCATCTTCCACCCTGGCCATCTCCCGACGGTGTGACGCCGGCCGGGGGCCCGGCTTGCGACGCGAGCTAGGTGGTGGGCTGCCGGCGCAGGTCGCTCAGGAACCGCCGCACCTGGGTGGCCGGGTCATCCGGGGCGCGCGCAATCGCGTCGAGCAGGGCGCTCGCCACGATTACCCCATCGGCCTTGCCCTCCAGTGCCCGGAGGTGCTCGGCCCGCGAGATGCCGAAACCGACCACGATGGGCAACCCTGTCTGCCGCCGTACCGTCGCGATCAACGGCAGGAGCGCCGGATCCAGCTCCGCGCGCGCGCCGGTCACGCCGGTGACGGCAATGCAATAGATAAACCCGGTCGCGGCCCGGCAGGCGGCCGCGATGCCGACCTCGCTGCTGGTCGGCGCCACGAAGAACACGAGGTCGACTTGAGACGCGTCGGCCGCGCGGCGCAGGTCCGCGGACTCGGTGGCAGGAAGGTCGGGCACGATCAGTCCATCGACGCCGGCCTCGGAGACCGCGCGGCAAAACCGTTCGAGACCGAAGGCCAGGATCGGATTCAGATACGTCATGAACAAGAGCGGCACGTCGGTCGTTTTCCGGGCCGCCGTCGCCGCCTCCAACGCCCGAACGACGGTCATGCCTCCCTTCAACGCCAGCTGGGACGCGGCCTGGATCGTGCGACCGTCGGCGAGCGGGTCAGAAAACGGGATGCCGAGCTCGATGGCGTCGGCGCCCGACTCGACGGCGGCCTCGACGAGCGACGGGGTGACGCCGAGGCGCGGATAGCCGACCGTGAGGTAGGCGATCAGCGCCAGGCGCCGCTCCGCAGCAAGCCGGGCGAACGTCGCGGCAATCCGGCTCACGCGCCGCTCGCGCTCCGGACGATATCGAGATCCTTATCGCCCCGACCGGACAGATTGACGAGCACGAGATCCTCCGCCGCGAGCTCGGCCGCCAGCGGCATCGCGTAGGCAATCGCGTGCGAGCTCTCGAGCGCCGGGATGATGCCCTCCAGCCGCGAGGTCTGGTGGAAGGCTTTAAGCGCCTGCTCATCGGTGACACTGACGTACTCCGCCCGGTGCTGGTCGTGCAGGAAGGCATGCTCGGGTCCGACCCCGGGATAGTCCAATCCCGCGGAGATGGAGTGGGTCGCCAGCACCTGGCCGTCCTCGTCCTGCAACAGGTAACTGAACGAGCCGTGCAGCACGCCGGGACGACCGCCGACGATGGAGGCTGCGTGGGCCCCGCTCTGGAGCCCACGCCCGGCCGCCTCCACGCCGACCAGTCGAACCGGGTCGTCATAGAAGGGCGCGAAGATCCCGATGGCGTTGCTCCCGCCGCCGACACAGGCGACCACCGCCGTCGGCAGCCGCCCGGTCTCGGCCAGCATCTGCGCCCGCGCCTCGCGCCCGATCACCGACTGGAACTCGCGGACCATCAACGGGTAGGGATGCGGGCCGACCGCCGATCCGATCACGTAATGGGTGGAGCGAACGTTGGTCACCCAGTCGCGGATCGCCTCGTTGGTCGCGTCCTTGAGTGTCCTGCTGCCGCTCTCGACCGGCGTCACCGTGGCGCCGAGCAGCTGCATCTTGTACACGTTGATCGCCTGGCGCGCCATGTCGTCGACACCCATGTAGACCTCACACTGGAGGCCGAACTTCGCGCAGACGGTAGCGACCGCGACACCGTGCTGGCCCGCCCCGGTCTCGGCGATGATCCGGCGCTTGCCCATGCGGCGCGCGAGGAGCACCTGCCCCAGCGCATTGTTGATCTTGTGCGCGCCGGTATGGCACAGGTCTTCGCGCTTCAGCCAGATTGCGGCGCCGCCGGCTTGTTCGGTCAGCCGGTCCGCACGATAGATCGGTGTGGGCCGGCCGCTGAAGCTGCGCGAGAGCCCTTCGAACTCGCGCCTGAAGGCGGCATCCTGCTGCACCGCGGTGAACGCCGCCGCCAGCTCCTCGACAGCCGCCATCAGCGTCTCCGGGATGTACTGGCCGCCGTAGCTTCCGTAGCGGCCGCGCGCGTCTGGCGTCGTTTGACTCATGACCGATCCGCGCGGCGGACCGCCTCGACAAATGCGCGCAGTTTGGCGTGATCCTTGCGGCCAGGTTCGGCCTCGACGCCGCTGCAGACATCGACCGCCCAGGGGTGGAGCTCGCGTACGGCACCGTCGACGTTATCCGGCGTCAAGCCCCCGGACACGACGACGGGATACCGCCGGGCGACCGCCTTGGCTTGCGGCCACGCCCATGCTCGCCCGGTGCCGCCGATAGTGTCGGGCGTCCAGGTGTCGAACAGCGGGTGGTCCCCACTCTCGAGCGGGATGGCGGTCAGGTCTTCCCCCTCCTGCACCCGGAAGGCCGGCAGCAGGAGCAGGCCGAGCGAGCGATCCTTCTCGGTCAGCGGCCGGTAGACCTGAATCGCGGTCAGGCCACAGGCTTGCGCAACCTGGCCAATCTGCTCGGGGGTTTCATCGATGAAGACGCCGACCCGCTCGACCCCGGCCGGCACCTGGGCGATCACCCCTTTGATCTCGTCGACGCGAACCTGGCGCTTGCTGCGCGTGAAGATGAACCCGAGCAGGTCGGCGCCCAGCTCGACCGCTAGTTCGACGTCGTCGCCCCGGGTGTTGCCGCAGATCTTGATCTTCGTCACGATCCGCTCAGCTCCCGGACTTTCGCATCGAGATCCGCAGCCCGAAGGAGCGACTCGCCGACCAGTACCGCATCGACCCCGCGGCGACGGAGTTCGTCAACGTCGGCGCGGCTCTCGATGCCGCTCTCGCTGATCACGATCCGGCCGGCCGGGATCAGGGGTCGCAAACGCAGGGTGGTCTCCCTGTCGGTCCTCATCTTTGCGAGATCACGATTATTGATGCCGATGATGATGGCATCGGCTCGAAGGGCGCGATCCACCTCCTCCTCCGAGTGAACCTCGACCACCACCTGCATCAAAAGCCGAGTCGCCAGCGCTTGAAGGTCGCGCAGCGCCCCATCGTCCAGCACGCCCACGATCAGCAGCACCGCGTCGGCGCCGACGGCGCGGGCGGCCAGCACCTGGATCGGGTCGATGATGAAATCCTTACAGAGGACCGGCACATCGACGGCCGCCCGGACCGCCTGCAGGTGATCGAGGCTGCCACCGAAGAATTCGGGCTCGGTGAGGACGGAGATGGCAGCGGCGCCGTTCGCGGCATAGCGCCGGGCCAGCCGCACCGGATCATAAGGGCGCTGCAGCAGGCCGCCGGAGGGCGAGCGCTCTTTGCACTCGGCGATCAGCGCCACCCCGGTCCGGCGCAATGCCTGGCGAAAATCCCGCGGCGCGGGCGCTGCCCCGACCGATTGCGGCAACCCGGCCTCCACGCCGCTGGCCTTGAGCTCCGCGATCGCGGCGCGCCGTGATTGAAGGATGCGATCGAGAATGGGGGCGGCTTTCGTGGCCATCAGCGGGAGTCCACCGCCCCGACTAGGCGCGGGCTGCGGTCTTTTCCAGGACTCCTTTCATCCGCTTGACGCCCTCCTCGATCTGGTCGATCGCGTTTGCATAGGAGAGCCGCAGATAGCCCTTCCCCATTTCGCCGAACGAGGTGCCGGCGAGCAGCGCGACGCCGCCCTCGTTGAGCATGCGGTCCGCCAGCTCGCGCTCGTTCTGTCCGGTCTTGGTGATGTTGGGGAACACGTAGAAGGCGCCGAGCGGCCTGTGACAGCTCACGCCTGGCAGCGCGTTGAGCCGGTCGACCACGAGGTCGCGCCGGCGCTTGAACTCGGCCACCATCGCCTGGACGGCGCCATCCGATCGCGGCGAGAGCGCCTCGATCGCCGCTATCTGGGTGAAGGCGGCCGCGCAGGAGCTGCTGTTGATCATCAGGGTCTCCATCTTCTGGGCCAGCGGCAAGGGCGAGACCGCGAAGCCGAGCCGCCAGCCGCACATCGCATACGCCTTGCTCAATCCATCCGAGTAAATCGTCCGCTCGAGCATGCCCGGCACCGTCATGATCGAGGCGTGATGACCGTCGTAGGTGATCTGACCGTAGACCTCGTCGGTCAGCACGTAGAAGTCGTGCTTCATCGCCAGCTCCGCGATCTGCTCGAGGTCGCGGCTCGATAGCACCCCGCCGGTCGGGTTGTGCGGCGAGTTGATGACGAGCACCCTGGTGCGCGGTGTGATCTTCTGCTTGAGCTCTTCGATGTCGAGCCGGAACTGGTTGCGCTCGCGCAGTGGAATGCCGACCGGGGTGCCGCCGGCGAGCGTCGCCACCGAGGCATAGATCGGATAGCCCGGATCCGGGACGATCACCTCGTCTCCCCGGTCGACCAGCGCCAGCATGGTGAAGAGCAGGACGTTCTTGGAACCCGGCACCATCACCACCTGCTCGGGCTTGACCTCGACCTCGTACGAGCGCCGAATCCATTCGGCGACCGCCTTGCGGGCCGGCATCAGTCCGCCGGCGGGCGTGTAGTGCGTGTAGCCGTCGCGCAAGGCGCGCTCGGCGGCCTCGACGATGTTCGGCGGTGTCGGAAAGTCGGGCTCCCCGATCTCCAGGTGGACGATGTCGCGCCCCTGCGCTTCCAGCTTGCGCGCTTTCGCCAGGACCTCGAACGCCGTCTCGGTGCCGATCTCCGACATGCGGCGGGCGAACTTCATTTCGCTCATCCTCTCACGCCAAACGGACCGAGGTCTCCCCGAAATGGCATCCAGCTGACCCGCACGTCCTGGACTTGCGCCATTCGCGGTCCCATGCGGAGCGCATCGAGAAACCGCTCCAGCGAGGACGCGTCGCCCTCGGCCTCGACCTCCACCGCGCCATCGTAGCGGTTGCGGACATAGCCATCGAGGCCAAGCCGGCGGGCGTTCGACTCGGCAAAGTAGCGGAAGCCAACTCCCTGGACGTCGCCGAAGATCTCCGCCTTGAGGCGGCGTTTCAACGTCTCAAACGCTCGTTTGGCACGTCCGCGCCACTCGCGTCGGGCGACGCCCGGCTGCCTTATCGGGCAATCAGGCGTGCGCCAGCGGGCCGGCCGTCACGACGACCGAGACGCGCTTGGGCGCATCCGGGATGGCCTGCAGAGTCCGGCGGACGACCGGCAGATAAGCCTGTACGAGCTGACGGGCCGACTGCTCGGTGGGGGCGCCGATCACCAGCCGCTGGTCGTCGCAATGGCAGCAGGTAGCGGTGCCTTCCCAGAGGTAGTAGGCAGATTCCGGCAGGTTCAGGCTCAAAAGGAGCTGGAGCTCCCGCCAGACTGCACTGCCCTGCATTGCACCTAATCGTACTCCCGCAGGCGCACCTAAGCTAGGGTCAAATGTCCTTGACGGACGACCTCAAGTCCCGGGCAACGGAGCTCGGCTTCTGCGGCGTAGGCGTCACCGGCGCCCAGCGGTTTTCCGAGGCGGAAACCGCCGCCGCCGACCGGACCCAAAAGGGCCTGATGGACGGCCTGTCCTGGTGGAGCGAGGCTCGGGCTCATGCCAGCGCCGATCCTCGACGAGCTACACCGGCTGCCCGCAGCGTGATCGCTCTCGCCTTCCCCCATCCCAGGCCCGAGGCGGAATCGCCCTCCCCCCTTGTGGGGAACGGCGCAACATCTCCCTCCCCCCTTGCGGGGAACGGCGCAACATCTCCCTCCCCCCTTGCGGGGGAGGGTCGGGGTGGGGGGTCTGTTGACCGCCCACGCGGACGCGTCGCCGCGTACGCGCTTGGCCGCGACTACCACGAGGTTCTGCTCGAGCGGATGCAGCCACTGCTCGCGATGCTGCGGGAGCGAGGTCACGTGGCGAAGACCTACGTCGACCACGGCTGGATGCTGGATCGCGCGGCGGCGGCTCGTGCCGGTCTTGGCTGGCTGGGAAAGAACACCAACCTTCTCATCCCTGGTGTCGGTTCGAACGTGTTGCTGGCCGAGATCGTCACCTCTGCCGAGCTCGAGCCGGACCGGCCGCTGAAGAAGACGTGCGGCAGCTGCGATGCCTGCATGCGGGTCTGCCCCACGGGCGCGCTCATCGAACCCGGCGTGCTGGACAACCGGCGCTGCATCTCCTTCTGGACCATCGAGCACCGCGGCGTCATCCCGCTCGACATGCGGCCGCTGATCGGCGACTGGATCTTCGGCTGCGACCTCTGCCAGGAGATCTGCCCGGTCAACGTGAGCCCCCGGGCAGCCAAACCGGACGCCGAGGCGCTCGACGCCTTCGGCCCGACGATCGAGGCGCGACCGCAGCTCGAAGAATTGCTGACCCTGGACGAGGCCGGCTTCCGCGCCCGCTTTAGAAACAGCGCGGTCTGGCGAACGCGACGGTCCGGACTGCTTCGCAACGTGTGCATCGCCCTCGGCAACATCGCCGATCGCACGTCGGTGCCGGCGCTGGCCACCGCCCTCGATGACGTGCAACCCCTGGTCCGCGGCCATGCGGCGTGGGCGCTGGGGCGGCTCGGCGGCGCGGCCGCCCGCGCTCACCTCGCGCAGGCCGTCAGGCGCGAGACCGACGCCTGGGTGCGGGACGAGTGCGCGCTGGCGCTGCAGGCGTGCGGGCCGCTCGTCGTCCCGTCAGTGGTTTGACGGCCGTCCCCTCCTCGGCCCGCGCCAGCATGAACAGCAGGTCCGAAAGCCGATTGGTGTAGCGGAGCACTTCCGCGTTGCGCAGCTGTCCGCCTTGCTGCAGACCGACGATGCGGCGCTCGGCCCGGCGCAGCACGGCGCGAGCCATATCGAGGGCGGCGGCCGCCGGCGTGCCACCGGGGATGACGAACGCGTCCGGCAGCGGAACGCGGCGCTCGAGGTCGATGATCTCGCTCTCGACGCGGCTGGTGAAATTCGGCGTCACAACCATGAAATGCTGCTCCAGCTTGTCGTACTGGGCAGCATCGGTCGCCAGCTCGGCGCCGACCGTGAAGAGCTCGCTCTGGACCCGCAGGATGATCGCATGCCGGCCGCGGTCCTTGACCAGGGCGCGGGCCGCGCCCAGCGTCGAGATCGCCTCATCGACGGCGCCGTACGCCTCGGTGCGCGGATCCGTTTTGGCGACGCGGCCACCGTAGAGGAGGCCGGTCTCGCCCCCATCCCCCGTCTTCGTCACAATGCTCTTTCGCGCGATGGTGATGTCCTAGGCGGCGCCTCGAGCGAGCACTTCCTGGGTCCAGTGCTGTAAGACCTTGCGATGGCTGGCGAAGGCCAGCGGCGGCAGGCCGTCCGGGCGGAACCACCCGACCTGCTGCACCTCGTCGCCGGCCGCGGGATTGCCGGCGGTCAGCCGGGCGCGATACGGGAGGATGACGATGCCCTCCTCGTCCATCACGATGTGCTGCACCGCGAGCAGCTCCAGCGGCTCGACGCGCACCTGGACCTCTTCCATGCATTCGCGGATCAACGCGTCCTGCGGGTGCTCGTCCCAGTCGACATAGCCACCGGGCAACCCCCAGAGGCCGCGGCCCGGCTCGATGTCGCGCAGGACGAGAAGGACGCGCCCGCCGTCCTCGATCAGCGCCGCCACGACCACTTTGGGATTGCGGAAGAAAATCCGGTCGCATTGCGGACAGACACTCAGGCGCTGCTTCGCCACCAGCCGGGTCTCCGTCTTCGACCCGCAGTTGGAGCAGTACGCGTTCATCGGCTGCGGCTCAGCCGCCACCCTGCCGGCAACACCAGTGCCGCCGCGGCCAGCTTGATCGCGTCACCGATCAAGAACGGGTAGAGCCCGAAGTCCAACACCTTCGTCGGCGGAACGAAATGGGCGAGCCAGAGCAGCCCGAAGAAGTAGATCGCGACCTCGCCGGCGATCATGGCGACCACGGTACGGGGTAAGTCTTTCGTCCAGCCGAGGTCAGCAAACCAGCCCACGATGAAGGCCGCCGCCACGAAGCCGGCCAGGTATCCGTAGCTGGCCGCGCCCGGCGCTGCGGCGAACACTGGAAGGCCCACCACACCTTCAGTGATGTACAGGAGCATCGATGCGGTGCCAAGCCGAGCGCCCAGGGCCGCGCCGCATAGCAGAACGGCGAATGTCTGGCCCGTGATGGGAACGGGCGTGAACGGCAGCGGTATCGCGATGTGGGCCATCAAGCCCGTGAAGAGGCTGAACGCGATGACCAGGCCGGCATCGCTGGCGAGCGATCGCTCCGGGACCCAGTGACGTGCCAGCGTGGCCGATGGCTCCGTCCGCACGGAGAAATCCTAACGCGTCAGAACCGAGCGCGGGCTACGAACTGCCAGCAACCAGGTCGATACGCATGGTCCAGGATCCGCCAACCTGGCCAACTTTCTTGAACCCGACACGCTCGTACAGGCGCTGGGCCGGATTGTCGGCCTCGACGCTCAAGCTGACGGCCGGATGCCCGGCTTGCCTCGCAGCGTTCAGGGTTGCGGTCAGAAGCGCCAACCCGATGCCGGAGCCACGGCGCGTGGGAACGACCGCGATGCTCAGTTCCGGAATGGTCGTGTCGATGAATCCATATCCAGGCCGTTCGCGGCCCAAGAGCCGCAGCCACGCCGCACCAACCGGCTGCCCCTGCTCCTCGGCGATAAAACCCATGTCTCCCGGACGTCCCCACCCATCGACGTATCGAGCGACGTGGTCGTCAGATAGCACCGATTCCCTGGAGTCGTTTTCCTGGCCCGGCCGCCAGCGAGCCGCATAAAAGGACATCTCACGGATCACGTGGAGGTCACTCGCCAACGCCGGACGAAGCTCTGCGACGGTCCGATACTCGGCCGGCAAGTCGAGACCGAATCGGCGGTGCAGCTGCTGGACATCGTGAGCGTCGCTCGGCGAGATCGGATAACCCGTGTAGTAGGTGATCAGGAAGTTTGGCGATACGCATTGCACGGCCTCGCCGCCAACCACACCTCTTCCGGTGAGCGCCCCAGCCTCATACATCTCCTGTTTGCCATCCGGCAAGGGAGGTCCATACAGACCGTTGCCGGAGTCGTCGAAGACGATCGTGTGGACATCGACTTTGCGACCGCTGCCGTCGTGCAGAACGAAGTTAAAGGGCCGCCCACCTTCTTCTCGGCTGAATCCCTCTTTTGCCAGGATGCCAACCAAGCGCGTCAGGTCACGGTCGCGGAGGACGATGTCGAGGTCGTCGTGGCTCCGCGTCTGTTCGCCAAGCAACGCATCCACCGCCCAGCCTCCATCGAGCCAGACCTCGATGCCGGCTTTGGCGAACAGACGCACGAGGTGCGCTACGTTGTCACTGGTCATCGGATAACGAATGCCCTCCGCCGTCGTTATATCAGCGGTGAACCCAATGCGATTGTCGCTGCTCGTGGTCGTCCTCCTGAGCACCGCCTGCTCGCAGCAGGCCGGCGCACATCGATCGCCCGCGGCCGCAACAGTCTCGCCATCGCCATCTTCTGTAAGCCCATCCGGCCCCGCCGCCACGTCGACCCCCGCCGACAGCGCACTCCCGTGGATTCGCGGCAGTGCCGTTGCCGTCCTGACCACCCAGATTGCTTTGGTGAGCGCAGGCGACCAGATTCTGCGGACCTCCGACGGCGGCGGAACCTGGAGTGTTGTGCGGGACGGTCCGATCGCATCCGAGGATTACATCCGGGACCTGCAGTGGGTTGGCGACATCGCCTTTGCGGCGTCCACCCACGGACTCTTCCGGTCCGGACCATTGGGCTCTGGCTGGCAACAGGTTTCAACGCGGTCGGACCTCTATCACCTCGATTTCTTGACTCCGACTCTCGGCTATGCCATCGCTGATCCGCAGTCGCTCGGTGACGGGTCCGTTCTGATGCGGACCCTCGATGGCGGCCGCTCGTTCGACCCGGTCGACGCGGGCATGCCCACGGTCCAATGGGTGCAATTCGTCTCGAACCAGCTCGGCTGGACAGCCGGACCGCGAGGGATCGCCGCGACTCGCGATGGCGGACTGCATTGGACGCGCCAGGTAACCTTCCCACCCGGGTTCTTCGATCCTCCCCCCGGTTATCCCGCGGTGTGGACTGCCCAGGTCGGTTTTCGCGACTCGCTGCACGGCTTTGCCTACTACCGGACGCGCGGCACAATCATGAGCCAGAGCGGGGGCGTCCTCTACTACACGGCCGATGGGGGAACGACCTGGCAGGGCAAGGCCTGCACATGTGGCTACGTGACCATCCCGCCCGAGGTGCTCATGGGCGCAAAAGCCGTTCTCCCAGGTGGCCTGATCGAGAGTGGTTTAGATGTGACGGGTGGCGCATCGGCTTCGATCGTCAGCGCGGACGGAGTCATGAATCACACGGACGTCTGCACAACGTTCGTGTCCGGAGCTTCCTGGACTTGCTCCACTTTGCCGTTCGTAAAATTCTCGCCTGGACGCCTGGCTTCTCTGGGACCGACCCGCTGGCTGGTCTTGACGGTGCTCGATAAGCTGGAGGTCATCATCGCAACCAGTGGCGATGGTGGCGCAGGCTGGACCGTCCGGACCACGGTCAAGGCAGGATAGGCTGCCCTGGGGTGCGCTACGAAGCGCTTCCGGCCGGGATCTTCTCGACTTCGGGGCGGGGCGTCAACAGCGCAAGGTCGTCTTCGGTCAGCGGCGTCGACTCCAGCGTGCGTCCCGTCTTGGCCGCCGCAACGATTTCATCTTTGTGCAACCGGATCCGGCGAGCGCCGAGCGGGCACTTCAGGTACTCGGCCAGCGGCTCATCGCAGTAGCCCATTCGCTGGTCGCCGCACTTGGGTTGCACCGGCTTGGCCAGTTCCGGAAAGCGCGCCTTCAACGCGTTGCGCGCTTTGGCCCACATATGCCGGATCTCCCACTGCGCGCGCCAGCAGAGACGCAGGTCCGCAATGTGCAGGAACTCCTCGAAGTTCACCGTAAAGGTGAGGTTCGTGGAGGCGGCGTTGGGCAGGAGAAAGCGGGCGTCCTCCGCCGGAACGCCCGCCTTGAGCGCCTGGTCATAGAGCTCACCGACGCGTCGCATGAAGGCCATGTACTCTTCGCGCAGGCCGGCTTGCTCCCAGGTTTCCGGGACCACGAAGGGAAAGTCCGCATCCTTGAAGGCGTAATAGCGCTGCGACTGCTGGTCGAAGGTGATGCCGTTGTTGTGCCGGACCAGCTGGTGGCTGGCGGCGCGCGACAGACCACTGACCGCGAAGGTGAAATAGACCTGGGTGCGCGGCGAGGAGTGTCCGCTTTTCAGCTTGTCGAAGATGAACGTCTTCATCTTCTCCTCTGAAATCTTCCCGGACTCGATGTCGGCCCAGATCTGCTGCGGCGTGAACTTCGAGTAGCAGGTGCGGAAGGCGACATACATAACCCGGATCGGATCAGGGGTATGCGTGAGCAGCTGGACGTCGACGACGGTATCCATCCGGGAGCCAGTCCATGCTAAGACCCCAACATATTGGTGTCAAGGCCTTGTTTCTCCACAATCTGTGGATATCTTGGGGAGAAAAGTATCATGAGCCGGGATGCCGGTCAGCGAGACGGATTTCCAACTTCAGGGCCGGGTCGACAACTACCGCGAGATTCTGTTCGAGCTTCTCGTCGCGCTCGACGCCCTCGTTCAGGCTCAACTCGCCACCGTCAATCGGGAGAAGCTCGGCGGCCGCGGCCGGGTTACGTATGAAACTCGGCCCCCACGCTGGACCCTGGCCTGGCGGGGCAAAGGCCGCAACTATGAAGTCAACCTGATGGCCTTCGCCCAGGGAGGCGCCTGGGTGATTCATGGACGGATGGGCCTCGACCGCCCGTTTCGCAACCTCAAGAGCGTCCGCGAGCGTGACGAGGCCACGCTTCGGCAGGAGATCCTGGACCAGGTCGCGACCGACGAGACGGTCCTCTAACCGGAGCTCAGCGCCCGAGACCGCGGTCCAGCTGCGGCCGCGATCGTTGAAGCATGAACGCACCTGCGTAAAGCAGCGCAATCACCATCAGCACCGCCCGGTAGGCGGTCACCAACGAGGCATAGTCGAGAGCATCAAAAGCTGAGCGCGATCAGCCGGACGCGTGAGACTCCGTCGACGACGCCGATAACGAGAACCACTCCAAGCTCAAGGCGGAATTCTGTCATGCGCTGGATCGCGGCTTGAAGTGCTGTGTAACGGAATCGCGCCATCCAGCGTTGGTGCAGCGGGAGACCAACCAGCAGAAAGGAGCGACGTGATTCCGCGAGGTCGCGGACCGTAACGGTCGATTACATCATCAGCAGCGGCGCGCACTATCGGCCGCGCCGCAAGAAAGGACAACAGCATGAAGATGCGACTTCTCCCGGCATTGGGAATCACCGGACTCTTTTCAATTGCGCTGGCAGGCTCGGCGATGGCCGGCGGCTGGCCGGCGCCGGGCACCTATCGGATGACGGACACATCGGCGGATGCGGACCTGGTCGGGCCGAGCACGATAGTGTGCGGCCCGAAGGGCTGTGGGCCTGGACCCAGCGACTTCGCTTTCGTCACGGTCGACCGCGGTCTGCACACGTTTAAGCCCCGGGGTAACGTGCCACTGGTGCAGCAGAGCGGGACGATGCTCAATCTCTTTCTATACACGACCTCCGGGGCGAGCGTTTCCGGGTGCTGGATCATCGCCGACGGCGACTTCACCGTCGCCCAGGATCTCTCCAGCGCATCACTCGCGACCACCGTCCCCGGCGAGTCGAACTGCCCCGGGACGCCGCTTGCCGTCTCGTCGACGAACGTCGTCACGGGCAAGGGCGGTGGAGGCGGCGGCACCGGACCGATCACCCTGAACCTCAACTGGACCTACAAGGGCGTCGTCAGCCACGGACGTGACGACGGCATGTTCACCTGCGGCAGCTTCACGACGGTGGCCGGCCAGGACTTCGATCATGCCAGCGCCGGAGCGCAAGGCCAGATCACTGGGGCGAGTGCGAGCCTGACGTCGGACTTCGCGTCGATCGAACACAGCTCGAGTAACCAGGTCGTCAAAGGCACGCCGGTCGACGCCTGCTTCTCCTAGGCGCGACGGCGTCCGGTGCTGAAGGACCGCCGGCCGCCGGCGGTCCTCACGTGCCACCTTCTATTGGATTGCGAGGCTCTCGAGAGAGAGAAACAGCTTGGCTGTCATCGTGCCGACTAGGAACCGATTACGCTCCAGGCAAGTTCTTCCCATCGCCTACGAACTTAGCCCGATGCCACAATGAGTTGCATTTTGGCTTGTATTGACAACAGGCCAGATTCGCTGTATTACCGTTACTAGTTTCTCCTGGCCTGGCTCGGAGGAAGCGGTCGGCCCGAGCCTCGACAGGGGTTCGTCGTCACACCGGCCGGGAGGGATGCCTATTGGACGGGTTCGTTTACCAACACGCGTGAGCTTGATTCAGGCTTCGAGGGCGAAGCTAGGGAAGGAAGCATGAAAACGAAATGGACCCTGTTAGCGGCGTCGATCATCGGGCTCATGTTGGGCCAGACGTCAGCGCAGGCCAGCGACGCTAATGGCAATCACGACACCTACATGTGGGTCGTGGGCGCAACAACTCCGTCCGATACGGCAATAGCACCCGACGGCAGCACGATCACCATGAAAGGGCATGGCACCCTGACGGCAGGGCCTGACAACGCAGCGAATGGTGGCGGGACCTACAGCCTGAGTAGTGGCGGGAGCGGGACGTGGACAGTAACAGGCGTTCTGGGCTTTGTCAGCTACGGACCGGCGGCTCCGCCTTTGCCGTCGGTTCTGTTCGGGGGCGAGACCAAGCTGAACATCAACCTAAGCAACGGAGCGACGGGCGTATTGACGATCTTCTGCGTGCTTGGCTCACCGCCTCCCAGCAAGGAGGAAGGCATCACGGTGATCCTCGGCGCAGACGGACAATTCACAAAGCAGGACGGCGGGAACACCGTCTTCATCCGAACGTAGGCCCGACACTGCAGGGGAGGCGGCCGACCCGCCTTCCCTCGGCCTTGTCCGGAACTTAGACAAAGCTGGGTCAATTGGTCAGCACTCGTGAAAATGGCTGGTCAATTGGTCAGGTTTGGCAACGCTGCTGGCCGACGTAAGCGAAGCGGTTGCCGCGGCTTTGCATCGTCTCCTGCCGCATGACATTTGGTAGCCGGACATCTGCGCGGCGCTGGACGCGTCCGACCTAGGACAAACCTAAACCAGCTGAGCTCGCCATTGTGGAGCCAAACGGAGGAGCGAAATAACTCGTCACCCGAGCGACTTTACCGTCAACGACTTTGGCGATGGCCACAACAAAAATCTCCTCGCCACCGGGGTACGCTGCAGTTCCTTCGAAGGTGAACGTATCGCCCGTGCCTTCAATCCGCGGTTTCATGAATTCCTCGGAATCAAGCTCAACCTCATTCGCGTCTCCATGGAGCGACACAATCCTGCTTGCGACGGGGCAACTGGTCAGAGTTGGCAACCCTGCTGGCCGATGTCGGCCAAGACACGGCTGTCTCTATGCGTCGTCTTCTGCTGTCTTGTGAGAGTCGCCGGTGTCACGCCGGTTGGCAAAATGGTCTGAAATGAGCGGAATACCAGGCCGCGTTTTGGCCCCCAACCAGAAGCGATACGAGCGACTGTTGCCGCCAGATGTCTGCTGCACCCGAATGGCTGCAGCTCTCTCGCAGGCATGCCCTCAGCACGATGACCCGTTCGAGTGTCCAGACAATCTCTTGTACTGGTCTCCACCTCTCGACGAGTACGGCATCATCGTTCACGATGGCGGAGCAAGCTATGTGCTAGTAGCGGCCTGTCCTTGGTGCGGGCGCAAGCTGCCAGAGTCAAAGCGCGAACAGTGGTTTACTGAACTGGAGAAACTCGGCTACGACAGCCCTTTGGTCGACGAACTGCCAGCTCCTTTCGATTCAGACGCATGGTATCGGGATCGTCCGAGGCAACTCTGACCGATCAGATGGACACAGGTATTTTCAAGCGACTTTCCCGCGCCCTTGCAAGGGTGAACGCACGGCCTGGTCGAAGGCGATGGCTGGGTCAGCTGGTCAGGTTTGGCAACTCTGCTCGAGGACCTTCAGGGCGATTAGCAAGGATGAAGTCGCCTTCGCCTAGCTCCGTCATACCTGAAGGCGATGGCTACGCCAATTGGTCAGGTTTGGCAACTCTGCTGGCCAATATAGAGAACGCATTCGTGCCGAGAGCGGATGGCGTTCTATCCCGCACGCTGCCTGGCCTAAACGAACTAGCGTTCGCTGTTTCGTGCGCTTGACATAGGGTATTGCCGGACATATGGTCGTCTTAAGCCCTGACGGGCTCGTGGGGAAATATCCCGGCCATGTGACGGTTCCCGCCACCAAGAGGAGGGGAAACGGGCAATCGCATGCGGCCGCACCAGGGCGGCCCCGGTCATGTCGGCTGCCGAGCGTTACGCCGTGGCTGGAAAACTGAGGGCAGAGGCAGCCGCCCTCGAATGGAGGAGTTGACATGCGCATTTTGAAAGCGTCGGCTCTCGCCGCGGTGATCCTTATCGGCTCGGTCTACGGTCTTGGCACTTCAGTGGGAGCGGCCTCCAATGAATCCACCGCCCATGCCCACGCCAACGCCACGCTCTTTGCCATGGGCCAGCAAGGTGCTGAGCTGCTGCGGATCGACGTCGTGAAGAGGACGGTCGAGGTCGTCGGACCTACAGGCATTACTTCCCAGAATCTCGCGCTGGCGATCTTGCCGGGCTGGCGAGCCGCATACACGATTGCTCACACGCAGGATCCGGCGCTGGCGCATCTCGCGCGGATCGACCTGGCAACCGGCGCTATGACTCTCGTCGGCAGTAATCCGCTAGGCCAGAACCTGTACGTCATGGGCATGACCGTATCGCGCAACGGCGTCCTTTATGCCGCTGGCGACTTCATGGCCACGTCGCCAACGTTCAATTCGCTCTACACCGTTGACCTGAGCACGGGGCTTCCGACGCGTATTGGATCGTTCCGCTCTGGCTCGTCGATGCGGGACTTCATCATGAGCCTGTCCTTCGATCCGAGCGGACAGCTCTACGGCGCCAGCCAGAAGGCGATTTACCGGATCGACACAACGACCGGGACGGCCACCAAGGTAGCCGACGTCAAAGGAGCAGCGCTGCTGAACGGAGTGACTCGTGTTATGGGTCTGGCTTTCGATCAGAGGGGCGACCTGTTTGCCTGCGACTTCATGCCGATTGATGCCTCTCATCCGATGGGGTCAACGATCTATACCGTGGATCTGGCGACCGGCCAGTTCACGCCGCTGATCCGAACGGGGGTGGCGTTTGTCCATAACATCGCTTTCTAGCGCAAGGACCCGCCGAGTCGACAACAGCATGCGATTGAGCCTCAGCCTGACGCCCAGTCTCGGACCTGTCCTCCGACGGTGGCGAGGAGCCGTCGTCGGTGGAGCTGGGTCAATTGGTCAGGCCTGGCAACTCTCCTTGCGGAAGTGAGCGAAGCGGTTGTCGCCCCGCTGCGGCGCGTTCTGTCGCCCGGCTCCGGCTGAGCACTAGTGGAAACGCGGGCCGCCATGAAGGGCGTAGCTGACCCGTCGCCTCATGGAACGCCAACCAAGATCGTCGACGGGCCACCGTCCAGCGCCAAGGAAGCATCGGGTACGTGTCTCGCGTGCTCGCCAGGCCTCGCGCGGCCGCGAACTTTCCGGCTATCCCCACGTCATATGGAATATGAGGCGTCGGGCTCTCGCCGGATGCGTCTCCGTGTTGTTGGTTGCCGGGTGCGGCTCAGGTGTGCGCTTGCCAGCCGAGCCTCACCTGCGAGCTGACGTCGTTCTCACTCAACGGGATATTGGGCGTACCATCGCCCTGCACATCGGCCAGACGGTCGGCTTCGATCTTCCCGGATGGGGCTTCGCGACAACTCCCTCAGCGGTTCTCGAGCGGATCAGCGGCCAGCCAATATCGGGTATGCCCCTCTTGCGGGCCGTCGCGGTTGGCGGTCAGCGGATAACGGCCGAGCTGGCGACGACGATTTCGTGTCGGTACGAGTGCAACGTCCCGGCACCACGGTATGGCTCCTTTGTCCTAGTCATCGTTCCGGTCGGCCAGGTCTACGATCTCGCCGCAAGCGAGTTAGATGACGGCAAGGCGTTCCTTGCCAGCCCCGGAATGGGAATCATCGTCGCCGCACCGGCCAGCAGTCTCAGCGTTAACGATCCAACCGTTCTGAAGACGGAGGCTGCGGAAGGCAGTTCGACGTTGTCGATCCTTTCCGCAATCAACACGGGGCGATCGCGGGTATCGGGGGCCAGCTTCAGCTTCGATGTCTTGGTGCGGCCGGCGGACGCCATGTACGACCTGGTCATGACTGGCAACGAAAAGGGACAGACGATTCAACTGAAAGTCGGTCAGACCCTCCAGTTCGAACTAGCCAATACCACCGGTTACGTTGGCTGGACTGGGCCCTCGCACTTCGTCGGTGGTGTTTTGACACCCCTTGTGCAGCCCGCAAATTCCTCTGGGAACACGGTGTCCAGACTCGGATACGTCATCCGCGCTCAAGGACATGAGACGGCGGGCTTCGAGGAGGATCCTCAGTGCTGGGGTGAGCCTAAGTGTCAGCTGCTCCCAAAACTCGTGCAGTTCGTCATTGACGCGGTTCAGCGATCCTGACGGCAGCCTGGCAAGCGATCGCTAAGAGGGTCGCCAGCGCGCCCTCGAGCCACCGTCGCGAAAGTCGCTGGGCCAATTGGTCGGGTTTAGCAACAACTGTCACAGCTGTCGCGACCGAGCTTGTGCAGGCTATTGACCACCTGCTGCTCAGCTGTTAAGCGAATCGTACTCAGCTCGGAGTCAGCACTCCGACCGGTACGACCAGTATCGGCAATGGCGGGGCCTAACCCTCTGATGTCGAGAGCGTAAAGTCCAGCAGGACCGTCAGCCGCTCCGTTTGGTCGCCAAAGCACGAGGCGACCATCCGGTAGCCATGATTGCGGACCGAGCGCCGGGCGCGCACCCGCGGGACCAAAAGGGGCGAGTCACCCGTTTGGCCGATCCGCCCACGTCCCGAACCGGCCGTGGTAGGTATCCGGCAAGTCTGCTTTCGATCGTCGGTGGCGATCACAGGAAAAGCAGAACGCCGATGGCCAGGCTGAGGAACAGCACGGGTGACAGGAGAAGCGCGAAGTAGGTTCCGAAGCCGTAGTCAGTGTAGGCGAGACTCAACCATATGACCACCCAGCCGTAGGCGACGATAGAGAGGCTGGCGAATAAGCACCCCAATGGCCGCGCGAACGGTACCTTTTTAAGGATGAGCAGTCCGAGCAGAGCCGGCAGAGCCACGAATGGAACCCCGGCCAGAAGTAGCGATAGAGCGCCTGTGGAACTGCGCAACGCCAAAACCAGGGCGCTTAGGAGGAAAAAGCCGGACTCAACAAAGAAGAGCCAGCCGGCAATCACCCTGAGTCGTGCTTCGGGCTGAGCCATCGTACCTACTGTGACGGAATTAGCTTCGTCTCCCTGCCATCGTCAACCAAGATGGGGCCAATGCTGTCACGACTCGCTTGACCGGGGCGTGATAAGCCCGCTCGAATCCGCTACCCCGATTCGCCACTGAAGCGTGCCGTGGTGAAGGCGATGGCTGGGTCAATTGGTCAGGGTTGGCAACTTTGCTAAGGAGCCTGGGGAACGACGTTCGCAACCCACTGGGTCGGCTCCTGGGCAGGTGACAGTGGCCGACTGCCAATCTGGCCACCAGCTGTCAATCGGGTCGCAGCAACCCACCGTCTCAGGACCTTCGACCACGACAGCTCGATCCGCATACTCGAAGCAAGGAGACTTGTGATGCGTTGTCGAATCCTCTGGGGCGACGAGCTCTCTGCCGTCCCGGCGCGAGCCGTTCGGAACCTCAGAGTGGTGGGATGAATCCGACGGAACACTCGACGGCGGTCGTAACGGCGGTGCCGTGAAGGCCTTCACCCTTGTCATCGGTGCCCTCATTGGAATCGTTGTAAGCGCGGTCGTCTTCAGCTTCCAACTGGCATTGAGCCCATACTTCGGCATCCTTGTTCTCGTCGGCGTTGGATTCTGGCTGAATGACGTTCGACGAAGCCCGCCAGGCACCTCAGGGCCGAACTGGCGGAGCTTCTTCACAGGAGTGGCCGTCTGGACCGGATTGGGGATCGGGGCCTTGCTTTACAGGAACTGGCTGGCAAACCTCCCCGCTAATGCCGTTAGCCAGTCTGCCATCGGGGCAGCTCTCCGGGTGTTCGGGATTGCGCTCGTCGCCGTCGGCGTCTATGCCTTTCGCGCGAGCCCGTCCCAGCGTGTCATCGAACGTTGGGATCAGTTGGACGGTCCTGTGCCGATCTTCGGAGGATTCTCGGCTGCCCCTTCATTGGGAGTTGCAATCGCGTTCTTTGGCGCAGCGCTAATTTTCAATCGTCCGGACGTGTTCGGGCCTTTCTTGGTGATCGTCATCCCGCTTGCCTTCGCGGGCACTCTCCTACTCATATGGCAGCCGCGATGGCTCAAGCCCCCTTGGCTGCGCCGGTACCAGGACGACGTAAAGAGGCGCAAACTCAGCGATCCATTGTCCTAGATCGGGGGCGAGCGTCTCGTTGAAGGCGATGGCTGGGTCAACTGGTCAGAGTTGGCAACTTTGCTGGGCGACCTGAGCGAGCGGTTTGCCACTCTTTTGCGTCGTGGCCTCTGACGCAGTCACAGCTGGACCATTCGCACCCAACCAAACGTGACCTGGGGCATGTCGCTCGCCCGCGCGTGGGGCCAGAGCCTCCCAATCTCCCCCCGTGCGGCGGGCGCCAGCCCTTCGAGCGTTTGCGCCGCTATGCGGAGACCCAACTCGCCCTCGGCGAGGTAGCCTTCGCCAGGCGACTCCCGCACGTCGAAGTAAAGGCTTCTGGGAGGCCGCTTGAGTTTGTCAGATGGCGGGCCACCGGTAGCGGCCGGCGTGGCCCGTTCAGAATCCTCCCACACGTAGGCAAGCGACATTTCTTGTTTTTCATCGTCAACGAGGCGATCGTGAAAATAGCGTCTGACCCGTTCGTCGACGGCCAGGAGTGTCGGCGCCTCCACCCTGAGGTGGTCGTCATCCGTCGACCAGGCGGTGTATCCACCCTGACTCCGTTGGTCGATGACGACACTGAAGCCGTCAGCCGCTTTGGAATGGGAAATGCGTTTCTGGCTTTGCCGTGCGCCGGCCTGACCCGGGTGCTTCCTTTGCCGTGCCCAATCCCAAATCGCGGTGGCCGCTGCCGCTCCCGCCAGGATCTTCAGTCCTGCATTTGGATGAAGGGAGTCGTACCAGAGGATCGCCGGAACTGGGACGGCGAACGCCACATGTCGCACCATTGGACGCAGATCGTGGCCCGAGTCCAAGATCCATTTCGATCTCAGATCGCTGAGCACCCAGCCAAACAGGAGGACCGCCATGAATGCGGCAACGAGTTGCTCGATCTCGCTGAAACTGCAAGGCCTTCCCGCAACAAAGCACACGGAGTTTTCGGTAATGCGAAGGAGCATGCGACGTTCATGGTGTAACGAGAGAGGGACCTGAGAGTTGCACAGGAATCGGCAGGTTAGACGGCTTGCTTCTTCTCTTCCGATGCGCGCAAGGGCTCGTGGGCCAACTGATGAGGCGTCAGCAAAAACGCCCGCCGGTCCCGAGGACTGGCGTCTAACCTGATGCCGCAGGCCATCCTCCACGGTGAAGGCGATGGCTGGGTCAATTGGTCAGGTTTGGCAACTCTGCTGGCAAACATCGAGAAGGGATTCGGCGGGAAAGTGAACGGTTTCTTTCTCACCCTTCGCCTTTATCTACCTCATCGGGATGTGTAACGGTCGACTGGCGAAGTCGAGCTGCAAGGTCCCTGACTTTCTCTTCGGCTGTCCTGCTCGCCGCGGCCAGATCCAATATCCAACGAGCCCTCTCCTCCTGCGAGGCATCAATCTGTAATCCGTTGACCAGCAGGAACGTATGGAGTGTTGCCAAGGCTACGCGCTTATTCCCCTCGATGAAGAGCTGCCCCTCGGCTAAGCCATGCGCCAAGGCCGCGGCTTGGAGAGGGAGGTCAGCCTGCTCGTAGTGTGCGTAGCTTGCTGGCCTGGCCAGGGCCGCCTCCAAGCCGGAAAGGTCACGGAGCTGGTCGCGGGCCTGCATATCGGAGCACCCGAAGATTTCGGCGTACAGACCGATGACGTCCTCGGGTTCGAGGTATACGGTCTCCTCTTGCGGGTCGGACAGGCTTTAACCTCGGCGGTCGTGTGCCTCGAGGATGCGAAGCGCCTCGCGGTCCTCGCCGACCACATTCCGGCCGACTCGCCGAACCCGAGCGCGGATCTTATCGGCTGGAGTGACGAGGAGCTGACCGGTAGGAAGCTCCTCCACCAGGACTTCGCTATCCGAGCGGTATCCGAGGCGCTCGATCCCGTGAGGAAGTGTCATCACGTTGCTGTTGCCGACTCGCCTAACCTTCACGATCTTCACAGACGGTAGTATACACGCGTATATACGAGTTGTCAAGTGCGCACCATGCTAGGCGACCAGGGGCTCGCTTGAAGGCGATGGCTGGGTCAACTGTTCAGGATTGGCAACTCTCGCGGCAAGTTTCCATGACAGGGAGTCGAGAAGGGTTCATCGCCGGGATTTGCCTTC
>Ga0070698_100001753_pt1 | contig 24209 bp, 22 predicted proteins | sample KBSK1502metaG_FD_65477 | JGI IMG/M metagenome (GOLD analysis project Ga0070698, IMG submission 65477) | Corn, switchgrass and miscanthus rhizosphere microbial communities from Kellogg Biological Station, Michigan, USA - KBS K1-50-2 metaG | ecosystem: Host-associated > Plants > Roots >... | reverse complement strand
CTTGTTTAAAAAAATTCAGACTCATGTGCGAGCGGGTCGTTGGGAGCTGGTGGGTGGTATGTGGGTTGAACCCGATGGCAATCTTCCCGCCGGCGAATCTTGGGTTCGCCAGCTGCTGCTTGGCCAAAGATATTTCGAGAGCCGATTCGGCCGGCGGGCCAGAGTAGCCTGGTTGCCAGATTCTTTCGGATTCACCGGAGCCCTTCCGCAATTGCTCGTTTCTGCCGGCATGCCTTATTTCTTTACTCACAAACTAACCTGGAACGAACGGAATGCGTTCCCTTACGATCTCTACTGGTGGGAGGGTATCGATGGTAGCCGTGTCCTTGCCCACAGCTTCGCGAATCCGGACTCCGGCTATAATGCCCGAGTCACGGCACAGGAAGTGGGCGAGACCTGGCGCAATTTCAGCGGCAAACAGATAAACGACTTTAGTCTTCTCGCGTTCGGCCACGGCGACGGCGGTGGCGGACCGAGCGAAGAAATGTTGGAGCGCTTCGCGCGGCTGAGTGAGTTTCCAGGTTTGCCGCGTCTCAAGATTGGACCAGTCACCGATTTTTATGATAAAATTTCAACTCCTTCTTTACCGGTTTGGGTCGGAGAGCAATACCTTGAATACCACCGCGCAACATTCACGACGCAGGGCCGGATCAAGTCTCTACATCGGCGAATGGAACGCGCGCTGGTTGAAACCGAAACCGCAGCAACTCTGGCCTACGTCTGGTACCGTCGGCGTTATCCGCTGGAAGAGTTGCGCCTTCTCTGGCAAACACTCCTGCTCAATGAGTTCCATGATATCCTGCCAGGATCGAGCATTCATTCGGTTTACGAAATTGCGCACCGCCAGTTAATTTCCGCTTTGGACGAAACTAAGCGGCTTCGGGAAGACGCGCTGGTCTCCGGCGAAAAAGGCAAAGCTCGCGACGTCGGATCCTCGCGCGCCGAGGAGGGTTTGGTCTGGAATCTCCAGCTTCACGATCGACCACTGTTTGTTGAAATAGCGGATGTCGCCGACCGGGAACGCATCAACGTTAACGGACGCGAACTCGCCACCCAACGGCTTGAAGACAATCGGATGCTAGTTGCTGCTGCCGATGTCATTGTACCGGCACTCAGCGCTGTGCCTCTCCGTTCGAGGCCTGGAGAGCCCGCCATGATCTCGTCACCCATTCGAGTTAGCCGCCGGGAAATCGAAAATGAGAATTTGCGCCTTCGCGTAGATGGCGATGGATCGCTCGCTTCGGTCCACGACAAAATCTACGGGCGAGAAATCTTGGCTGACCGAGGAAATCAGCTCTGGTTATTTACGGATATTCCTCGGCAGTTCGACGCCTGGGATATCGACGTCTCTTATCCGGATGAGGGTGTAGAAGTTGTTGCCGAGCGCCAGCCGGAAATAGTCGAGCAGGGTCCGTTGCGAGCAGCATTGAGAGTCGTTCGTCGCCATGACAATATTGAGATTGTTCAAGACTATCGTCTGGCCACGCAGTCGCGACTCCTCGAAATCTACACCCGGGTTCGCTGGCGAGGAAGGAGACGATTTCTGCGAGCGCTTTTCCCGTTTGAGATCAGGACGCATGAAGTTTGGGCGGAGACCGCTTTTGGCGCGGTCGCTCGGCCGAACCATCGCAACACTCCGTGGGATCAAGCTCGTTTCGAATTACCAGCCCATCGTTGGGTAGATCTGAGTGAGCCAAGTTATGGAGTCAGCTTACTGAACAATGGCAAGTATGGCTATAGCGCACAGGGAAACGTCTTAGGAATCAGCCTGCTGCGTTCCCCGATTTATCCGGATCCGTATGCGGACGAAGGCGATCACGAATTCGTTTACGCGATCTATCCGCATGGCGGCGACTGGCGAAACGGGACTGTACAAGCGGCTGAGGATATGCACTGTCCGCTAACGGTGACCACGGCCGGCGAAACGCCCGTCCACCCCTCGCTTTTTCGGTTTAAGGCCAATCCGCTTAAATTCGCCTGCCTGAAAAAGGCCGAGGATTCCGATGATGTAATTTTACGGTTCTATGAACCTTACGGAAACCGGGGCCAAACGACTCTGGAAACTGCGCTCCCGCTGCAAAAAGCTGCAATCGTCAATATTTTGGAGGAACAAGCCGGCGATCTCGTTGTCGAAGACGAGCAGCGAATCACCGTTTCATTCACACCGTTTCAGGTAATCTCGCTTAAACTAACTTTTGCGCGCTAGGAAATCCTCACGCAAAAACGCAAAGGCGCAAAGGAATACAGGATAAAAAAGGAACTCCAGGATCGGTAGCGGCGACTACAATGCCTTTTGATTTTGAATCACCTGAAGAACGGTAGATCGAAACCCGACTCCGCAAGGCCTACGTCGCGGCCAAGCTTAATGGTGTTCCTTAAACTCAGAACTCGGGCGCGCCGAAGCTTGCGAAGGCGGCATATCCGTCGAAGGCAGGATCTGTGAGCCGCGGATTGGTAAGGCGTGTCGCTCCTGACTACGGACAAGCTTTCGTCGCAACCACGCTCGGCTGCCTTGAAAATCCTAAAAAAGGCGCGTTGCACCTCGCAAAAGCGGCTGCGTCCGTTTCGAGTCCAGGGTCGACAGAAATCACGTCATAGGGTCGAGCCGCGGAAATGAAATTCGACATCATTGCTTTCGGGGTTGATCACCGAAATGAAATAAGTTGTTGATCCGTCGCCGTTCTGCTGAATTCCGGGCGTATCGGTGCGGAGCTCGCTTCCTGGAGTCACTACCTGTACTCCGATTACTTCGAAACCGGGATAACCAGGCCACCACAGCCACCAGTCCTGCGTATCGCCGGCGTTGATCGTATTTGTTCCGTAAACCCAGCTCGGCATGTAGGGCGCAAGTGTTTGGCGGATCACCTGTTGGCAAACGGCGCAATACGGATTTCCCAGTGCACGCATTCGGCACGCATACTGTCCGCGATACAGGCCACAATGATAATATCCCGCACCCTCGAAGGCACCGACTGTATCGGCGGAAACTGGATTGGGACCATTATTGCACTGGGTACAATCGGGATTGCTCATTGTCGGCAACGCCGTAGATGCTGCGATCAGACTACCCCATTTGATTGTTGTTCGATTGGTGTCAGTCGTAATATTTGGCTGACCCGGTTCGCTACCCGAGTAGTTATTGCGGTCCGTATCGATACCGCAGCCTTGGTAGTAGCAATATTCGTCGGCGAAGCCGAAGGCGGTATGGCCCATCTCGTGCAGCCCGATTTCGTCCGCGCCGCTGGCGAGCGAGAACGTAGCGACGCTTCCGCCGGATCCGCCGTATTCCGTAGAATTCACGATGACCATGATCATGTGCGCCTGTGGCAATTGCGCGTTCACGACGTCGTGTACAGTACCGTTGTTCACTGTCAGGAGGCGTTGGATCTTGCCATCGCCGCAGAACGTCGCATCGAAGTATGTGTGTGGGGCATATCCGGTTCCACCACAAGCCACCGGATCTGCTGCTCCCGAGTCGGTCGATGACACGTCGATGCGATAAATGTTGATTCCGCACCACATCTCGTCGTACGGCGGTGTCTGATACATTGTTTTGACAAAGCTCTGGACGTCGGTCTGGAATTGGTTGAGTTGCCCGGACTGATAGCCCTCAGATAGAATCACCAGATTCCAGCGCTGAGATGGATCGCCGTGATCGACGATTTTCGTCATCCCAATTACGTTACCATCTGATTTTCCCACAGTTTCCTCCTCTAATGGGTCAAAGGCGCGAGCGTAAAGCTTGCTAGGCGGCGCGGGGACTCCAAATGTGCTTTCGGTTTTGGCGGGTGCCCAAAAAATTCGAGTCTACGAGCGTTATCGATCGCTGGAACGAGCACGACGAAAGTCCCTTTTGGATGGAGGTTGGTCTCCCGCCGAATCGATCGCTTAGGATCCCGGTCGAAGACTTCTTCGTCAAAGCGAAACGGACTCTCGGAAATGCGACCATAAATAGGTTCACCGCGCTCATCCCGGAGGATTACCGAGAAGCCCGCCGTCTTTTCAAGCCGGTCAAGTGGATCCGACGGTGGAATGATCATGGTCACCTGTTGCTCGGAAACGAGACGCACTTGGTCGCCGTCGTAAGCAAAGGTGAGTCGGCGTACCAGCGATGGTCGCGGCAACTGCGCATTCGGTACTGACATGGTAAATCTCCTCGAAGGTTCAACCGCCTTTGAGGAACGTTTCGGTAAACTTCTCCAGCGATACCAGGCGTGCTTTGGCGCCGACACCGTCAACCCGTAATACCCGATGTAGCTCTAGCAGCGGGTGCTTTTCAAATTCGGGTGGAACGTCAAGGGTGTGGATCAGCTGTCCGGACTTCGGCAGCACCCCTGCTTTCCCAATTCCCGAAATACCGCTGACATCTCCAGGGACGCTCAAAGAGATGATTCGGCCGCGTTCATCACTTACTACCAATAGTTTCATAGCCATGCTCCTTAGCAGATCGCGAATCCAATGAACCGGTATTCGACCGGGATGGGACTCACGTTTGTAATCGTGAGGTAATAGGTTGCCGACCCGTCGGCATTCGATTGCATACCAGGCATCACATAGTCAATTTCGCCGCCGGTTGTAATACATTGAACGCCGATGATCTCGACGCCTGGATAACCTGGCCACCAGAACCACCAACGCTGCGATTCACCAGCGCCAAGAGTATTGTCACCGAAGGTCCAGGCTGGTCCGGTGCCTCCGGTGAATGCATACTGCGCAACTGAGCCGCCAGTGTTCGTAATTGTTAGAAAATAAGTGGTCGACCCATCGGAGTTAGCTTGCATCCCGGGCGTTCTATATTGAATCTCGCTGGCAGGATCAGACGGCGCCACGCCAATCACTTCTAGCCCCGGATAGCCGTTCCACCACAACCACCAACGTTGGCTTTCACCGGGATTTAGCGTGTTCGCTCCAAAACTCCAGGCCAAAGGATACCTCCGTTCCACAACAAACCCGAAATTCTGCGCGGTGTCCATACGTCGAAATGCGTATAGAAGCAGCAACTCACGAACTATTTGTGAAGTCTGCGCAATGAATCTTGGCGTTGTGCCCGCGTTCTGACACAATGCGGCGCTTCTAACCGTATCGAGCTGGATGTTGGTCCGGTCAGGAATGTGCCTAGATCAAATCCGATGCCCCCCCAACTTGGCCATAAATATTCAGGAATCTGTCGTAGGAAATCGCTTCTTCTGGCCAGGATTCCGCTCGAGGAAGCCTCTGACATGATTTGAAAATGAATCTAATTTCAATTCGTCCGCTTTGCTCAACCACCCTCGGTACCGTCCTGGTGTGCGCGCTCCTGGTAGCGGGCTGCAAAAAAGAAAAGACCACCATGGCCCCCATCCAGACGATCGAGGTGACCGCGGTGAAGGTCGAGCCGCATGATGTTCCGATCACATTCGAATGGGTCGGCCAGGCGGAGAGTTCGCGACAGGTCGAAATTCGAGCACGCGTCGACGGCATTTTGGAAAAGCGGGTCTATAAGGAAGGCGCGATCGTCCAGGAAGGGCAAGTGATGTTCGAGATGGAGCGCAAACCATTCGAGGCGCGCCTCTATGCGGCCAACGCGGAGCTCGGTCAACAGGACGCACGTCTAGCCAATGCAAGACAAACGCTCGAGCGGGTGCAAGGCCTCTCGGAAAAGAACGTAGTCAGTCGTCAGGACCTCGATGACGCAACCAACTCGGAACGAGCGGCGGCAGCGTCAGTCGAAGCGGCTAAAGCGAAGGTCGCAGAAGCAGAGCTCAATCTTGGTTACACCACAATCCGCGCACCGATCACTGGGTTGTCGTCGTTCGCAACCAAGCACGACGGCAGCTACATCGGCGCCGGGGCCGACAGTATGCTGACTTACGTTGCCGCACTCGATCCGATGCGAATTAACTTTAGTATATCGGAGAATCAGGTGTTGCGATTCCGGGAAGAGACCAAAGCCGGCCGGCTCCTCGCTCCGCCGGATGATTCCTTCGACGTGGAGGTGGTGCTGGCCGATGGGAGGGTCCATCCGCAGAAAGGCCAAGTCACATTTTCGGATTTGGCTTTCAGTCGTGAGACCGGGACCTTTCTCGTGAGAGCTGAAGTGCCGAACCCAGAGGGCGATCTGCGCCCCGGCCAATTTGTGCGCGTCCGCCTCCTCGGTGCAGTGCGGCCAAAAGCCATCCTCGTACCCAAGCGTGCGGTGCTTCAAGGTGCACAGGGGAGCTTTGTCTGGGTCGTGGGGACGGATAGAAAAGCGGAGCTGCGTCCACTTGAGCTCGGTGACTGGTATGGTGACGAATGGTTTGTCAACGAAGGGTTACGAGGCGGCGAGACGGTGGTCGTGGACGGAGGCATTAAGGTTCAGCCGGGTGCCACACTCAAAGTCGTCGAACCTGCTGTTCAGTTAGGAAAAAAATAGAGGACCGATATGATTTCGCGATTCTGCATCCAGCGACCGATCTTCGCCATTGTTTTATCCGTCGTGATCGTGATTGCCGGGCTCGGAGCGATGCTTAGTCTCCCCATTGCGCAGTATCCCGAGATCTCGCCGCCTCAAGTGACGGTTTCCACTTCCTATCCTGGTGCTGACGCTGACACCATCGCGCAGGCAGTAGCAGCGCCGATCGAGACGCAGGTCAACGGCGTGGATAACATGTTATACATGGAGTCTTCCTGCTCTTCGGCGGGCCAGTACTCGCTCTCTATTTCGTTTCAGGTTGGTACCGATCCGGACACTGCACAGGTCCAGGTACAAAACCGCGTAAGTCTGGCACTGCCATCGCTCCCCGACACTGTACAGCGCGGTGGTGTGCAGACGGAAAAAAGGTCCGGCACTTTTCTGATGATTATTGGCATCTATTCGCCGGATGGGCGCTACGATGCGGATTACGTAGGCAATTACGCCAACCTCTACGTGCTTGACGCAATCAAACGCATTCCCGGCGCGAATCAGGCGTCTATCCTCGGCACCCCTGACCTGGCGATGCGGATTTGGCTGAAGCCCGATCGGATGGCCAGTCTCGGCATCACTCCGAGCGACATCGCTCGGGCGGTCTCGGCGCAAAATCAGCAGTTTGGTGCTGGCAGTGTCGGCCGCTCGCCTACCAATGGTCCGGTAGCGATGACCTTTCCGGTCGTGACCGAAGGGCGTTTCAGCACGCCGCAGGAATTTGAAGAAATTATCTTGCGGGCCGATCCGAATGGGGTGGCGATCGTACGGCTCAAAGACGTCGGTCGCGCCGAAGTGGGTCTCAGGGACTATCTTCTGCGCTCGAAACTGAACGGCAAGCCGGCGACTCTCGTCGCTATCTATCAACAAGCCGGCTCGAACGCGCTGGCGGTGGCAAAAAATGTGCGGCAGACGCTGGCGGAATTAAAAGGCAAGTTCCCACAGGGACTTGATTACACGGTCTCGCTCGATACGACGAAGTTCGTCAAGGCATCGATCAAAGAGGTGGAGCACACGCTCTTCGAAGCCGTGCTCCTGGTTCTAGCTGTCGTATTTCTTTTTTTACAGAACTTCCGGGCAACCATTATCCCTACACTCGCGGTCGTTGTCTCGTTATTAGGGACGTTCATCGGGATGATGGCATTAGGTTTCTCGATTAATCTCCTCACGCTCTTCGGCCTGGTCGTCGCCATTGGGATTGTGGTGGACGACGCCATCGTGGTGGTCGAAGCCGTTGAGCACAATATGGCTGCGCGTCAACTCTCCGCTCGCGACGCAGCTTTTCGCGCAATGGAAGAAGTTTCCGGACCGGTGATTGCTGTCGTGCTGGTGCTCGCGGCAGTCTTCCTGCCAACGGCTGCAATTAGCGGCACAACCGGCCAACTCTACAAACAGTTTGCCGTCACCATCGCCGTCTCGGTTGCGATCTCCGGGTTTGTCGCATTGACGCTTACACCGGCGCTTTGTTCCCTTTGGCTCAAGCCGCATCATGGTCCGCGCCGAGGATTCTTTGGGTGGTTTAACCGCGCCTTCGATCGCGTAACCGATCTCTATGGAGTCGGTGTAAGCCACGCGATCCGTCGGTGGCTCTTAGCGCTCGGTCTGCTCGCCGTGATGCTCTTCTGCACCTGGCGGCTTTTCAGTACTGTGCCCGCCAGTTTCGTGCCGCCCGAAGATCAAGGCTACGTACTGGTTGCCGCAATTCTGCCCGACGGCGCGAGCCTGGATCGCACCGAGCAGGTCTCGGATCGCGTGTCGGACATTTTCACCAAAGAGCCCGAAGTGAAAGACGCGTCAGTGCTGGCCGGCTACAGTCTACTTGACAGCCAATTTAAAACTAAGGCCGGAACGCTATTTGTATCATTGAAGGATTTCGACCAAAGGAAGGGTGCTGAAAATAGCGCCTTTGCTCTGATCGACCGGGTGCGGCCAAAGTTGGCGGCGATCAAAGAGGCGATCGTCATCCCAGTTAATCCACCGTCGATTCCCGGTCTTGGCGCCCAAGGTGGATTCGAATTTTGGATCCAAAGTCGGGGACAGGGCGATGCGACGCAACTCCAGGAAGTCGTCCGTACATTTTTAGCTAAAGCCGGCCAGCGACCCGAAGTTGCAGATCTCAGCGCAACCCTTGACGCTGCGTCCCGCCAACTCCGTCTGCAGGTGGACCGGGCGAAGGCCGAGACCCTCGGCGTTCCAGTTCAGGATGTGTATGACGCAGTGCAAACCCTTTTTGGTTCGTTATTTGCCAGCCAATACAACAAATACAGTCGAGTTTGGCAGGTTGTGCTCCAAGCGGAAGCGCAATACCGCGCCAACCCCGGTGACATCGAAAACATTTACGTTCGTAGTCGTTCAAACAAAATGGTGCCGCTTTCCGCACTCGTCACTACTCACTACAGTGTCGGGCCGGATCTCATCCAGCGCTTCAACAACTTCCTCTCCGTGCGCGTCAACGGCAACGCTGCCAAGGGCTTCAGTTCTGGTCAGGCAATCGCGGCGATGGAGGGCGTTGCGCGCGAGATCCTGCCCGACGGTTATACCTATCAATGGTCTGGCCAGGCGCTTGAGGAGAAGAAATCAGGATCATCCTCAACCCTCGTCTTTGTCTTTGGCGTCGTATTCGTCTTTCTGATTCTCGCCGCCCAATACGAGTCGTGGGGATTACCAATGGCTGTCATCACCGCCGTGCCGTTTGCTATTTTCGGCGCGATCCTGGGAGTTTGGCTACGCGGGCTGGAAAACGATGTCTATTTTCAAATTGGTTTGGTGACACTGGTCGGCCTCGCGGCCAAGAATGCAATTCTCATCGTTGAATTTGCCGTCCTTCGGCGTCGCGAAGGATTGTCCATCCGGGAGGCCGCCATCGATGCCGCGCGGCTGCGCCTTCGGCCGATCATCATGACCTCGCTCGCTTTCATTTTTGGCATGGTGCCGATGTTCATTGCCGCGGGCGCCGGAGCCAATTCCCGGCACTCCGTCGCCACTGGCATCATTGGCGGAATGATTATTGCCAGCTCAATCGCTCTCTTCTTTATACCAATGTTCTTTTACCTTATCCAAAGCTCCGGCGAACGCTTCGCTTCCGCGAAAAATGCTTCACACCAAACGCCGCCGACCGCGGCCCCGGAAAGACCGCCGGGTGGTCTGCCAGCGACGGGAGGGTAAGCTTTCTTTTGCATTTAAGGAAAGGGGGTGGATCGAATGAATTACCGACGTAAAAGGCGAAGGAAACGCAGCAGGCGCGGTCGTGAGCGATCACGATACGGACGGCGCTAGACCCTTAGCGCGAAGCTGCCGCCGGACGTGCTTTAGATGCGGTTTATGGTCTGCGCAATAATATCCATCTGGCCTTCGAGTTCCTTTACCCTTTCCTTGCAATCGCGGCTTATGGTAGAAATAAAATTTAATGGTCCATGTCCCTTTTGCGGGGAGTTGATTGAGGACACCGAGATTGATCCGTGTTTCTTAACGGTGACAACCAAGGAAGGGCGTTGGCAGAAGTGGTGGTGCCACGCGCAATGCTTCAAGTCCAAGATCGTCGAAAACCCATTCGTCGATTTATCTCCTGCTCATTTTTGAGCTGATCGATGCCTCACTGTAAGGGTGCATCGTTGCCTAGATGAAAGCCGAGGTATTTCACACGTAAACTATTCCAATACTCCAATACTTTCGTTCGCGCAGATGCCCACGACCTACCTAGCGCTGCTTCGAGGTATCAATCTTGGTCCCAAAAATAAAATCCCGATGCCGGACTTGGCGGAGGTCTGCGCTAAAGCCGGATGCCAGGATGTACGGACTTATATCCAAAGTGGAAATGTGATTTTCGAAGCGATCCCGGAGGTCTCAGTGCGACTTCCAGAGCTGATCGCGAAGGAAATTCAGAAGCGCTTCGGTCATAAGGTGCCGGTGATGTTGCGAACGACCAGAGAAATGCGCGAAGTGATTCGCGAGAATCCGTTCCTTAAAGCAGGGGCAGCGGAAGATATCCTCCACGTTATGTTCCTTGCGGACCGACCAAAGCCGGGCGCAGTGAAGAGCCTTGACCCGGGTCGATCACCACCGAACCGATTCATTGTTCGGGGAAAAGAAGTTTATTTGCTGTTTCCCGAGGGTTTTGCGCGAACCAAACTTACCAGCTCCTATTTTGATTCAAAGCTGGGGACAATCGGCACAGTCAGAAGTTGGCGCACGGTGACCAAGCTTCTCGAGTTAATGGAAGGAAAAGAGCTCACGCCAAGCCGCAAAGACGCCAAGCAGTAACCTGATCCTTTCTCCTTGGTTCACCCATGACGCACAACTTTGGAGGACAGGCTTGGCTGAGCAACCCGGGGCAACCCAACTTCCAGAGGCGGGAGCATCACGAAGTTTTGCGTAATTCGCGATTTATTGTCGGCTGTTCGTCCACATCCAAGATGAAGTCGAAACGGGATCAAAAAAGAAGAAAGCACCCGTCCGGGCAGCGCTTGGTGCTGCCGTTGCCGCCAGCCAGGCTAGTGCACTTTCACCCGAAGCGGCGGTATTCCGCCACGAGCAGATTAACCTGCTGGCCAAGTCTGGTTGGAACAGCTCTCGTTCTATCTGCGAAGGCCTGAAAAAGGTCAACCTACCAGCACCCACCGCCGGCTATCTTGAAAGCGCTTTTTCATGGGAGCAGTGGGCTCGAGCTTACCACGCGACGAGCGCGCTGCGTGACCATTGCAAAAACGCACGATATGCTGATCAAGCGATTTTTGGTGTTCTCCTGGTACCTGATCCAAACAAGCTTGATACCCGTGGTGGGGTTGACCCAGCTATTCGTCGCGACCAGACCGAGATAAGTGCAGCTGACATTGTGGATAAGCGTTTGCCGGCAGGCAATTTGGTGATCAAACCTGGTATCGATTGGACGTTAGTTGCTACTATCACGGGCTCGGCCGGCATTTTCTTGGGCAGTTACAATGATATTCGTAACGACGAATCGGCTGATGCCTATACCGTAGATGACGTGGATACTCGCAACTTGATGGTGCGTCAGATTTGGGGTGCGCGGGTATTACAGAATGGTAACGAGAAAGTGTTTTTCAAAACCGAAGGCTCGAGAAAGCCATTCGATTGCCGCAGGCGCGTTACGATACCGCATTGTTGGGCTGATGGTCGCTGGTTCGTAGTTTTTCGGATTCGGCATAGATTTTTCCTTTCTCGTGATTGGTTTTAGGTGCTGAGAAAGCTAAGGGCTTACCCCGGTTCGATATTGAAGAAATGTTTCCCTCTTAGCAGTCTGTCGAGAAGGCCAGATATTTTCCCGCCAGATAAGTAAGGTACGTTTGAGCTCTGCCCTGAAGCCCGACAGACTGCTAGGCTTCAACAATGCCGCCGTCGGCGGAATAACGCCTGACCAGTTCGATCGGAGTGGATCCGGACAACGCGCTGAATTCCCGAATCATGTGCGCCTGGTCGCTGTACCCGCACTCCGCGGCCACTAGGGATGCGTTGACTGCGCTCCGGGAACCAAGCTCCTCGAGCGCATGCTGGAACCGGAGAACCCTGCTTAGCGTCTTGGGCGGAACGCCGATATGATCGCGAAACGCTCTGACTAACCGCTTCCGACTCCAACCTAGGTTCCCGGTTAATTTTGAAATCGGTGTCATCCCGTGATTGATCGTGAGTTGTCGCCACACCCACCCGATCTCACGACTAACATCGGGCGCGCCCCAAATTTTCGAGAGCAAATACGCGTCCAGAATTGTAAATCGGCTGCGCCAATCTGGGGCTGCAAAAAGCTGCTCAACCAAACAATCGGCTCGGCTTCCCAGTAGATCGGATAATTCGGTTGTTCGGTGCGCAAGCAGGTGCATCGGGGTTTGCAGCACCCGATGCGCGCCGATCGGCGTGAAATCTATTTGCATGGCGACACCGGCGCCGGTGGAGTCGACGACGGAGTAAGTATCGTCGAGTCCGGCAACAAACGTGCAACAGGTTCCAAGCGAACCGCCGCTCAGCGGATCGATCAGTTGGTAACGCGGGCCGAAGGAAATAATCAACGCTACGTCACCGGAAGGTAGTTCGCGGCGCCGTACCGGCTGGGCCGACGCCTCGAAATATCCTTGGTAGCAGCGCACGTAGATTGCGAGTTCAGGGTGTGGAGTCGATCGAACACTTTCCCAAGCACCGTTCGGAAGTTCTCCTCGGCTTATTCGGATTATTCGAACCGCACTCATATGATCTATCCTACGGCGTTTCGCCGACAGGCCGACGCGTCGCCTCTTTACTATCCGCTATTTGTCATCTGTCATTTGTCATCTGCCATCGGACCGAAGGCCTGCCCAGCCGTTCCTCCGTCCACCGGGCAAGCCGCACAAATGGTAGGCCGAGAAGGAGGTATATTAACGCTACTAACAGGCCGGCACCGAAATAGTCGAATGTTTCGGTGGCAAGCCGGTGGTAAGCCCCAGTCAGTTCGACCATCGTGAGCGCCGAGACGAGCGAAGAATCCTTGAGCAACGCAATGAAGTCGTTGGTGAGTGGCGGCAGGACGAAGCGGATGGCCTGCGGCACGATTACCAAGCGGAGCGCTTTCGACTGGGTCAGACCGAGCGCATAGGCCGCCTGCCACTGGCCTGCCGGTACCGCAAGTAAGCCGGCTCGATAGTTTTCGGCCTCTGATGCCGCGTAGTTCAAGCCGAGTCCAAGCACACTGGCCAGAAATGGCGACAACCGGATGCCAATGATCGGCAAGCCATAGAAGATAAATAGGAGCTGAATCAGGAGGGGAGTGCCACGAATCACTTCGATGTAGGCCGTGGCGAACCAACGCGCTGGCAGCGGCCCAAAAACGCGACCGACGGCAAGCACAAAGCCGGCAACCACAGCCACCGCCATGGCAGTGATCGAAACAGTCAGGGTGAGAAGCGCCGCACGGCGAAGGAGTCGTCCAGCCGCAGCGTAGATATGAATACGAGACCAGAATTTTGTTCGGCCGCCTTGGGTGGCAACGAAGGCTTGATATTCGCTATCTGAAGCCGACGGTTGGGCCGGCTGGTCGAAAGCATGCGCCACCGTATCGGTCCAAAGTCCCCAGCGTGAGAGCACGTTTCGAAGCTCCCCGCTAGCGATGAGGTCACGCAGCGCGGCGTCGATTTCCGTTTGCAGCGCCGAGTTACCCTTCTTCACCGCGATGCCGTAGCTAATTCGGCCGAAGGGCGGGCCGCTCAGTTCCAGCGAAGGATTGGGTGCCGCATAATATTTGGCAATCGGGTAATCGAGCAGCACGCCAAAGAGGCGCCCGTTCACAATGTCCTGATATGCGCTGATTTCCTGATCATAGGTTTTCGTTATAACCCCCGGTGTCTGTTCCAGCATCCGTAGCGCGGCAGTTTGATCGAGCGTGCCAATTTTCTCGCCGCGGAGCTGGCCGAGCGAGGTAATCGGCGGTCTCCCGCGTCGGCCAACAAATTGTTCAAACGTGAAATAATAAGGTATGCTGAAGTCGACCTCGTCCGCTTTCTCGGAGGTAATCTCTATTCCGCAGATTACGCAATCATAGAGGCCGCGATGCAGGCCCGGGATCAATCCGCTCCAGTCATTCTGTACAAACTCGGCACGTCGTCCTATCCGTTGAGCGACCGCGTTGATGATTTCGTACTCAAATCCGGTCAATGCTTTGCCGAGCGCGAAGAATGAGTAGGGCGCGTTACTATTAGGATCCGCCGCCCAACGTAGTACCGGCTCAGCGGGCAGGTGGACCGAACCCAACAGCAAGCAAACAAAAAGCACAGCCGATCGCATCACGGAAGCTTTTCTAGCAGGCGGCGAGTCGGTTCGTCCATGAATAGAATGGTCAATAGCCACTAGCCGATTTGGTATGGGCTATTTATCGGTCACCGGCATGGGACAAAACCTGAGGCACCGTGAACCTCGTCTCTGTGAACAAGCCGATTCTACAGTAAGCAGGCCATTGTTACGGTTTCAGTGCGGTTACCACCGACTCCGTACCAAATTATCGAGCGTTGCCAAGCGCTTTGCGGCATTGTCTTCGGTAGCGGCGACTGTCCCCAATGGGACCTCTGGTTTTCGGGCGACCTCGAAATTGACCCGGAGCTATCGGCGTACCAAAGTGCCGCGAAACAAAGATCGCCTCGGAGACGATGGGCTGCTGATCGCGGGACGCGCGAGTCAAGGTTGCAAACCGCAAGTCGGCGCGTTCCCGTATCGCGGTCTGCGATAATCGTGTAATGGGCTTGAAATCGCGCTCCCTCGTCGATATGTAAACCTGCAGGTGTTCCCCCATTTAGAGCGCAGGGCAGCCATATGTCTTTTGCGGATGTGTCATTAAAACAACGCTCGTTCGGTGAGACCATGCGGCGTGATGCCTGGTGGACCCAGCCGCTGTTTGTATTTCTAGGGCTTTCCACTTTTGTGGTGTACTCCACCTGGGCGGCATTTCAGGGCAATCATTATTGGCTCGATCAAAATGGAGCGGATTATCTTTCGCCGTTTTATTCGCCCGAACTATTTGGCCGCTCGCCGCACGCGATTTTCGGGCCGAAGCCCGAGTGGTGGCCATCGTGGGTGCTATTCTCACCGGCTCTTTTGGTTTTATGGGCGCCAGCCGGGTTTCGACTCACCTGTTACTACTACCGCGGCGCTTATTACAAAGGGTTTTGGGCGGATCCACCCGCCTGCGCCGTCGGCGAGCCGCGGAAGGGATATCTAGGCGAAAATTCCTTTCCGCTCATCATGCAAAACATTCATCGCTATTTCCTGTACCTCGCGCTGCTCTTCATTCTCATTCTCACGCACGACGCGTGGAAAGCGATGTGGTTCGCGGATGCGTCCGGTGCAAAGCACTTCGGCATCGGCGTCGGAACGATTGTACTCGCACTCAATGTTATTTTGCTGGCCGGTTATACCTTTGGCTGTCACTCGCTCCGCCATTTGATCGGCGGCTTTCTCGACGAGGTTTCCAAAGCGCCGGCTTGCGCCAAATGCTATTCCTACGTGAGTTGTTTGAACCGCCGCCACATGCTCTGGGCGTGGATGAGTTTGTTCTGGGTCGGCTTTACCGACCTCTATGTGCGTCTCTGTTCACTGGGCATTTGGCACGATTGGAAGATTTTATAAACGTTGATTGTTAAACCGTCACCCGGCTTTCCTGCCTCAACTTTCCAAGACTCTAACCCTTCAACGCTTCCGCGAATCACGTGGCCAATTATGAAACTCTCGAATACGACGTACTCGTCATCGGCGCGGGCGGTGCGGGGCTGCGCGCGGCGATCGAAGCTTCGGTTGCCGGCGTCAAGGTCGGCTTGGTCTGCAAGTCACTCCTGGGCAAAGCGCATACGGTAATGGCGGAAGGGGGCGTCGCCGCGGCGCTGGCCAATGTCGATGACCGCGACAACTGGAGAGTCCACTTTGCCGACACGATGCGCGGAGGCCAATACGTCAACAGTTGGCGCATGGCCGAACTGCACGCGAAGGAAGCGCCCGATCGGGTCCGCGAACTCGAAGCCTGGGGCGCGGTGTTCGACCGCACTGCGGATGGGAGAATACTTCAGCGCAATTTCGGTGGTCACCGCTATCCGCGACTTGCTCACGTGGGCGATCGCACCGGCTTAGAAATGATTCGCACGCTTCAGGATCACGGGATCCATCAGGGGATTGAAGTCTACATGGAGCATACGATCGTTACGCTGCTCAAGGATGGCGAACGCGTGGTGGGCGCGTTCGGCTACGACCGCGAACGCGGCCGATTCAAGGTTTTCCAGGCAAACGCGATCGTGCTGGCCACCGGCGGTGTTGGCCGAGCCTACCGAATCACCAGCAACTCCTGGGAGTATACCGGAGACGGGCAGTCGTTGGCCTACCACGCCGGTGCGGAATTGGTTGATATGGAGTTTGTGCAATTTCATCCGACCGGGATGATTTGGCCGCCCAGCGTAATTGGCATTCTCGTCACCGAAGGCGTGCGCGGCGACGGCGGCATTTTGCTCAACAAAGACGGCAAGCGGTTCATGTTCGCGAATATCCCGGACAACTATAAGTCCCAAACTGCCGATAACCCGGAAGAAGGATGGCGTTATACTCAGGGGGACAAAAATTCTCGCCGTCCACCCGAACTTCTCACCCGTGATCATGTTTCGCGCTGCATCATGGACGAAGTCAAAGCCGGCCGGGGTAGTCCGCACGGCGGCGTGTTTCTCGACATTTCGTGGATCAAGGAAAAAATTCCGAGCGCGCCGGAATACATCAAAAGGAAGCTGCCGAGCATGTATCATCAATTCATGCAGCTGGCCAACCTCGACATCACCAGGGAGCCGATGGAAGTCGGTCCTACCACCCATTACATCATGGGGGGCGTACGGGTGGACGCTGAAACCCAGATGTCCAGTGTGGCCGGACTGTTTGCGGCCGGCGAGGTTGCCGCCGGATTGCACGGAGCGAACCGGCTCGGCGGAAATTCGTTGTCCGACCTGCTTGTCTTCGGCAAGCGCGCGGGCGAATTCGCGGCTATTTTTGCCAAAAAACACGATGCCGGTCATATTGATACCGCTCAAATTGAAGAGGCCGCGCGCGCGGCGTTGGAACCGTTCGACCGCGCCACCAGAGCAAATGGCGACGCCGAGGGCCCTTACCGCGTGCAAAGCGATCTGCAGGAATTGATGCAGAACCTCGTCGGGATCGTGCGGCGAGAAGAGGAAATGGTTCGCGCGCTCGACGGACTGAGCGAGCTCTGGCAACGCTCCCAAAACGTCGTTGTCCATGGCCATCGCGAATACAATCCCGGCTGGCATACCGTGATTGATTTGAGGCATCTACTGACCGTTTCCGAAGCCATCACGCGTTCGGCGATTGAGCGCAAGGAAAGCCGCGGCGGACATTTCCGTGACGATTTCCCGAACAAGAACGCGGCTGACGGCAAAATGAGTGTCATTGTTCGCAAAGCTGCGGACGGCTCGATGCAGGTGCGGCGCGAGCCGATTCCCGAAATGCCGGAGCACCTGCAGCAGGTGGTTGAGGAGATGAAATGAAAACGGCGGTCTTTAAAATCTGGCGTGGCGACGCGGAGGCCGGCGATTTCGTGGACTACACCACGGAAATTTCCGAGGGAATGGTTGTGCTCGACGCCGTTCATCAGATTCAAGCCAATCAAGCCAATGATCTCGCTTGCCGATGGAACTGCAAAGCCGGCAAGTGCGGTTCCTGTTCGGCGGAAATCAATGGTCTGCCGAAGCTGATGTGCATGACGCGACTTGATCAGTTACCGCTTGACCAACCTGTGACCATCGAGCCGATGCGGGCGTTTCCGCGGATCCGCGATTTAACGACGGACGTTTCCTGGAATTATCGCGTAAAGAAAAAGATCAAGAAGTTCAAACCGCGTCCACCTGACGCGCCGGACGGAACCTGGCGTATGGCGCAGGCCGACATTGACCGCGTCCAGGAATTTCGGAGATGCATCGAATGCTTCCTCTGCCAAGACGTTTGCCACGTATTGCGAGACCATCACAAACAAGAGGAATTCATCGGCCCACGTTTTTTGGTCTTTGTCGCCGCGCTCGAAATGCACCCGCTCGACACGGAAGACCGATCAGCGGAACTGAAGGAAGCCGACGGGATCGGCTACTGTAACATCACCAAGTGCTGCACCAAGGTCTGTCCGGAAAACATCAGCATCACCGACAACGCAATTATTCCACTGAAGGAGCGCGTGGTTGATGAGTTTTACGATCCATTAGGGAAGTTACTGAAACTGTTTCGGCCAAAAATCTGAAAGGAGAAGGTCATGTTTGAGCTCAAGCGACTTTCGGAAGACGCCATCCCGGCGGCGCTGGAGAAAGCCTTACGCTACCGACTGCTTAATGAACCGGCGGAGGCGGAAAGCATTTGTCACGATGTACTCCACATCGATCCGGAGAACCAGGAGGCGCTGGTCCTCCTGTTGCTGGCCCTGACCGACCGCTTCGGTAAAGGCTACGCAGTGGGCGTTACTCAGGCTCAGGAAGTTCTTTCCCGTCTCCGCAGCGAGTATGAGCGGATCTACTACGCCGGCATCATCTGCGAACGCCGAGCTAAGGCACAACTACGTCAGGGCAATCCCGGCTCCGGCCATAACGCCTACGAATTCTTGCGCGATGCAATGAGCTGGTTCGAAAAAGCCGAAACCCTTCGTCCGGCTAGAAACGATGATGCACTGCTGCACTGGAACACCTGCGCTCGTATCATTATGGGAAACCAGCTCACTGCCCGGCTGGAGGAGAAGATCGAGTTGCCACTGGAGTAGCCGGCTCGTCTTCCTCCTGCTCAAACCGGTAATCGGTTACCAGGCGCTTGTTGGTGGCAGGGCCAGCGAGGCAGAGTTGGTGCCGGACAGGATCAGTTTCCGGCGTTGTCTTCAGCCGCGACTGTCCCCTTTGTCCTTATTGTGATATAGACTCGAGATTGCCAACGAAGGAACTGACTCAAGTAACCAGAAACCGCAGTCGCTATCCGCTTCCAATCAACCAAGCGGATTTGGAGCGCTGAACAATTTACGGCAAAAAGAAGCTGTCCGATGAAGAAAAAAGTGCAATGGGGAGTATTGGGCGTCGCGGAGATCGGGGTCAAGAAAGTGATTCCAGCGATGCAGCGCGGCGAATGGTCTGAAGTAACAGCCATTGGTTCAAGAGATTTGAAGAGGGCTCAACAGGCGGCTAAACAACTTGGAATTCCTAAGGCTTACGGATCGTACGAAGAACTTTTGGCCGATCCAGAAATCGAAGCGATCTACAATCCACTCCCCAACCATCTGCATGTTCCCTGGTCGATTAAGGCAGCAGAAGCCGGAAAACATGTCCTTTGTGAAAAGCCGATCAGTATGACGGTGGAAGAAGCCCGGTTGCTGTTAAAGGTTCGTGATCGTACCGGCGTGAAGATTGAGGAGGCCTTCATGGTTCGTACGCATCCGCAATGGCGTGGCGTCGTCGAGCAGATTGAAGCAGGCAAAATTGGAAAGGTCCGATCCATCTCGGGATGCTTCAGCTACAACAACCGAGATCCGAAAAACATTCGCAACATACGCGAATTCGGGGGCGGCGGAATGATGGATATTGGCTGTTATCTGATTTTTACCTCTCGGTTCATTTTCGGAGAAGAACCCACGAAAGTGTTTGGAGTGATCGAAGAGGATCCGGATCTGCATACCGATGTGCTCTCCTCCGGAGTACTTTATTTCCCTTCCGGGCACTCTGTTTTCACCTGTAGTACGCAGGTTGTGCCTTATCAGAAGGTACAAATCTTCGGGACCAAAGGCCGGATGGAGATCGAGATACCGTTCAACGCACCACCCGATCGTCCATGCCGTATATATATAGACGATGGAGCCGATCCCTCGGGCCGAAGCGCCGAAGCGGTGGAGTACAAGACTGCTGACCAGTACACGATCCAAGGTGATTTGTTCTCGGAAAGCATACGCGAAGGCAAGGAGTTACCAGTTCCGTTAGAAGGCTCGATCAAGAATATGGCGGTAATCGAGGCGGTGTTTCGCTCCGCTCAGTCGGGTAAATGGGAAGAGCCGGCTGGGGAATAGCCGATTACGGATACCGGAAGGCAGTCAGATCGTGGCGAGGCCATGCCCCTCGCTCGGAGGGTGCGTCGCTTGCGGCGCCCGGAAATGACCCACCGCGCACCGAGGAATCGAGCCCACGATCGTCCGCCGCAGAATTTCGAACGTCGCGGTTTCTGAAAGGTTGTGAGAAAACAATTGTGCATATTGCGGATCGGCAAATATGGATCGATCAAGCCTGTGCCGCGAAATGGTTGTATGTGCGAAACAACCCAGTCCGCCACCGTTTGGTCAAACATCCCAAGGATTTGCCGTTTCAAGGTGTAATGGACAATTTTGACTAAAAGGAGCAAACAAACATCGTGGGCTCGATACCTCGGTGCGCGATGAGACTTTTCCGGGCGTCGCAAGCGACGCACCCTCCGACGTCAGAGATTGCTTTCCACCTGTCGACGATCGGCTATGCTTTATTCGCCCCGACCGCCCACCGATCAAATTGTTTGGCCAGCACTTTACGGTAGACCAATTGGAATTTCTCGCTAACCGCTTCGCGAGCGTAACCAGTCATCTGGCCAACCAATAAATCTCACGCCAAGCCAACGATTATGTATTCGTTGCTTTCCGCTTATGAATACTGATCGTGTTTCCATCCGGATCAAGAACGGCGGCCATATGGCACCCCGGAAACTCCATCGGTTCGATGACGAACTGGCTTCCGCCCTCCTTCAATTCGCGGGTCGCCGCTTCAAAATCCTCGACCTCCAGCGCGACTGAGCCGCCGTTAGCGGACGGTTTGAATTGTTCGGATCCGGCTCCGATAGCCAAAACGCCAGGGCCGATCTCGTACTCCACCCAACCCGTTCCGTTGCCCTCGTAGGCCGTAGCGGCCTTCAGGCCGAGCGTCCCTTCGTAAAAAGCGCGCGCTCGTTTCAAGTCAGTTACTGGATAAACGCTGAATGCAATTTCGACGACTTTCATTGCTAGTTGCCTTCGTTGCTAGTTTTTGAGTGATTGTCACAGCAGCCGGGACTTGTTTGCTTTGCCACAGAAACGTTGGGTGTCCGGCTAGCTGTTCAGACGAACACATATCCTGCGCAAGTCCATTGTCAAGGTAAGATAGTGATCGTCTCCGATTGCCTTTACTGGCCGAGATATCTTGGCAATAACTCAGTTTCTATAACCTCCAAGCCCTTGAGCCGCACCGCGTAGGCCCGAGCGCGAACTCTAGAGCTTACGATCTGCGCAAGCTGAGTGCCAACGAAATGCAGACCCACGCCGTCGTCTGCTGCATATCCGCATGGGAGGGCTCCGTCGACAATAAGGTTATGGTACGCAGGTCTTCGACCCGCTTCGCTATCGTAGTGTGGGCAATTGCTTCCTGGTAGCCAGCCAAGACACTTCATTGGTAAGAGCTCGTGCGCTGCTAGCGAATCGGTCACTCCCGAGTCAAACCAGCAGATAGAACCAGCACTTACTCCGCAGAGAATGGTGCCGTTTTCAGCTGCCTCCCGAAGGATCGTATCAATACTTCGCTGTCGCCAAATCAACAACATGTTCAAGGTGTTGCCGCCGCCGACATGGATCACATCCTGTTCGAGAAGGAACGCGCGGATGTCGCGTACCTTCAGCCCGAATAGGGGGAGATGAGACGGAACCGCGTCCAGCTTACCAAACGAAGTATAGAATCGTTCGATGTAATTCTCCGCATCGCCACTGGCGGTTGGAAGAAAACAGACTCTTGGCTTAATACGGTTCCGCGATAGACTCAGCACGTACTGCTCAAGAAGCAAATTCTCTGGTTCCATGGCGAAACCACCGCCACCCATCGCTACAATTTGTGGTTCCATCTCGTTCGCTCAACTAACTAACCCATGTTAGAACCAGAAGCATGGCGGCATACGTGATTTCCGAGATCTCTGCGATACTTGACCCCACGCTGGCCGATAGATACCGAGCGTTAGCGCAGACTACCATCAAACACTACGGTGGCCATTATGTCGTCCGCGGCGGCGCTATCGAAAAAGTCGAGGGCGACTGGACGACCCAAGCGATAGTGATTGTTGAATTTCCAACCATCGAGAAGGCGCGGGAGTGGTATCGTTCGCCCGAGTACGCTGAAGCGCTCGCTATCCGCTCCCAGGCATTGACCAGAAGACTGCTCTTGGTCGAAGGCATTCCAACGTGAACCCGGGAGCATAATAGCCTCGCATCAACCACGGCGTTAAACCTGGAAGTTACCCAGACACGATCATGAGAAGCGGCGCTAGGACCGTAAGCAGAGTCGCCATGATGATGACGGCAACGTAACTGGTTTGTAAGGCAACGAACTTCAATCCGGTCTTGATCCAACGCTCGCCGTAAAAGCGGTGTTGGGCGAAAAGCGAATAGACTATTAGCCACAGATTGAAGATCGCGCCGATCCAGCGTTCCAAGCCGGGATGCCAGGAATGCAATGGTACCCGTAAGACGAGCAATACGATTGCCCAGAGAAAGACCACGGTTTGAAGATGAAAGGAGAACAGCAGATGAGCTAGATACGGTTTCCCATTCTGGTGATACAAAACTTTCAAAATAAGGGTAAACACCGGCAGACAAAAGAACAGCGTAACCGGAAGGCAATCCCAAAAATCATTGACGATCATCCGAGCGGCTGCTTCTTCACTGCCGTACTTCTGCAAGACACGCTTCTTGAGCCAGGCATTCTGCTTGGCGTCGAGGTCAAAATTTGCCGCGGACCTTGGCGTCAACCCTGGTGTTGCTTGACCGATCTCAAGCGGTAATCCCGGATGGGTGGAGTTATGTCTCAGCCGGAATTCCGGTGTGTCTGCTTGTTCGAAATGTAGCAGTCGCACCGCTAAAAGGAGCAACACACTGACGCTGAAGTAGAGCCGAACCGGATTCAGATACGGTACCCGTTTCCCTTGCAGGAAGCGAAAAGTGAGTTCGCCTGGACGCGTCAGCAGGAGCGATATGGTTCGAAATACTTTGGCATCAAAACTGAAGACAGAATCAAGGAAGTCACGAAAGATGACACCGAATGATTGGCCGTAGTCAATATCGTGCTGACCGCAAACAGAACAGTAAGGGCCATGCAGATCCGTTCCGCAGTTCCGGCAACGGCGGATTTTTTGAGTGTCAACGTTCACCAAAGGCGAGAATTCTTACCAGCGAGAACCTTGGGCAAGAAACTTTTTTTTGAACAGAAGAATGGCAACGTTAGTGAAGAAGGGATCTCTGTCGGCGGTCTTGGAGCCTCCTTTCGGTCCAACCTGTGGTCCCAGGATATCCGGCAATGCGTTCTTGCGTGCGACTAAGGCTGAGTTAGAAGATTGTAATGCGCGCCCGTACCGTTACAATTCCCGTCGTTTTGACTGAAGTGAAAGAATTGCAGGCTCTTGAAGTTGAGCCCGATTCGGATCCGGACCTTCCCGTTCTTCTGTTTCTCCACGGTATGGGTGAAGCCGGTTCCTCACTTAATGAACTTCCCAAGGTGTGTATTCATCAGACGCCTCCCTTTCAGGCGATCCTTGGGTGTCTTCCGGGAGCACTCGTCATTGCTCCCCAAGCACCGCCGCTCCCGAACATCGATAGTTGGAACTGGCGAGCATACGTGAACGACCTCGCCGAGTTTTTAACCAAGCGATATACGAAGCGGCGTATCGTGGCAACGGGCTTTAGCCGAGGTGGGCTGGGTGTACTCCAGTTGATTTCGGCTTATCCGGATTTGGTGCAAGCGTGGGCCGTGGTTGATCCGCAGCCGGCTCGAGATCAGGCGGAGGCGCGTACTATTTTTCAAACGCCGTTCATCGGCGCGAAAGGCTGGGTTCGATACGGTATTTATCGCGACCGAAATGACGCCTGGAAGGCATTCAGTTCTCTGCTCTTCGATCAGCTTCCAGATGCGAACTGTGACACAGTCGATCTGTCGCACGTCCAAATGGCGGTGGAAGCGTATCACGGCGATCCGTTGTCTGGAGATGGCGTCAAGAAGAGTCTCTATGATCACTTAGGCTTGAAGTTCGAGATTGCCCCTATCGCGTAAGTTCAAGCGACGCCGCTGAATCTTCGGTAGCGGTCCGGCGGCTGCGGGGCGCGTCAACATAACGGGCAGGACGGCCTAGGTGCCCCTTCGAGAGCACCGTCCCGTAGCCCATCTTTCGCAGTTTCTAGCTCGTAAAGGGGACAGGTAAGTTTTTGGTAACTGATTTTGAGGGAGTTATGAGTGTGATTGGGTGAAAGGGGCGTGTGTACCGACCAAGTGGCTTT
>Ga0070698_100001752_pt1 | contig 24212 bp, 15 predicted proteins | sample KBSK1502metaG_FD_65477 | JGI IMG/M metagenome (GOLD analysis project Ga0070698, IMG submission 65477) | Corn, switchgrass and miscanthus rhizosphere microbial communities from Kellogg Biological Station, Michigan, USA - KBS K1-50-2 metaG | ecosystem: Host-associated > Plants > Roots >... | reverse complement strand
AGACGCTGGAACGTGCGCACGCCGGGCTCCGGATGCAGCGCCGCCGCCTTGTCGATGAGCGACTCGAGCGTCGACGCGAGAACCGTCAGGGTGTCGCCGCCGGGACGCCGCCGACCTGGTGGTGGCATCATTCCCGCGCGGAGCTTGCCGATCATCTTCTCCGCCACTTCCGCGGTCGCCGGTGAAGATGCCGCGACGGCGACGTCGAAATGCTCAAGCGTCAGGCTGCCAAGCTTTCGCTCATCGCTATGGCATGACGCCGCGCACGTCTGCCGCACCATCTGCGTGAGCGAGGCGTTTGAGATGGACGTGCTGCGCGCAGGTGTTTTCCGCGGCGCGTGGGGCTTGGGGGCGGGAAGCGATTCCGCCGTGATTTCCGGTACCATTGACGGCACAACGGAGGGCGAATTGGTGCCTCGAACCGACGGTACGAGAGCCAGAACGCCCCCTGCAACTGCGGCCATGACGAACACCTTCATCCCTGTATCTCCGCGTCGGGCATTCCGTGGATTGGGCGCTGCCCCTCTATAGTGGTGGCCAAGTCTGCGTCCAACAAGGGTTTTGTCACCATGCAGCACCCCCTCGAGCGACTCAAAGAGGGCATGGTTTCTGCTCTTACGGGCTTCACCCCTCGACCGCTGGAAGACGGGCGAGGGTTATAGATGCAAGAAAGCGCCCCCGCTCGGAGGGCGCTTCCCGACAAAGAACAGCCTGTTTCGCTACGGACAGCGAGCCAAAGTCACCGGACAACGCTCAGGGTCGGGAACTGGTGCGCTAGACTGTCCTCCCGGTCCGCCAAACGTGTAGTTCGGCATCTGCAGCGTGGCGAGTTCGGCACCCGGAACTGGAAGCTGGAGGATGCTGTTCTCTGGGAGCGTCTGCCAACCGCGGGCGTCGAAATAGGCGATAACACCGCTGACACCCAGCCCTTCCATGCGCTTTTCGTAACGGAGGGCGTCCCAGAGGCTGCCGCACTGCCCGTTTAGCTTGCGCGGCACGCAACCTGGCTGGTCCGGTGGACCATCGATTGTCACCAGCGGGAGCTGTCCGTTCGCGACGCGTGTCTTGTTGATCAGCGGAACCGCTTCCGCCGCGCGACCCAGGCGAATCAGCGCCTCGGCCTTCAACAGGTCCATCTCCGACACGAGCAACGCGGGCTGAGGTCCCTCAAACCACGTGTTTCCGGTCCCGTACCGCCGGAAGTAATAGTGTGAGAACCGGTATGTGCCGCGGCTCGCCGTGAAGATGTCGTTCTGGTTGTATCCGACGTAGGTGCCCGGCGTCGCCGGTCCGCCGGCGCCCTGAATGCGCCGGTCCTTCGTTCGCAGCTGGAAGGCGACGCGGTTCGCGACCGGTGTGTTCACCCAATTGACGAATCCGTTCGCGGAATCCGCCGGCCCAAGGGTCCAGTACGCGGGCCGGCCGAAATCACTGGGGCGGGCCGTCTGCCTAACGCGAGCGACCAGGCGTTTCCAGTCGTCGAACAGGATGTCCACCTGCGCGACCGGCGCGAAGTCCGTCTTGATGCCGAGATCGATGCGGCGGATCACTTCCTGCCAGTTCACCGCCGCTCGCTCGGCCCGCGTCCGGGGCGAATACGCCAGGAGACGTGCGACAAACGAGTGCGCCAGCGCGATGAACTGGTCGCGCGTCATCGCCGAATACAGCCAGGAATCGACGGGCAGCGTGAAATTCGTGCGCTGCGCGACCGCGATCGCGCTGTCCAGTTGCTTGATCGCTTCGGTGATCACCTCCGGGTACGGCCTGAACGCCGGGACGCTGATCGTGTCGAGGTTCAGTTTCTCGTCGACGATGAATGCCTTGTCGAAGTAGAGGCCCAGGTACCCGTGCGAGATCCCCTGGATGAACTTCCCCACCGCCTTCGTGCGCGCCGTGCGCACGGAATCGACGATGATCAGTCCTCCATCGATGGCGATGATCGCGTCGTTGACCGCGGAGATCGTCGCATACAGGTCCTGCCACGGCTCTTCGTTGACGTCGTTCCTGGCGTTCACCGGGCTGTTGTTCCACGCCGTGCGCGGTTCGGCCGACAGCTCGAGCTGGCCGAAGTCCGCGAACCCTGACGTGATTTCCCAGGCGATGGTCGAAAACGCCCACGACGGGTAATCGTCGTGGCCACCGTTAGGCCACCACGTCCTGAAGGCCGTCGCGACGAAGGACTCGGCGGCGGTGGGTTGCTGCGTGGCGCGCGCGCGGTCAGGGAGATTGGGATTCGTGACCTCGAGCGACTGGCAGGAGAGGACCGCCAGCGCGAGGATCGGGATCAGTCGGCGCATTGGTAGGGTCCGCATCAGAAGATGAATTCGATGCTGCCGGTGAACGTCCGGTAGCGCGGGTAGTCGAAGCTGTCCAGCCTGACGAGTGTTCCACCCACTTCGGGGTCGTAGCCCTTGTAATTGGTGAACGTCATCAGGTTGCGACCGATGAGCGAGATCGACGCGCCCGTCGCGCCGAAGCGCGAAAACCACGACAGCGCACTCCCTCCGAATCGATAGCGGAGCGAGACCTCGCGCAGCTTCAGGTAGCTCGCGTCTTCGACGAAGTAGTCCGTCGGGTCGTTGGCCGAGTACAGCGAGATGTAATACTCGATCGGCTTCTTGAGCTCCTGGGCCTTGCCCGCCTGGTCGACGTCGGCGCTCCGGGCCCACTGGTACATGCGCTGGTTGGTCTGGTTGTAGGCATTCCCGCCGACCTGGGCGTCGACGAGCGCGTACACGTCGAAGCTCTTCCAGCTGACACTGTTCGAGATCCCCCAGTGGAGGTCTGGCGTGCCGTCGCCGATTCGCGTGACGGCGTCACTCCCGGTTGAATCTTTCAGTTTGATCGGCATGCCCCAGCCGTAGGTGGTGCTGCCGATGGCGGTCGAGGTGGTTCCCCAGCCACCCGTCGGTGTTTCTCCCTGCGTGTACTGCTTCGGCTGGCCGGCCGCATCGAGCCCGACCCAGACGAGCAGTCCTTCGTCATTGACGTCGAACTCGTTGGCGCGGGCGGCGGCGTCCGCCGGGAGTTCGCTCGTGCTCTTGATGAACCGGAACCCGTACATGTCGCCTAACGTGACACCGGTGCAGCGGAACGCGATCGTCTGCGTCTGGAAGCAGGGGCGGTTGAACTCGGTGATCTTGTGTCGCGAACGATCGGCGACCAGCCCCACCCGCCACCGCAGGTTCGGTCCCTGGATGACCTGCGCTTCCAGCGTACCTTCGATCGTGTTGCCCTCGACGGTGCCCGCGTTCTGCCACTGCGACGAGAAGCCGTAGAACGCCGGCAGTGGGATCTGGATCAGCTGGTCCTCGGACTTTGTCTGGGCCCGAGAGAGCTGGAGCGAAAACCGGTCCTTGTAGATCGCGTCCACTCCGATCTCGGTCTCCGTCGTCCGCTCCGGTTTCAGGAAGCGATTCCCGAGGGTCTGCTTGAGAACGCCGCCGGCGGTGTTGAAGGCGAAGGTCTCGTACTGGTCGTTGAAGCTGGGGCGGCCGCCCGCGGTGCCGCGGGAGAAGCGCAGCTTGAACTCGTTCAAATCGCGCCAGCGCCACCAGGGTTCTTCACTGATGCGATAGGCGCCGCTGAATCGGTAATAGGAGTTCCAGCGCTCCTCTGGACCGAATAGCGAACTGCCGTCGCGCCGAAGAAGGAGGTCGGCAATGTACCGGCCGTCGTAATCCATGCCGCCGCTCACGAAATACCCGCGCGAGCGCACACGCTCGAGGGTCGAGGAGATGAACCGCTGCCGAGCATTGTTCAGGCTTCGCACACCGGGCGCGGCGAAGTCGGAACCTTCGGCCGTCGTGACCTCGTTGTCCTCAGACTCCGTCAGGGCGCGCAATGTCGAGCGCAGTGTAAAGCCGCGCCAATAGCCTAACAGGTTGGCGCTGATGGCTGCGTTCGTGGCGCTGGTCGTCCCCGCCGTCTGCTGGATCTCTCCCAATCCACCCGTGGCAAAGCCTTCGGTCTTCAGCCCCTGGTCGAGGAAGAATTCGTTGCGACGATCGGAGCGGTCATAGCTCACGTTTCCATCGAAGGTGAGCCAGCCGAACGGCGTGAATTTCGCCTGCAGGCTTCCCTGGGTCCGGGCCCGCTTCCGGCGATCGTCTTCGGTCGCGAGCACGTACAGCGGGTTCTCCTCGCGTCCTTCGTGGTCGAGCTGGTACGCGAAGGGCGTTCCATCAGGGTCGGGCAGCAGGAGGTCGATGTCCGGCGCCTGGTTGATCAGGTCGAAAAACGTGTCGCCGTACAATTCGTTCCGGTTCGAACGACTGTGGTAGCCGCTGAATCCAATGCTCAATGCGCTGTTGGCAACGTGGTCCAGGTTGAGCCGCGCATCGTTCTGGTCGTATTGACCGCTGCCGAGGACGACGCCGTCTTCACGCGTGTTGACCAGCGACAGGAACCAGTTCGTGCGTCCGAGGTTCTGCGCGATGTTGAACGAGTTCTTCGAGAACTGGCCGGGGTCGAAGAAGCGATCGACTTGATCGAAGACCTGGTCGCGATACGCGACGTCCTGGAACCGCTGATACGCGGGCTTCGGCACGCGACCCACCCTGGTTGTGTCGCGACCTTGGGCGTTGATATACCCGCCGCTCGCATTGGTCTGGTAATAGTGGTATCGGGCCCAGTCGATCTGCCCGGCGAGATCGTTGTTGCCCCACTCCGATCGCGCCGTGAATCGTGTGGATCCACTGGTTAGGTTCGAACCACGCTTCGTCGTGATCTGGATAACACCCGATTGCGCGCGCGATCCGTACAGTGACGCAGCGGCCGCGCCCTTCACGATCTCGATGTTCTCGATGTCCATGGCCTCGAGGTCGGCCGTGGCCGCGCCGAATGCCGTGCTCTGGATGACGCCATCAACGACGATGAGCGGTGAGTTGGATTTGTTGATGCTGGTTGGCGATCGAAGCAGGATGTTCGTACCGCTCCCGGGCTGACCGGGCGGCACGATCGTGACTGCCGCCACTTTCCCCTGAATCGCCTCGATCGCGTTGGTTGACGGCACCGGGATGTTGCTGACCTCGAGTCGTCCAACGGTGAAGGGAACTCGCGTCCCCGAGGTTGGGTCGACTACTCCCGTGGTGACCACGGCCTGCAGCGTCAGCGCGACCGCGACGATCCTGAAGTCGGCCGTCACCGTTCCGCCCGCGGGCACAATCACGTTGCGGACGACGCCGGCCTTGTAACCAATGCGCCGCGCCTCGACCGATCGCGTTCCCACCGGTGCGCCGACGATGGTGTACCGCCCTTGCGCGTCAGTCGCGGTGCCGACCCGAGTTCCAACCACCAGCACCTGCACGTCTCCGAGCGGCCGGTTGCTTGCCGAGTCGGTCACGACACCTGTGATCCGGCCAGTCGATTGAGCCAACACCGGCGCCGCGCAGACAAGAAGGAGGGCGGCAACGGCGACGAACACGCCTGCGCCGTGCGCCATCCGCCGGAGCAGCGGCACCTGCGCCGCTGCAACGCGACCGATTGGATGACCGGGTCGGACCATGGGACCTCCACTGGGAATCGGGTTTCCGCGCACGAAGCCATCGCGCGCGTAATTGATAACAGTCGGGTCACAAATGCGCGAAAACGCGTAGTCCAGCGAACACCAACTCGGGACTGGTCGCTCGCTATCAGGGTTTGACCGAATTCCTGTCAGCGATCTGGCGCATTTTCTCGCGAGTGATAGGCTATCGCTGGATCGCGTCAGAACGACGGCTCGGTCTTTGCGGCTGTGGCGGCGGTCGCCACAACTAACGGATTCCGGATTCATGTCGCCAGACGCGCCCACCGCCTCATTCCAGGATGCCGAACTAGGCCCGTTCGCGGGAGATCGCGGCGCGCTGGATCGCCTCTTTGTCGCGACCTACGACGAGCTTCGCCGGTTAGCGGCCGTCATCAGGCAGGGAGATCCCAGTGCAACGCTTACGCCGACGGCGTTGGTGCACGAGGCCTGGATCAAACTCGCCGGCTCACTCTCGATCGCGCCGGCGTCGAGGCTTCACTTCAAGCGCATCGCGGCGCGCGCCATGAGACAGGTGCTGGTGGAAGCGGCGCGCCGGAGAAAGGCCGACAAACGAGGCGGCGACGTCGCCATGGTGACGTTCGACGAAAACGCCGGCTATCCCGCGACATCCGCGGACGAACTCCTGATGCTCGACGCCGCGCTCGAAGACCTGGCGCGGGTCAACGCGCGACAGGCCGTGATGGTCGAAAGCCGGTTTTTCGGTGGACTCGACGTCGCCGAGACGGCGCAGCTGCTCCAGGTCTCAGAGGCCACCGTGCTGCGCGACTGGCGTGCGGCGAAGGCCTGGCTCTCCTCTGAGCTGCGGGGAGGCTGATCGTGCTCTCCGAAGAAAGATGGGAACAACTCCAGGCCCTCTTCCACGCAGCGGCGGACAAACCGCGCAACGAGTGGCGCCCGTACCTCAACGCCGAAGCCAACGGGGACGAAGCCCTCGTGGATCGCGTGATGGGAATGTTGGTGGCCGACGAGCGTGAGGGTTCGGTCCTCGATCGCGATTCCGTCGACCTGGCGGCTGACCTTTTCGACGATTCATCGACGGCGATCGGCCGGCGCGTCGGGCCGTATCGCATCACGCGCCTGCTCGGTGAAGGGGGCATGGGCGTCGTCTACCTGGCGGAACGCGACGATCTTGGGACCCAGGCGGCGGTGAAGATCCTTCGCGACGCGTGGGTGTCGCCGAGCCGCCGCGAGCGCTTCGCCACCGAGCAGCGGACCCTCGCCCACCTCAATCACCCCGCGATCGCGCGCATGTATGACGCGGGCACTCTCGACGACGGCACGCCGTGGATCGTCATGGAGCACGTCGAGGGCGTTCCGCTCACCGAGGCGTGTCGCGCGTGGAAGCTTGGTGTTCGCGAACGACTGCGGCTGTTCCGGACGGTGTGCGAAGCGATCGTGCATGCCCATCAGCACCTGGTCGTACATCGCGACGTCAAGCCGTCAAACATTCTCGTGCGCGACGACGGGACGGTGAAGCTCCTCGACTTTGGCATCGCCAAGCAGCTCGAGCAGTTGAGTGCGTCGGATCGCACGCAGACGGGTCTTCGCCTCATGACGCCCGCGTACGCGGCGCCGGAGCAGATCCGCGGCGATCCGGTCGGCGTCTACACCGATGTGTATTCGCTGGGCGTGGTGCTCTACGAGTTGCTGTCCGACCGATTGCCATTTCAACTGTCGACCCGAACGCCGGGTGAAGTCGAGCGAGCGATCCTCGAACTCGAACCGGACCGCGTGTCCGTGGCGGCTCGCACCGATGGCGGCAGCTCGCTGGACGCGCGCCGCGCCGCATGGAATGACCTCGATGTCCTGTGCGCGACCGCGATGCAGAAGGAGCCGTCGCGCCGTTATGCATCGGTGGACGCGCTGATCCGCGATGTCGACCATTTCCTCGACGGGGAGCCGCTCGACGCGCAGCCGGATTCGTTCCAGTACCGGGCCGCGCGCTTCGTCAGCCGCAACCGGCGCGGTGTCGTCGCGGCCGCCGCGGTCGTCGGCCTGATCGCGGCATTGAATGTGTTCTACGCCGTCCGCCTGACGAGGGCCCGGGATGCGGCGGTGGCCGAGGCCGCACGGACAGGTCGCATCCAACGATTCGTGACGCAGCTCTTCCAGGGCGGGGACCAGGCGGCCGGCCCGGCCGAAAGCCTGCACGTGGTAACGCTCATTGACCGGGGGGTGCAGGAAGCGCGAAGCCTGACCGGCGAACCGGTGATCCAGGCCGAGCTGTTCCAGACGTTAGGCGGGATCTACCAGAAGCTGGGGAAGCTCGAGCGCGCCGACACCTTGCTGCGCGACGCACTCGAACGGCGCGCGGCGATCAACGGCGACTCGTCAGCCGACGTCGGCGCGAGCCTCGTCGCGCTTGGACTCCTGCGGACCGACCAGGCGCAATTCGCCGCCGCCGAGAGTCTGGCCCGCGCCGGACTCGCCATTTCTGCCGCGGCGCTCCCGGCACGCCATCCGCGAATCGCCGAAGCGACCGAAGTGCTGGGCCGGGTGCTCTCCGACAAGGGAGACTACCCCGCCGCGATACCGGTGCTCGAGGATGCGGTGCGCCTGCGCTCGAGCACCGGCACGGAATCCGCTGAATACGCCAGCAGCGTTTATGAGCTGGCGAACGCGCACTTCTACTCCGGCAACTACGACGTGTCGGATTCCCTGAACCGGGTCGTTCTGGACGTACATCGGAGGATCTACGGGGAGCGACACCCGTCAGTCAGCGATGACCTGATCAACCTGGGTGCGGGCCAATTCGAGCGCGGAAACTATGCCGAGGCCGAGCGATTCTACCGGGAAGGATTTGCGATCACGTTGGCGCACTACGGCCGCGATCACTACAAGGCCGCCGCAAACCTCACCATGATCGGGCGCAGCCTGTTGAGGCAGAACCGTTTCGACGAGGCTGTTGAAGTGTTGAATGAAGCTCTCGCGGTGCGTGAACGCGTCTACGGGAAGGTCCACCCGGCGGTTGCGTCAACCGTGAACGAGCTGGGGAGCATCGCGTTGCAACGCGAACAATATCCCGAAGCTGAAGCGCGGTTCCGGCGGATGGCGGCCATCTATGCCGCCATCTATAAGGACAAACACTATCTCATAGGAATTGCCCAGTCGAACCTGGCCAGCGTGCTCATGGCGCGCGGTGACAACAAGGCGGCTGAATCGATGTTTCGGCAGGCGATTTCGATGTACGAGCAGACGCTCCCGGCCAGGCACACGAACATTGGCATCGCCAAGGTCAAACTCGGTCGCGCCATCCTGCGTCAGGGTCGTTATGCGGAGGCGGAACGCGAATCGCGGATTGGTTATGACATCCTCAAGCCGCAGGTCAACCCGACGGTCAGTTGGCTGGTTTCGGCGCGCGCCGACCTGGCCAAGGAATACGAGGGGTTGCGGCGTCCCGAAGATGCGGCGCGCGTGAGAGCCGAAAGCACTTCCGTCGCGCAGGCAGCCGCAGCAAAACCGAAGTAGCTCGCGTTGTAGGGGTCAGAGTGGGGTCAGAGTGGAGTCTGACCCTTTTTGGAAATTGGAGTCTGACCCTTTTTGCAAATTGGAGTCTGACCCCTTTTGTTAATTGGAGTCTGACCCCTTTTCTTCCGCCATCCGCCCTCTGAGGTCCTTCCTGTGCGCACTCGCTGGATACTGGTACTCGCCGCCGTAACCGTCAGCAGCGCGGCGATGGTGCAGGCCCCGCGCCACCTGAATCCGGTGATGGATCTGCTCTCGCAGAAGAAGGCCGTTTTCGGCCTCTACGCGCCGGCCAACCGTCGTCCAGGTCGTGGTGGCGCAGCAGTTCCGGCAGACGCGCCACCTCCGAAAACAGCGGCCGAACTGGCGAAGGAGGCGCTCGCCAACGAGACCGCCGACTATCTGTTCGATGGGACGATGGAGGGGAACTTCGAGCGCGGTTATGGGCCGTTTGTCGACTTCATGAAGGGCATGGTCGACGGTGGCACGCTCAAGGCGAAACAGCTCCACCTGCCGCTCTTCGTGAAGATGCACGAGATCGCCCCCGATCCTGCGCTGGGCGCAAAGGACATCGCGAAGCAGCTCAATCTCGGTGTGGCAGGCATTGTCTTCGTCGACGTGAAAAGCGCCGAAGAAGTGAAAACCGGGCTGGCGGCAATGAGGTTTGCGTCGAAAGGCGGAACCCGTCCCGATGACGTCGGCAGCGCGCCGCAGGTGTGGGGGATGAGCGAGGCGGAGTACAAACAGAAAGCCGACGTGTGGCCGCTCAACCCGAACGGCGAGCTGGTGAACTTCACGATTGTCGAGAGCAAGGAAGGGCTCGAGAAGATCCGCGAGATTGCCGCCGTGAAAGGCATTGGAGTCCTCTTTCCGGGCGCCGGCACGCTCCGCGGCGTTTTCTCGACGACCGACGCCGCGGGACAGCGGGTTCTGGACGAGCCAGCGTGGGAAGCGGCGATCCAGAAGGTCCTGTCTGCGTGCAAGGAGTTCAATGTGCCTTGCGGGTATCCCGCAAACGCGACCGACATCGAGAAGCGCATCCAGCAAGGCTTCAGCGTTTTCGTGATCGGCTGGGGCGAAGCCGGTTTCAAGGCTGTGGATATCGGACGGAAGGCGGTCGGTCGGTAAACACTCCAGTGATTGGTGATTACTGATTAGTGATTGGAAAGAGCAGTTGTAATCACCAATCTCTAATCACCATTCACTCGTGTCGTCTGACCCAGTAGTCCGTCCGCTGCCGCTGTTGCGCGCCATGGTCGATGCGCTCGACCATGAGCTGCTGCAACTCGCCGCGCGTCGCATGGCGATCGTTTCCGAAATTGCGAGCTACAAGCGGCAGCATCACCTCCGCATCCGCGACCCACAACGCGAACGCGAAATCCTCGAAGACCGGGCGCATCGGGCTGAGGAGATGGGACTGCCGAAGGGCGAGATGGAAGCGCTGTTCCGCGTGTTGCTCCGCGCCAGCCGCGATCACCAGGCGTCGCTCAGGACCGAGCTGCCTGTCGAGACGCCTTCATTGACTATCGCGGTGGTTGGCGGCCGAGGCGCTATGGGCGCATTGGTCGCCCGTCTGTTCGGCGATCTGGGCCACAGTGTGCTCGTCACCGATAACGAAACCGACCTCTCGCCCGGCGACGCCGCCGAAGTTGCCGACGTCACCGTCATCAGCGTGCCGATCGATGTCACCGAACAGGTGATTCGCGAGGTGGGTCCACGGCTACGTGCCGACTCACTCCTCATGGACGTGACCAGCGTAAAGTCGGAGCCGATGCGCGCCATGCTCGCGGCTACGAAAGCCGGTGTGGTTGGAACCCACCCCATGTTCGGGCCCAACGTGCACTCGGTGCAGGGCCAGCGTGTTGTCGTGTGCCGCGGCCGCGGCGATCACTGGGTTCAGTGGGTGTCCACGATGTTTACCGCACGTGGCCTCGCGGTTGTGGAGGCGACGCCTGAACATCACGATCGCATGATGGCCACGGTGCAGGTGCTCACGCACTTCCAGACCCAGGTCCATGGACTCACGTTGGCCCGGCTCGGCGCTCCGTTGTCGGAGTCGCTCCGGTTTACGTCTCCCGCGTACTTGATGGAGTTGTACATGGGGGCGCGTCACTTCGCTCAGTCGGCCGACCTCTATGGCCCGATCGAGATGAAGAATCCCGATACGCCTGTAGTGACGGCGACCTATCTTGAAGTCGCTCGCGAGGTCGCCGACATAGTTGCGAGCGGCGATCGAGACCGTTTCCGGGCCATGTTCGGCGAAGTTCAGGGGTTCCTGGGTCCGTTCACTGCCGAGGCGCTCGAGCAGACGAGCTTCCTCATCGACCGGCTCGTGGAACGAACGTGAGATCTGGCGGGTGCGTTATTGAGTGAGTCCAGTCATCCGCTCACGAGTTGTCGTCAACCGTTTCCTCCTCCGCTTCCTGCCATGCATACTCGCGACGCGCGCACCGTCCTCGCCGGAGTTGTCGGTTGCGTTTGCCTGACGTTGGTTCTTTCGGCGCAGGCGAATCCACCCCAGCAGGGCCGTCCCGTCTGGCCTGAGGAAGGGCCCCTCACGTGGGCGCCGCGTCCAACGGCGACGGAAATCACTGCCAACGACCTGAGGACGCGCCTCTATCAGTTTGCCGACGATTCCATGCTGGGGCGACGCATCGGAGAGCCAGGGAACGTGAAGGGCACCGACTACATCGCGCGCGAGTTCGCCAGGCTGGGTCTGAAGCCCGGCGGCGACAACGGCACCTGGTATCAGGAGATCCCGTGGGGACCGCTCGGGTTCGACCGTGAGGCGTCCCGGTTCCTCGTGGCGGGCGAACCCTTGTTAGGCGGTACCGACTGGATCCCATCCGTACCGGTTGCCAACGCGATCGGAGGACCCGCGGAGTTCTCGAATGTGCCGACCGTTTTTGCTGGTCGATGGAATGACACCGTGACGTTGGATCCGGCGCGCTTTCGTGGACGCGTCGCGGTATTCCTTGGCGGTCCCATGGCAACTGGTCCGGGGGGTCGCGGTGGACGCGGCGGAGCGCAGCGCTGCGATGCAGTGCCGGATCGTTTCGGGGCTGCCGCCGCGGTGATTGCCGACGCGGCCACGGCGGCCGCTCGTGGTGGCCGTGGCGGTGGCCGGGGTGGAGGCAACCCGACGGCGGCGGACACCATGGATGCGCGCGCGACGGTAGCCGGTGCCGTGGCCATGGTGTTCATCGGCCTGGAGTCGACGTCGTCAACCGCAATCCGCGCCGCGTTTGCGACTCGAATGGGGATACAGCCCGGGAGCGCACCACCCGCTCGTCCGGAGCTCCCGGCCGCCGTCATCACGACTTCGGTTGCCGGCCGACTATTCGGCAAGTCAGCCGCTGAGCTGAAGGTTGCCGACGAAGGCCGGCCAGTGACCGGCGCCTGGAACGACGGCTGGCGCAAGGGTCCCGTCCCGGCGAGGAACGTCATCGCCATCCTTCGCGGCTCCGATCCCGCGAGAGCCGATGAATACGTGTTGGTCGGCGCGCATAACGATCACAACGGCGTCGCGATGAGCGCCGTCGACCACGACTCGATTCGCGCCGTGAACACCGTGACACGACGTCAGGGTGGAAATGACCCGTCGTGCATTCCCACCGAGGACCAGCAGCGTCGCATCGACTCGATGATCGCTCGCGCGCGGAGCATTCGGCCCCCGCGCCGTGATTCGATCAACAACGGCGCCGACGACGACGGCTCGGGCAGCGTGTTGATGCTGGAGATCGCCGAACGTTTCGCGAAGGAGAAACCAGCCCGCTCGATTATCTTCATTTCGCACCAGGGCGAAGAAGGTGGCCTCCGTGGCTCGCGGTGGTTTGTCGATCATCCGACGGTGCCGCTGGAGAACATCGTCGCGGCGCACAACATGGACATGGTCGGGAAGGGACGAGTGACTGAGGTCAAATACGGCGGTCCGTCGTCGGTTCAGATGTTAGGCGCCCGCCGCTTGTCGCGGGAATTCGGCGACGTCATCGACTCGGTCAATGCGGTGCGCGCCGAGACCATGGCGATCGACCGGTCGTGGGACGTCACGGCGAACCCCATGAGGCGGTTCTGCCGGAGTGACCAGGTGAACTACGTCCGCAAGAACGTGCCGGTCGTCTACATCTCGCTCGGCTACACCCAGGACTACCACCAGGTCACTGACGAGCCGCAATACATCGATTATGAGCACTCGGCACGGCTGGGGCGGTTCGTCTACGACGTGATGTGGGCACTGGCCGTTCGGAAGGACCGCCCTGCCATTGTCGGGCACGATCCTGCTTATCCTTCGTGCTAAGGCGCGCTGCGCCTTTTCCAGGTTGGATCAACAGGGGAGCTAGATGCACGACCTCACCAAGGGGCCGATAGCGGGGCACATCGCGCGGTTGTCGGCACCAATCGCGGCCGGGATGATCTTCCAGACGCTGTACTATCTGGTCGACCTCTACTTCGTCTCGCGACTGGGCAGTACCGCCATTGCCGGCGTGTCGGCGGCCGGGAACGTGCAGTTCATCATCATGGCCGTCACGCAGATTCTCGGCGTGGGTACGATGGTCCTGGTGTCACACGCGAGTGGACGAAAGGATCGCGACGACGCGAACCTGATTTACAACCAGAGCCTGGTCATGGCAGCGATCTGCGGTGCCGTGACACTCGTTATCGGATACGGGGCTTCTCGCTGGTACCTGGGCACGATCACCGCTGATGCGGCGACAGTCGACACTGGAATGACTTACCTGCGCTGGTTCACGCCCGGGATGGCGCTGCAGTTCGCGTTGATTTCGATGGGATCGGCGTTGCGCGGAACTGGAATTGCCAAGCCGACGATGGTCGTGCAGGTGCTCACCGTCCTGCTCAACGTGGTGTTGGCGCCCGTGCTCATCGCTGGTATCGGGACCGGGCGGCCGATGGGAGTTGCCGGGGCCGGCCTGGCGAGTACCATCGCGGTCATGGTTGGCGTGGTGCTCATGTTCATCTATTTCGAGAAGCTCGAGAAGTTTGTCAGGTTCGACGCCTCGATGTTCCGCCCGCGGCTCGAGTCCTGGAAGCGCATCCTGAAGATCGGGCTCCCGGCGGGTGGTGAGTTCGCTCTGATGTTCGTGTACATGGCGGTCGTGTACTGGACCATTCGGGGATTCGGTCCCGAAGCCCAGGCCGGATTTGGCGTCGGTGGTCGCGTCATGCAGGCCGTTTTCCTTCCCGCCATGGCGATGGCGTTTGCGGCCGCGCCGATCGCGGGACAGAACTTTGGCGCCGGCTTACACGACCGGACCCGAAAGACGTTCGCCACGGCCGCGGGAATGGGCGTCGGCCTCATGCTGGTGCTCATGATCGTGATCCAGCTTGAAGCCGAGCGGATGGTCGGCTTCTTCACCGACGATCCCGCGGTCATCAGCGTGGCCACGGGGTTCCTCCACATCATCTCGTTCAACTTCGTCGCGACGGGCGTGATCTTTACTTGCTCGTCAATGTTCCAGGCGTTGGGGAACACGATTCCGTCGGTGATCAGTTCGGCGACGCGCATCGCGACATTCGCGATTCCTGCGATGTGGTTGTCGACGCGCCCGGGGTTCCAGATCCGGCACATCTGGACGCTCTCCGTGATCACCGTCGCGGTCCAGCTCGTCGTCAGCCTGCTGCTCCTGCGCCGTGAGTTCAAGCGGAGACTGAGTCCGCCGGCCGCCGAGTTGTCTCCTTCGCCCGTTGGTGCCTGACGAGGATCAGGGATCAGTCATCAGGGAACGCGCTTCTCTCCCGCGGTAATCGCGAAGGGAAGCCGGTTCTCCGGCGGTGGAAACGCGCAGGTGGAGAACGCAGTGAACGCGCACGGTGGATTGTACGTGCGGTTGAAGTCGATCACCGTCCAACCGGTCGAATCGGCGAGCGGCACACGTAGATATCGGCCGCTGCCGTAGGTCGTTGTGGTCGCCGTCGAGTCCCAGAGCATGATGAAGTAGTCGCGGCTTCCCGAGTCAGCCGATACGGCCAGCCGATGCTCACGCCCGGCGACGCGGAACACCAGCTCCCCTGGTGAGTGATACGACTGGGTCCCTTCGGCGACGTCCGCGACCTGAAAATCTCGAGCCACGGCGAACGAATCGAACCGGGCCGCCAGCCGCCAGTCAGCGGAAATCGGATACGACTCGGGAAGCTGGAACGTCTCGCGAAGCGGATGTGATTCATCCCATGCGCGAACCCACAGGCGATCGGTGCCAGGCTCACCATGCACGCGCATGCGATAGGTGCCAACGCCGATCACGGTGGAACTGCGAGAGCGATCGGTGACGACGCTGATCGTACTCGTTATGGGAATGCTGTCCCCGATCATGGGATGTGCACCACGCGCCGGGGTGAACGTGATGCCGCTATCACTCCGAACGAGCGTTCCCAGCTTCGGTGGCATCGTGGCATCGAGCAACAGGATGTCGCTGGAGTCGGCGGAGCCGATGTTGAACGATCCATTCGGCAATTCCCAGAGCCCGATCCAGGTGACCGCTCCCGATCCCGGTCGCACCAGGCCATTCCGCCGCGCCTCGCGCCACTTGGCGACGTCGGCTTCGTGGTCGGCGCTGCTCATCACTGGAGGCGCAGGCCACCTTTCGCACGCTATCATGCCGACGAGCAGTAGCGCCAGGAACACGGACGGCGATCTCTTCATGGAACCAGCATAGCGGAGCGAATCCGTCGCGCGCAAATGACCGGGTAGCTTCCCACAACTCCCGCATGTCCACCCACCGGTCTGCACACCTCCGAGGACAGCGATTCGTCCCGCATTTCGGACGACGGATCGCACTGGGCCGTCGTGACAGCGACTTACAGCGACCTCGTCAAAGTCCACACATCTGCATCATCATGCGCGACAATGTGATACGCGACCTGGTGCGAGACGCTTCATCGGGAATCGGAGCGCTGGTGCCGCGGCACGTGGCATGCCATTGAGAGTCATCGGGTACCAGCCCAAAGTCTCGCGCATCGAGGTGCGCACATGAAAAAACTTCTGTCACGTTCATCCCTTCTTGGCGCCCTGCTGCTGCTGCCGGCGTGCGCCTCGCTCGCGCAAGACCCGCAGCCATACCGCAACACCAACGTCGCCTACTCGGCGGAGGAACTGGATAATCTCGTGGCGCCAGTGGCGCTCTATCCAGATGCGCTGCTCGCGCAGATCCTCGTTGCGGCGACGTTCCCGGATCAGGTGGCCGTCGCCCAACGCTACGTTCGCGAGCGCGGCACACGGAACATCGACGATCAGGGCTGGGACGTCAGCGTCAAGGCGGTCGCGTATTATCCGCCGGTCCTGAACATGCTCGCCACGAACGAAGACTGGGCCGTCGCGTTAGGTCAGTCGTATGCGTCGCAATCGGCCGACGTCATGGACGCGGTGCAGCGACTGCGCGAAATGGCGCGCGAGCAGGGGAACCTCGTTTCGACGCGCGAACACACGGTCACCGAGGATCGAGGCCGCATCATCATCGTGCCGGCCAATCCGCAGGTGATCTACGTGCCCACCTACGATCCGGCGATCGTGTACGTGCGCCCGATCTGGGGCTTCGGGTTCCATACCGGCTACTTCTCGTTCGGTGTTGGCTTCCCGATCGGCTCGTGGCTCGGCTACGACATGGACTGGTGGGGTAACTACGGCTACCACGTCTATTACAACGGCTGGTATGACGACGGCTGGCGCTATCGCGCGCGCCGCTACTTCGCCGTAGTGCCGGTGTACGTCCGCCCGCGCTACAGTATCGTCAACATCAACGTCAACATCTTCTCGCGTAGGGTGAACTACATCAACCTCGATCGGCGCCATCGCTATGTGAGGCGCAGCGTCGAGTTCGAACGCCATGATCGCGGCGGCTACGCCGATCGCGACGGACGGTCGCGGGGTGACGATCGTCGCGGACCGTACGTATCCCCGCGTGGCGACGACGGTGGGAACCGCGACGACGATCGCCGCTCAGGCGGCGGCACCGTTCGAGACAACGACCGGATCGGGGATCGCATCGCGACGTTCGACGACTATCGGGCGGACCGTGGCGGGACCGCGCCGGACGCGCGTGACGCGGAACCGTTGGTGGATCGCTCCGGCTTCGGCACGATCGACAAACGGCGTGAAACGGGGCAGCCGGCAAGGTCGCGCAACGAAACGGGCGGCAATGGCGGTTCGATCGAGTCCCGCGGACAACGTCCAGTTGGGCAGGTGTTCACCGCGCCTTCAACGTCCGCGGAGCGCAAGACCAAGGAGAACGGTGGTTCCAGGGGCTTCGATTTCCGCAGTACGCCGAGGCCTAACGCGCCAGCCCAGGCGGCACCGGAGCGTTCGAAGTCGAATGGCAACAGCCGGCCGTCATCGAGCGAGTTCCGCAGTGAGCCGAGACCGGATGCACCGGTCTACACGGCGCCGCAGCGGTCCAAGTCGAATGGCAACAGCCGTCCGTCATCGAGTGAGTACCGCAGTGCGCCGCGGCCTAACGCGCCAGTGTACTCGGCGCCACCTCAAAGGTCGGTCGAGCGCAGGTCGAGTGGTGGCAGCGCCGAGCTCTCGCGGCCGTCGGTCCGCTCGGCTCCAAGCAGGCCGCCGTCATCGGGCAGTGTGACGAGGTCGGGATCAGGTGGTGGCTCCGCCCGAGTCAAACAATCAGGTGGCGGCGGCGGTGGGAGTACGAGTCCCCGTGGTGGGGGTGGAAAGGGCCGCAAGCAGTAAAGGGACCCTTTCTGGAGGGAATGGGCCAGCCAGGCGAACCTGGCTGGCCCATTTCATTTTTTAACGCGGATTACGCGGGTACAGAAAAAGGCATCCACGCGGAGGCGCGGAGAAAATCATGAGGCGCGGAGAAGTACAATTAAAGAACAGCAAGTGCCTAACGTGTCCTAAGGTTTGCTGAGGACTGCACGAAGGAGTTCTTGCTTCATGTGTCTTCCCTCCGCGCCTCCGCCGTCTCCGCGCCTCCGCGTGAGTGCCCTTTTCCGTACCCGTGTAATCCGCCTGATCCTAGTCCAACCCTCCATCAATCCGGATCACCCCACTATCCAGATCGACCACCAGCGTCACGTTCGCGTTAGGGCTCAGTGATTTCAGGACGTCGCCGGCCAGAAAGCAATGCACGTGGTTCGGGCCGGCTGCCTTGGAGCACGTGCACGCCATCTCCTCGACGCGCGCCGTCCCCTCAGCCCCGAACACCTGCAAGTGCAGGACGTGCTCGGACGACGACAACCGATCCGCCAGCGAAGCGGGAATCTCCAGACGCCCATCGAGCGGGGTCTTCCTCGAAACCGTCGCGTTCAGAGTGATCACGTGAAATTGATTGCGGGTGCGTTGCAGCGATGACGCTGATGAGACCAGGGAGCGCCACCGTGGAGCATGGTGCATCCGACGCTCAGCCAGGCGAGAGCGGCTCTTCAACAGTACTTCGGGTACGCGGACTTCAGGACCCCGCAACTGCGCGCCGTGGAAGCCGTCTTGAGCCGCCGCGACGCGCTCATCGTACTGCCGACTGGCGGTGGAAAGTCGATCTGCTTCCAGGTCCCCGCACTTTGCCTTCCACGCCTGACCGTGGTCGTCTCCCCATTGATCTCACTGATGGCCGACCAGGTTCAGGCGCTGGAACGAAGGAGTGTGGCGGCCACGTTCCTCAACAGTACGCTCGCGCCTGACGAGGCCGCGTCGCGAGTCGAGCGGATTCGCCGCCGCGAGATTCGGCTCCTTTACGTTGCTCCGGAACGGCTCGCGGCCGGATCGGCGACACGCCTCCTGGGTGAGGTGGGCGTCGATCTTCTCGCAGTCGATGAAGCGCATTGCGTGAGCGAGTGGGGACAGGACTTCCGGCCCAGTTATCTCAAGCTCGCGGCAATCCGACGCGAGATCGGCAATCCGCAGACCGTTGCCCTGACGGCGACTGCCACACCGGGAGTGAGGCGGGACATCGCGAAATTGCTCGAACTGCGAAATCCGGAAGTGGTCGTGGGAGGATTCGACCGGCCCAATCTCACCTTCCGTGTCGAAAGGGTCGATTCCGAGGCCACACGCAACCACGCCATGGTCAAGGCTCTGCGCGAGGTCCACCAGGCTTCGGTGGTCTATGCCGCCACACGGCGACAGGTGGAGCAGGTCACCCGCATCCTCTCGTCAGGCGGCGTAAACGCGGTGGCCTATCATGCCGGGCTGACGCCCGACCGGCGCGCCCGCGCCCAGGACGCGTTCATGGGCGGTTCGGTCCGGGCCATCGTTGCCACCAACGCATTCGGGATGGGCATCGACAAGCCTGATGTCAGATTGGTCCTCCATTACCTCCACTCGGGCTCCCTCGAGGACTACTACCAGGAGGCCGGCAGGGCAGGGCGCGACGGCGCGGCGTCGAACTGTCTTCTCCTTTTCAACGCCTACGATCGGCAGGTCCACGACCGGATGCGCGACCACGGCTACGTCGCACCGGACGACATGCGTCAGGTCTGGCTCTTTCTCGCGACAAGCTCTCGAGGCAGGCGACCCGTCCCCCTCGACGTCCCCTTCATCACGTCCCGCCTGACGAGTGGTGTCACGGCAGAGACGGTGGCGCGAGCGTTGTCGATCCTGACGGAGCGCAGCGTATGGGCATCGATCGCGGGACCGGATGCCGTCAAGCTGCGAGTCCTGGCGTCGTCGCTCAGGGTGGAGTGCGAACGCGCGGCACTCGGCGCCGCATCGGTTGCCTTACTCGATAGGCTGATGAGCTCACCGTCCGCGTCCGACGATTGGCGCACGATCTCAGTGCCCGAGAGCGGACTGACGCCGCACGGTTTGGACGCCGCGCTGACCGAACTCGAATCGCGTCAGCTTGTTTTCGTCGATCGAGCCCCAGCAAAGGCAATTGTCGACTTGGATTCCCGGAGTCGAGCCCAACTGGAACGACTGGTTTACCAGCTCAAGACACGCCGCGAAGCTGAGCGTGCAAAGCTAGCCGCGATGGTCGGTTACGCATCAGGCTTAATGTGCCGTCGCAGGTATTTTCTGAACTACTTCGGCGACCGGTCTGCCAGCCAGGCGCCTTGCAATCGTTGCGACATTTGCGAGCCGAAGTGATGCGAGACTGGGGCCTCCACCAACTACTTTCACGTCGATTGCTTCTCGCTGGTCGCTACTCGCTGCGCGTTGGCCATGCACGACTACCTGTACTTCTCCGAACAACACCTCGCCGTTCGCGAAACCGTGCGTGCGTTCGCGCGCGATGAAGTCGCGCCGGTCGCTGCACACTTCGATGCCACCGCCGAGTTCCCGTGGCAGAACATCAAGCGGATGGGTGAGCTGGGGTTCCTGGGTGTGCCATGGCCAGAGGAGCTCGGCGGCGCCGGGCTGGATATCCTCAGTTACGTGATGGTCATCCACGAACTCGCCAAGGTGGACGCATCCCACGGGCTCACAGTCTCCGCACACACCACGCTTGGCACGTCGCCGATTGTCAACTTCGGCACGGACGCGCAGAAATCGCGTTATGTGCCGTTGCTTGCGTCAGGACGCGTGATGGGTGGATTCGGCCTGACGGAGGAGAGCGCGGGGAGCGATGCCGCGGGAACACGTAGCCGCGCCGTTCGCAAAGGCGACCGGTACATCCTGAACGGCTCCAAGCGATTCATCACCCATGCCGGTGTCGGGGAGATCTTCGTCGTCACCGCAGTGACCGATCCTTCGAAAGGGACGCACGGCATCACGTCGTTCATCCTGACAAAGCACAACGAGGAACTGGAGAAGGCGAAGCCATACAACATCGGGCATGACGACTCGCTGCCGGCCATGCCCGGCTTCACGACTGGGCGGAAAGAAGACAAACTCGGCTGGCGCGCTTCCGATACACGCGAGCTGATCATGAGCGACGTGGAAGTGCCGGCCGAGCAGCGTTTGGGCGAAGAAGGTGAAGGGTTCATCAACTTCATGAGGACGCTCGATTCAGGACGCATCGGCATCGGAGCGCTCTCGCTAGGCATTGCCGAAGGCGCGTTCGAGCAGGCACTGCACTACTCGACGGTGCGGAAGCAGTTCGGTCAACCAATCGCCGAGTTCCAGGGCCTTCAGTTCCAGCTGAGCGACATGGCCACGGAAGTCGAGGCCGGCAAACACCTCGTCTACCACGCGGCCTGGCTCGCGCAACGCGGCGAGCCGTTCGGTAAGGCTGCGGCCATCGCGAAGCTCTTCTGCTCCGAGCTGGCCATGCGGACCACGATCAAGGCGGTGCAGGTCCACGGGGGCTACGGCTATACCAAGGATTATCCGGTCGAGCGCATGATGCGGGACGCCAAGATCTGCGAAATCGGCGAGGGAACGAGCGAGATCCAGCGCATGGTGATCGCCCGCCACCTGTTGAAAGAAGTTGCCGGGGTGGCCGGTTGAGCGCGTTCGTGATCAATCGTAAGGTGCGGTTGCGGGTGGGATTTCTCTTCGGCATCGCGTACCTGGCCTTCGTCCGTCCAACGCCCGGGTCGCTCTTGTTAGGCCTGCCGATTGCCCTGGCCGGTCTGCTCATCCGTGCCTGGGCGGCGGGTCACATCGTCAAGAATGAGCAGTTGACCACATCGGGTCCGTACGCGCACACACGGAATCCGCTCTACTTCGGCAGTTTCCTGATTGCGGCTGGTTTTGCCATGGCGGCACACTGGTCGGCGCTCTTGCTGGTGATTGCGCTGTTCGTGTTCATCTACGCGCCGACGATCGAGCAGGAGCGAACGGAAATCAGGGCGCGGTTCCCGGACGCCTATGCGCAGTACGAGGCCAACGTGCCGTCGTTTGCGCCGCGGGTGACACCGTGGCGTGGGCAAACCGCTGGTGAATCGTTTAGCTTCAGGTTGTACATGCGTCAGAGGGAGTGGCAGGCGGGACTCGCGTTTCTTGCCGTGACGGCCTGGTTGGTGGCTCGCTCGACGCTTGGATTCTAGTTCGTGATTTCCGGAGCCTGGTTCGGGCTCCGTCGTTGTAAACAGGGGGTTCGACTCGCGCGACTCGCGGTCAGACCCCGGAGAGCCTTGGTCGCGGTGGCGCGTGTCGCCATCAATCGACCGGGTACGTGCTGCACTGACCGAACAGAGTAGTAACGAGAGATCGCATGCCGCTTCGATTACAGCCGGTTGTATCAGCCTCGATCCATCACTTCGTGCTCGCCATGGCGAGCCTGGGGGGATGGGGATGGAGCCGGCCGGAGTTGGCGTGGACGATCCCGGTCGGGAGACAGTGCGCCCTCGACGCATGGTACGGCGGGCCAGTCATGACCACGGGCCGGCTGGCACCACCTTCCCCTCCTCTACGGCCAGGCCCCCGGCGCGTTCTCGAGTCGCGAGAATCGGTTCGGGCGGCGGCTTCCGATGAAACGCGAAATCCTCATCAGCGCAGCAAACCGGGAAACCCGAGTCGCCATTCTCGAAGACGATCAGCTGGTTGAGCTGCTCGTCGACCGACCGGACGTCAAACGACTGGTCGGTGACATTTTCGTTGGAAAAGTCGATGCCGTGCTTCCCGGCATCCAGGCCGCCTTCGTCGACATCGGGACGGAGAAGAGCGCCTTCCTGCACGCGTCAGATCTCGTCTACGACGAAGCGGTCGACGACGAAGACGATGAGGACGACGAAGACGAAGAAAGCGAGGACGAAGAGAAGAACGGCTCTGACCGCTCCCGCGGCGACAAGCGTCGAGCGAAGCGTCGAGCCGATGCGCCCGCGATTCAGGAGGTCCTGAAGAAGGGACAGGACCTCATCGTGCAGGTGACGAAGGAGGCCATCAGCACCAAGGGGCCGCGCGTGACCGCACAGGTGTCGCTCGCCGGACGATTCCTCGTGTACATGCCCCACGCATCGCGAGTCGGCGTGAGCCGGAAGATCGGCGAGCGCGCCGAACGCCAGCGACTGCGCGAGCTGGTCGAGGGCGTACTACCCGAGAAATCCGGTGGCGTCATCGTCCGCACGGTCGGTGAGGACGTGACGAAGGAGACGTTCGAGCGCGAGCTGCAGACGTTGATCTCGCAGTGGAAGCGCATCAAGCGCAAGACAACGTTCGTGAAGGCCCCGTCGCTCCTTCACCGGGAAACGAGCCTCACCCGCGGCATCATCCGCGACATCTTCAGCACGAAGGTGGAGAACGTTCAGGTCGACTCGAAGCAGGTCTACAACGAGGTCAGCGAGTACCTGAAAGGTGTGGCACCCGAACTGGTCGACCGGCTGAAGCTGTACGAGGGGAATGCCTCTCTATTCGACAAGGTGAAGATCGAGACGGAAATCCGCGATCTGTTCAAGCGGCGCTGCGACCTGCCGTCCGGCGGCTACCTGATCGTCGAGCCCACCGAAGCGCTCGTGTCGATCGATGTGAACTCGGGCCGGTTCACCGGGAAGAAGGATCCCGAAAAGACGATCCTGAAGATCAATTTGGAGGCCGCGCGCGAAGTCGCGCGGCAGTTACGGCTCAGGGACGTGGGCGGCATCATCGTCTGCGATTTCATCGACATGGAGACGCGGAGCAATCGCGACCGCGTCCTGCAGGAGTTACGGACGCACCTCGGCCGGGATCGCGCGCGAACAAGGGCGTTTGCGGTGAGCGACCTGGGTCTGATCGAGATGACGCGCCAGCGAGTGCGGCAGAGTCACCTCCAGAGCATGACGGAGGCGTGTCCGACGTGCCATGGCACTGGTCGCGTGTTCACGCCGGAAACGATCGTCAGGCGCATTGAGCGCGCGGTACGGCGCATGTCGGTCGAGGGGAAGCGCGAGTCGCTGCTGGTGAAGCTGCATCCAGAGGTGGCGCTGCACGTGCTCGAGGAGGAGAAGGATTTCCTCAAGAAGCTGGAGAAGCTCGCCGGCTTCCCCCTGGAGCTGCGCGATGACCCCATGCTACGCCCGGATGAGTTCAAGCTGGTTGTGAAGGGCGCCGGACGGGACGTCACGGGGCAGTACGCGGTCGCCTGAGCTGTCGGGTTGACGGGCAAACGGGCAAACGGGCAAACGGGTTCTGCTTTTTCTGCCCGCCTGCCCGATTACCCGTTAACCCGGTGCCTTGACCGCAACCATCTGCCCCAGCTAGGTTTATCGGCTCTCCAAGTCCTGATTTGAATATGTCATACGCAATCTTCAAGACCGGTGGCAAGCAGTTCCGCGCGGAAGCCGGAACCACGCTGCGGATCCCCTCGATAGAGGGCGAGCCGGGCGCCACGATCGTCTTCGATAACGTGCTGCTCGGTAGCAAGGGTGATTCGGTCAAGACCGGAACCCCGTTGCT
>Ga0070698_100001751_pt1 | contig 24215 bp, 30 predicted proteins | sample KBSK1502metaG_FD_65477 | JGI IMG/M metagenome (GOLD analysis project Ga0070698, IMG submission 65477) | Corn, switchgrass and miscanthus rhizosphere microbial communities from Kellogg Biological Station, Michigan, USA - KBS K1-50-2 metaG | ecosystem: Host-associated > Plants > Roots >... | reverse complement strand
TGCTTCGCAGGATAACAACGCAGCGCAGGATGAGGATCCGCATCGCTGCCTCCTCAGCTGGCGATCCGTTCGGCCGGATCGCGGGGAACTCGAACCCGGGAACCCCGGGAAGGACCGGCCTGGGAAGCCCGAGCCTGGGCAGGACGGCTGGTCGACCCCCGCGGCCGCCCGCGGCCGCGCTTGCTGGCGACCACGATCCCGCGCAGGACCAGCTGGCCGCCCCACACGCCCCACGGCTCGGCCCGCTCCAGCGCGCCGGCGAGGCACGCGGCCGCCACGGGGCAGTCGCGGCACAGCTCCTTCGCCCGCGCGATGTCGGCGGGCGACTCGGCGAAGAAGAGGTCCGGATCAGTCAGGCAAGGGAACTCGGTGCCCCGGGCCATCGCGGCCCGGATGTCCGTCATGACCATGTCACACCGGCCGGAGACCCCAGCGCGCCGCCGCGGCGGGCGCGACGGGCCAGTTTGGCACGCCGCGCCTCGGCTGCCTGGTTGCGCAGGTCCTTGCCGCGCGCTGCGGCAATGTCCAGCATCATGTGCGGATTCATGATGTCCCTCCTTCGTGCGGGCCGGTTTGCGCCCACACCTAGAGGGTCGCCGTAAGGCCCGGTCGCCGGCATCGGGCAGATGCCTTATCTATGGGCCGGCGCAGGTCTTAGGACCCCGGGGCTGATTGGCTCGGCCCATGAGCCGTTCCGCCGAACCCGTGCCGCGCGACGTCGCCGACCTGCCCTACGCCGCCGCCCTCACCCCGCACCGGGGCGGGCTGGAGCCGGGCGCGGAGTACGACACCGCGCACTTCGACGGCACCGCGTTCGACGGCCCGGACGCGTCGGCCGCGAGGTTCCTTGAGTGCGCCTTCACCGGCGTGTCGGTCCAGGACGGCAGGCTCCGCCGGGCCAGGTTCACCGGCTCGTGGCTGAAGGACCTGCGGCTGACGCTGACCGACATCGCCGAGACGCAGTGGTCGGAGTCCACGTTCGCCGGCGGCTCGCTGGCCGGGGTGCAGGCGTTCGGCGCGCGGCTGGACCGGGTGGTGTTCGCCGGGTGCAAGCTCGACTCGGTGAACTTCCGCGGCGCCGAGCTCAGCGGCGTGACGTTCGCGGACTGCCTGCTGCGGGACGTGGACTTCGGCGGCGCCACGCTGCGCCGGACCGCGTTCGCCGGCTCCCGGCTGACCGGCGTGGACTTCAGCCGGGCCGCGCTGGACCGGGTGGACCTGCGCGGCTCGGAGCTCGGCCTGATCGTCGGGCCGGACCCGCTGCGCGGCGCGATCATCACCAGCGGCCAGCTGTCGGCCATCGCGCCCCTGCTCGCCGACAGCCTCGGCATCGTGGTGGACGACGGCTAGGCTGGCTGGGCCTAGCCCTGCCCCGCCCGCGCCGGGCGCCGCATCACCGGCCGCTGGCCGGGCGGCACCGGCACGTCGCGGAAGCCGGCAGCGAGGTAGAGCTCCCTGGTGCCCATGTAGCGGTAGCTCGATCCGCCCGGCCACGGGTAGGCCTCGATGACGGCCGCGCCGCGGCCGGCGGCATACGAGCACGCCGCCTCGAGCAGCGGCGGCAGCAGGCCGCCGCGCCGCGCCCGGGCGGCCAGGAAGAAGCACACCACCGACCAGACGCCCTCGCCCTCGGGCAGCGAGATCACCCGGGCCGCGAGCAGCGCGCGGTAGGTCTCCCGGGGAGCGACCGAGCACCACCCCACGGGGTCGTCGCCGGCGTAGGCGAGCACGCCGAGCGGCTGCCCGGACCGGGCCGCCGCCGCCAGCGCGGCGATCCGGCCGTCCCGCGCGCGGGCGGTGAACTCGGCCGACCGCAGCCGCGACCGCAGGCACGAGCAGTAGCGGAACTTGCCGTTGGCGGCCGAGAACCGGTCCAGGTCACCCGCGCGCTCGGGCGTGACCGGCGCGAACCGGTACCGCGCGGGGCCGGCCGCGGCTCAGCCTTTCCTCGGCTCGCCCCGGTAGGTGCCGAACGACCAGCGGTTGCCCTCGGGGTCACGGACCGCGAAGTCGCGCGAGCCGTAGTCGGTCTCGTGCAGCCCGGTGATCACCTCGGCGCCCGCCGCGGTGGCGCGGGCGAAGAGCGCGTCGGGGTCGTCGGTGACCACGTAGGCGCCGAAGCTGCCCGGCTGCAGCGGCCACGAGTCCCCGGCGTCCGGCCGGGCCGAGCCCATCATGATCCCGCCGCCGGGCGGCCAGGACAGCTGGGCGTGGTGGACGATGTCGCCGTCGCCGTAGACGGCTGTTTCCTCGAAGCCGAACGCGCCGGTGAGGAACCGGATCAGCGCGCGGGCGTCGCGCGCCCGCAGCGTGGGCCACACCTGCGGTGGCGGGTTGTTATCGGTCATGCCAGCGAGTCTGGCAGCCCCGCGGTCACCGCGGCTTGGACGTTTCGGAACTCTTCGGCCACCCAGCGGCTGGGCGGGCAGCCGGCCAGCGAGCGGAACTCGCGGGCGAGATGTGCCTGGTCGTAGTACCCGCACGCGGCGGCGAGCGCGGCGAGTTCCGGTGGTCCCGCCGCCTGCACCCGGCGCTGCAGCAGCCGCCGGGCCCGGTCGAAGCGGACGACCCGGGCCGCCTCCTTCGGCGCTAGCCCGACCTCGGTGCGGAACCTGGTGCCGAGGCGCCGGCTGCTCCAGCCGGCCGCGCGGGCGAGCTGGCTCACGCTCGCCGTGCCGCGGCTGGCCAGCAGCTCCCGCCAGGCGTGGCTGACCTCAGGGCTGACCGCGGGGGCGTCCCGCAGCTGGCGCAGCAGCAGCTCGTCGAGTACGGCGAACCGCTGCTCCCAGGTCGCCGCCTCGCGCGCCCGCTCCTGCAGCTCGCGCGCCACCGGGCCGAGGACGAGCCCGCCGTCGGTGTCGATCCCGGCGAGCTCGCCGGCCGGCAGGCCCAGCAGCACGCGCGCGCCGAGCGGCCTGACCGCGAGCTGGATGCCCGACTGCCTGCCGGGATGGGTGATGATCGCGGGAGTGGTGTGCAGCCCGCCGACCAGCGTGACGAACCGGCCGGGCGGCTGCCCCGGATCCGGGTGCGCGGCGACCTCCAGCTCGTCGTCCAGCGTGACGATCATCGTGAGGTACGGCGACGGCAGGCCCCGGTGCCGGGCCGGCGGCACGCCGGCCACCCGGTAGCCGTGGTAGCCGGCGATGAACGGCCGCAGCGCGGGCGCGGGCACGCCGTTCGCTTCCTCCCGCACCGGGCCGGCATCGCCGCTGCTCACCAGTTGATTATCACCCGTGATCGCCGGCCGGGGCTTTCGGCGGGCCTGCGGGGAAGGCGCGGCGAGATTTGGTTTTCCGAACGGGCACAGCCCGGGGTGACGGGTCGCGCCCCGGCCGGGATCCGCGGTCAGCGACTGGCTGGATGGCGCAGCCGTTCGGAATTCTCGAACGTCACGGGGACACCGATGAGTTCCGGGCCGCCGCGTAGTCTCCATGAACAGAGCTTCTGAACGGACAGAGCTTATGAACAGGCCCACGCGAAGGAGCGGCGATGACCGAGAGCGCGGTCGGGGAGGACTTCCAGACCCTGGCGGAGCCGTTCCGGCGGGAGCTGCTCGCCTACTGCTACCGGATGCTCGGCTCGGTGCACGACGCCGAGGACCTGGTGCAGGAGACCTACCTGCGCGCGTGGAGGGCCTACGACCGGTTCGAGGGCCGGGCGTCGCTGCGCACCTGGCTGTACCGGATCGCCACCAACGCCTGCCTGACCGCGCTGGAGGGTCGCGGCCGGCGGCCGCTGCCCAGCGGGCTCGGCACGCCGAGTGCGGATCCCGTCGCGGAGCTCGCCACCGCCGAGAACGTGCCCTGGATCGAGCCGGTGCCCGACGTCGTGGTGGGGGCGGGCCTGGCCGACCCGGCGACGATCGTCACGTCGCGGGAGAGCATCCGGCTGGCGCTGATCACCGCGCTGCAGCACCTGCCGTCCCGGCAGCGAGCCGTGCTGATCATGCGCGACGTGCTGGCCTGGAAGGCCGCCGAGGTGGCCGAGCTGCTCGGCACCACGACGGTCGCGGTCAACAGCATGCTGCAGCGGGCCCGGGCGCAGCTCGAACAGCTGGCGCCGGCCGAGGACGAGGTCACCGAGCCGGCCAGCGCCGCGCAGCGCGAGATGCTCGACCGGTACGTCGCCGCGTTCGAGAACTACGACACCGGCGCGCTGGTCAGGCTGTTCACCGCCGACGCGGTCTGGGAGATGCCGCCGTTCACCGGCTGGTACCAGGGGCCGGAGAACATCGTGACGCTGACCAAGACGCACTGCCCGGCGCGCGGGCCAGGCGACATGCGGCTGGTGCCCGCCCGGGCCAACGGCGGCCCCGCCTTCGGCCTGTACATGCGCGGCGAGGATGGCGTGCACCGCGCCTTCCAGCTGCACGTCGTGCACGTGAAGGGGGTCGCCATCGACCACGTGGTGTCGTTCTTCGACCTGTCGCTGTTCGGGATATTCGGGCTGCCCGACGTCCTGCCGGCCGCGTCATGACCGGGGCGCGCTCGGCGGCCACGCTGACCGGCGGGGCCGCGCTGCTGGAGCGCGCGGTCGGTTACACCCTCGGGCAGCTGCACGCGGTCACCTCGGCCGACCTGTCCCGGCCGACCCCGTGCCCGGCGTGGGACCTGCGCGGCCTGCTCGAGCACATGGACGATTCGCTGGCCGCGCTGCAGGAGGCCCTGGACGTGCGCCAGGTCGCCCCGCCCGGCCCGGGCCCGGGGTACGGCCCGGCCGGTTCGGGCTACGGCCCGGCCGGGTCGGCGGTCTTCCTGGTCGGCACGCTGCGCGAGCGCGCGGGCCGACTGCTCGGCTCGCTATCGCGGGCCGGCGACCACCCGGTCTGGGTGGGTGAGTTCCCGGTCCCGGCGAGCGTCGTGACCAGCGCGGGAGCGATCGACGTCGCGGTGCACGGCTGGGACGTCGGACGCGCGCGCGGGCGCGCACAGCCCATCCCGGAGGAGCTCGCCGTGGCGATGCTGGAGATCTCGCCGCTGCTGGTCAGCGCCGCGGACCGGCCGTCCAGGTTCGCGGCGCCGGTCCCCGTCCCGGCGCACGCCCGCGCCAGCGACCGGCTCCTCGGCTACCTCGGCCGCGACCCGCGCTAGGGTCCGGGCTCGGCGGGCTCGGGGGGCTCGGGGTCCGGGCTCGGCGGGCTCGGCGGGCTCGGGGTCAGGCGGGGTGGGTGGGTTCTCGGGGGCCCGGCGGGCTGGGGGGTTCGGCCGGGCCGGCGGCGTCGGCGGGGTCGCTAGTGGCCGGCCAGGAGCATGAGGGCGAGCAGTTCGTAGCAGACGTGCGCGGCGGCCACCGCGGTGATCTCGGCGTGGTCGTAGGCGGGCGAGACCTCCACCACGTCGGCGCCGACGAGCGGCGCGCCGGCCAGGCCGCGCAGGATGCCGAGCAGCTCGCGCGAGGTCAGGCCGCCGGCCTCCGGCGTCCCGGTGCCGGGCGCGTGCGCCGGGTCGAGCACGTCGATGTCCACCGAGATGTACAGCGGCGCGTCGCCGATCCGCTCGAGGATCCGGGCGACCACGCCGTCGACCCCGGTCCGCTCGACCTCCATCGCGGTGATCGTGGCGAAGCCGAGCTCGGCGTCCTCCTCCAGGTCGCTCGCGGCGTACACGGGCCCGCGGATGCCCACGTGCATGCTGGCCGAATCCAGGAACAGCCCCTCCTCCGCGGCGCGCCGGAACGGCGTGCCGTGGGTGAGCGGGGCGCCGAAGTAGGTCTGCCAGGTGTCCAGGTGCGCGTCGAAGTGCACCAGCGCGACCGGCCCGAACCGCTGCCTGGTCACGCGCAGCAGCGGGAACGCGATCGTGTGGTCGCCGCCGATCGCGAGCAGGCGGCCAGCCCCCGACAGCAGCCCGGCCGCGGCAGCCTGCATCTGGTCGACCGCCTCGTTGATGTCGAACGGGTTGCACGCGATGTCACCGGCGTCCGCCACCTGCTGCGCGGTGAGCGGCCCGACGCCCAGGCCGGGATGCCAGGGCCGCAACAGCCGCGATCCCTGCCGGACCGCGGCCGGGCCGAACCGGGCGCCCGGCCGGTAGGACGTTCCGCTGTCAAACGGGATCCCGGCGACGGCCACGTCGCAGCGGCCGACCTCGTCGCGCCGCGGCAGCAGCGCGAACGTCGGCGGCCCGGCGAAGCGCGGGGTCTGGCTGGCGTCCATCGGCCCGCGCACCGGCTCGCTGGTGGTCACGGCCCACTTCCCCTCCCGGTCGCGCCCGCCCGGCGTTTGGCCCGCGCCGCGTGCCCGGGCACCGCACGCACCATCGTGCCAGGCGGGTTCCGCCGGGCGGGCTGCGCCTCAGGTCACCGGGTGCGCCAGGCCTCGGCCGCCATGGTCAGCGCGATCGCGGCGACGACGCTGCCGAAGACCTCGAACGTCGTGTCTAGGCCCAGATGGCCGACGAGCGCCCCGGCCAGGACCGCGGGCACGGACAGCGAGGAGTAGGCGACGAGGTAGAAGGCGGACATGACCGCGGCGCGGTGCTCGGGCGGGATCACGCTGGTGAGCGCCCGCAGCCCGCCGAGGAAGGCCACGCCGAACCCCACGCCGGCGATGAGCGAGCCAGCCAGGAAGCAGGCGCTCGAGTTCACCGCGGCTGCGACCACGATCAGCGTCATCCCCGTGGCGAGCGCGACCGAGCCGGCGCTCGCGCCGAGCCACGGTGGCACCCGCCGGAAGGCCAGCTGGGCGAGCGCCCCCGACAGGGCGAGCGCGACGCCGCCGATGCCCGCGACGATGACGTTCGCCGTGCCGAACAGCCGCCCCGACAGCTCCGCGCCGAGGGAGAAGAACAGGCCGCCGATCGACCACGAGCTCAGCACCGCGAGCGCTGCGAGCAGGAACGGGCGGCGGATCCCGGCGGGCACGCCCGGGCGCTGCAGCTCGAGTCGCAGGGCCGAGCGCTCGGCCACGGGCTCGGGCATCCACCAGGCGCCGGCCAGGGCGGTGACGAACAGGACCAGCAGCAGCACGTACGGCAGCGTCCGCGGGGCGGTCCCGGACTCCACCAGGGCCGACGAGACCAGGACGCCGAGGCCGAGGCCGGCGGCGCTGGCGACGGCGTTGGCCAGGCCGGCCCCGGCCGGCTCACGGCGGCCGCGCAGGTCGAGCAGCGCGGCGCTGGCGGCGCTCAGCGCCGCGCCGGTCGCGACGCCCTGGACGGCGCGCGCCACGAACAGCCAGGCGGTCGAGCGCGCGGCGATGAACAGCACCGAGGAGACCATCAGCGTGCCGAGCGCGACCAGCAGCACGGGCCGCCGGCCGATCTGGTCGGAGACCCGGCCGACGGTCAGCAGCGCGGCCAGCACGCCGAAGGCGTAGGTCGCGTAGATCAGCGTCAGCGTCAGCGACGAGAAGTGCCAGGTGACGGCGTAGAGGTGGTACAGCGGCGAGGGCACGACCGAGGCGAACAGGCACAGCCCGATGACCGCGGCGGCGAGCCAGTACGCCACGCGCGCCGGCAGCACCGGCCGCGTCGTGGCCGGCGCGCCGACGCCGGCGGCCCGCGCGTCGGTACGGGCGGGCCGCGCGCCTGGGTCGGCGGCGAGCGCGCCTGGGTCGGCGGCGAGCGCGCCTGGGTCGGCGGCGAGCGCGCCTGCGCCGGCCATGCCGCCGCGCCGCGTGGCGCGGTCCGGGCGCGAACTCACCAGGGGCGGGTCCGTCATGACGCTCCTCAAGGTTCGGTGGATGAACTCTCGGGTCTTGTCCGGATGCTAACGGTTCATTCACCGAACCTGCAACTGATATAGTGACCGGCATGGCACTGCCCCGGGAGTACGCCCGCCAGAACTGCTCGATCGCGCGCGCGCTGGAGGTCATCGGCGAGCGGTGGACCCTGCTGATCGTGCGGGACGCGTTCTACGGAGTCACCCGGTTCAGCGACTTCCGCGACCACCTCGACATCCCGCGGGCGGTGCTGACCGAGCGGCTGAACCTGCTCGTCGAGCACGGCATCCTGGCCCGGGTGACGCGCGTCAGCGGCCGGGACGAGTACTCGCTCACCGGCAAGGGCCAGGGGCTGTGGCCGGCGGTCTGGTCGCTGGTCGTGTGGGGGGACGAGTACTACACGCCCGGCGGGCAGCGCCGGCCGTACAGCCACGCCGGCTGCGGCGGCGCGGTGACCGCCGCGGCCGACGGCCGGTGCGAGGCGTGCGGGGCCAGGCCGGGCCCGGACGAGCTCGTGGTGCATCCGCGGGCCGCGACGCCCGGGCCGGGTGACCGGACCGACCCCGTCAGCCGGGCGCTGGCCGCGCCGCACCGGCTGCTCACGCCCATCGAGCGGGTCCCGGCGTGACGCCGCGGCCGCGAACCTGAGCCGGAGCCGCGCGTGGATCTGCGGGACTGGCTGGACCGCGCGGTGTCCGCGGTGCGGGAGTGGGAGGACGGCTTCGGCCCGTTCAGCCGGCACCCGTCGCTGGAGGTCGGCGAGGAGCGGTTCGCCGCCGCGTTCGAGGAGTTCGCCCGGCGGCTCGCGGTGAACTATCCCTACTTCCACCCGTTCTACGCGGGCCAGATGCTCAAGCCGCCGCACCCCGCGGCGGTCGCCGGCTACCTGGCCGCGATGCTCATCAACCCCAACAACCACGCGCTGGACGGCGGGCCCGCCACGTCGGCGATGGAGAAGGAGGCGGTGGCGCAGCTCGCCGCCATGTTCGGCTTCGGCGAGTACCTGGGGCACCTGACCAGCAGCGGCACGATCGCCAACCTGGAGGCGCTGTACGTCGCGCGCGAGCTGCACCCGGGCCGCGGCGTCGCCTACGGCGCCGAGGCGCACTACACGCACGGCCGGATGTGCGGGGTGCTGGGCGTGCCGGGGACCGCGGTCGCGGCCGACGGCTTGGGCCGGATCGACGTCGCGGCGCTGGAGGACCTGCTGGCCGGCGGGCGGATCGGCACCGTGGTCGCGACGGCCGGGACCACCGGGCTCGGCGCCATCGACCCGGTGCACGAGGTGCTGGCCGTGGCCCACAGATACGGGGTGCGGGTGCACGTCGACGCCGCCTACGGGGGGTTCTTCACGCTGCTGGCCGGGCAGCCCGGCCCGGCCGGGCTGGACCCGGCGCCGTGGCGGGCGATCGCGGCGTGCGACTCGGTGGTCGTGGATCCGCACAAGCACGGGCTGCAGCCCTACGGCTGCGGGGCGGTGCTGTTCCGCGACCCTTCGGTCGGGCGGTTCTACCGGCACGACTCGCCGTACACGTACTTCACCTCCGACGAGCTGCACCTCGGCGAGATCAGCCTGGAGTGCTCGCGGCCCGGGGCCGCGGCGGCCGCGCTGTGGCTCACCTTCCGGCTGCTGCCGCCGCGGCGTGGCGCGCCCGGCGGGCTCGGCGAGGTACTGGCCGCCGGGCGGCGGGCCGCGCTGGACTGGTCCGCGCGGCTGGCCGGGTCGGAGCGGCTCGAGCTCTACCAGCCGCCCGAGCTCGACATCGTCTGCTACTTCCCGGCTGTGCCGCCGCCGCGCGGGCTGGCGGCGATCGACCGGGCGTCGGCCCGGATGCTGGCCGACGGCATGTCCGACAAGGAACGCCCGGTGTTCCTCAGCACGCTGACCGTGGCCGCGGAGGCGTTCGCGCGGCGGCACCCGGACGCGGCCGACGACCTGGACCGGGCGCGGATCCTGCGCAGCGTGCTGATGAAACCCGAATCCGAGACCTACCTGGCGGAGCTGCACGCCCGCGTGGAAGAACTCGCCGGCGGCAGCCCCGGCGCCGCTTGACCGGCCGGGGCGCCCGCCAGCAGCAGCGCGGACGCGACCAGCCGGGCGGCGCGGCCGCGCGCGGCCGGCTCGGCGGCGGCCGTCTCGGCGAGCAGCCGCTCGGTGTCCACCCCCGCCTGCTCGGCCTCGGCCCGCCCGCCGGCGTCCAGCCAGCCGCTGAGCTGTGCCCGGTCGACCTCGGGGTGAAACTGAACGGCCAGGTGCCGGCCGACCGCGAACGCCTGCACGCCCAGCGCGTTGCGCGCCAGCAGCCTGGCCCGCGACGGCGGGTAGCACCGGTCGCCGTGGAACTCCAGCCACGGGCCGGCCGGGATGAGCCCGGGGTCGAGCGTGTCGATCGTCGTCCAGCCGATCTCCTTGCGGGCCGCGGGGCCCACCTGGCCGCCGAACGCAACCGCCAGCGCTTGCGCGCCGAAGCAGATCCCGAGTACCGGGATCCCCGCCTCGTCCAGCCGCCGCAGCCAGGCCAGCTCTTCGGCGATCCAGCCGCTGGCCGGGCTGTCCTCGTACACCGAGTTGGTGGCGCCCAGGAGGATCACGTGATCGATGCCGGCCGGGCCGGGGAGGGGGCCTTCGGCGGGGAACAGGTGCACGGTGACCTCGGCGCCGCGCGCCTCGAACGCGTCGGCGATGAAGCCCGGCGAGTCCTCCTCGTGATGGCGGACGACGGTGACGCGCATCGCGCGGCCTCCCTTCTGGTGTCCCGTGCTGTCACGCTACCGACAGGCTGGCGCGCGACGCGCCAGCGCGGGTCGGAGTGACCGGCGGGCGTGCGCGGGGTGGGCGGGGCGCAGCCGTTCGGGATAAAAACCCGGCTACGGGCCGTCAGCCGTCCGGTGGGTTCCTCGGGCCGCCGGCCGGGTGCTCGACCAGCGCCAGGACCCGGCTCGCCATGAAGCGGGCGGTCCGGACCGGCGACCCGGTGCGGGTGACCTCGCTCACCTCGACGACGCCGCGCCGGTTGACGATGTCCACCCGGCGTCCGGCCCGGGTGGCGGTCACCTCGTAGGTGCGGGGTGCCTCGTCGCCCGCGTCGATGACGATCTCGACCCGGTCCCCTTTCATGCCGCCTCCTCGTCGTCAGTGATCGCCCGCGGCCCGGCGGGCGCGGGCGCGCCGCTTTCCCTCGTGCATCGCCTGCACCCGGGCGATCGGAATCGCCCGGCCCTCCTCCACCAGGCTCGGGCTCAGCCGCTGCGGCGCCGGCATCTGCCCGGTCCACGGGTCGCCGTCGCCGATCAGCGCGGCGGCGGTGCGCACGGTGAAGTCGCGCGGTGACACGTCTTCGAGCGCGTCCCAGGCCACCGGGAACGACACCGTGGTGCCCGGGCGGATGCGCGGGCTGTACGCCGCCGCGACCGTCGCCCCGCCGGCCCGGGTCGAGTCGAGGAACACCTTGCCGCCGCGGTCGTCCCGGATGAACGCCGTGGTGGCGAGCGCGGGGTCGATCCGCTCCGCGCGGGCCGCGATCGCCCTGGTGGCCGCCGCGACCTCCTCGGTGCTTGCCGCGTCGACCGGGACGAACACGTGCACGCCCTTGGCCCCGCTGGTCTTCACCGCGCCGGCCAGGCCTGCCTGGGCCAGCGCCTCGCGGACCAGCAGCGCGGCGCGGACGGCCAGCGAGAACGCGTCCGGCGCCGGCGGGTCGAGGTCCATCACGAGGTAGGTCGGATGGTCCCACTGGCCGGCCCGGAACAGCGTGGGGTGGTACTCGACCGCCCGCTGGTTGGCGAACCACAGCAGGGTCCGGCGGTCGTTGCACAGCGCGTAGGTCACCTCGCGGCGCGAGCTCTCCGCCCACAGCGGCACCGACGGGACCCAGTCGGGCGCGTACTTGGGCAGGTTCTTCTGCATGAACGGCGCCTGGCCGCGGAGCACGCGGATGACCGACAAGGGACGGCCGGAGAGTTCGGGGATGATGCGGTCGCGCACCGCGTCGAGGTAGTCCACGAGATCGCGCTTGGTGGCGTTGGCCCCGTCGAACAGCGGCTGGTCCAGGTTGGTGAGCGACACCCCGTCCCGCACCTCGTCACCGCTCATGCGCCCATTGTTCCCCATGTGTTCCCGGAGGCGACAGGACGGCGGCGCAGCGGGGCTGGCGGCGGGGCGGGGCTGGCGGCGGGGCCGGGCTGGCGGCGAGGCGGCGGGCGGGTCAGCCCCGGCCGACGTATGGCATCGTCGTCGCGGTGATGGTCATGAACAGCACGTTGGCGTCCAGCGGCAGCGACGCCATGTAGAGCACCGCCTCGGCGACGTGCCTGACGTCGAAGGTGGGCTCGGGCGCGATGGACCCGTCGGCCTGCCGGGCGCCCTGGCTGATGGCCCGGGTCAGCTCGGTGGCCGCGTTGCCGATGTCGATCTGGCCGCACGCGACGCCGAACCTGCGCCCGTCCAGCGCGATGGACTTGGTCAGCCCCGTGATGGCGTGCTTGGTGGCGGTGTAGCCCACGCTGTCCGGCCGCGGGGTGTGCGCCGATATCGAGCCGTTGTTGATGATCCGCCCGCCGCCCGGGGTCTGCGCCTTCATCATCCGGACCGCCTGCTGGGCGCACAGGAACGCGCCGGTCAGGTTGACGTCCACGATGTGCTGCCAGTCGGCCGGGGAGATCGTGTCGACCGCGCCCCCGGGGCTGAACACGCCCGCGTTGTTGACCAGCAGGTCCGTCCGGCCCCAGCGGTCTGCGACCGCGTCGAACAGCCGGGCCACGGACTCCGGGTCGCTGACGTCGGTCGGGACCGCCAGCACGGATTCGGCTGGCGCGGCGGCCGATTCCGCGGTCTCGCGCAGCGCGTCCGCGCGCCGTCCGGCGAGCGCCACCTGCCACCGCGCGGCCAGCAGGGACTGCGCGACGCTTCGGCCGACGCCGGAGCCTGCGCCGGTCACCACGGCCACCCCGGTCGTCGTCACGCCCGGCTCCGGCGGCCGGCCGGGGACGCGCGGCCGCCCGCCGGGGGCGAGCGGCGGCCGGCCCGGGCGGCGCCGCGGCCGGCCCGGGGGGCGCGGCGGTCGGCTTGGGGTGCGCGGCGGTCGGCCCGAGGTGCGCCGCGGTCGCTCATTCCTCGAGCGCCGCGGGGCTGGCGGGCACGTCGACCGCGTGTTCCCTGAGCGTGACGAGCGGGACGATGTCGAGCGCGCGCTCGTGGGTGGAGGCGAGCACCACGGGCGCGGCCGCGCCGTCGATGTGCGCCCGCAGCCAGTTGGCCGCCGTCACGCACCAGCGGTCGCCCGGCATCAGCCCGGGGAAGCCGAACTGGGGCGCCGGGCTGCTGAGGTCGTTGCCGATCCGGCGCTGGTGGTCGAGGAATTCGGCGGTCACCACCGCGCAGATCGTGTGGCTGCCCAGGTCCTCCGGGCCGGTGTTGCAGCAACCGTCGCGGTAGAAGCCGGTGACCGGGTCCATGCCGCACTGCTCGAGCTCGCCGCCCAGCACGTTGCGATCGGCCATGCCAGCAGTATCGGGGCCAGCGGACCCGCCCCACAAGCGCCCGGCGGCCCTGCCCGGGCCCTGCGGCGCTTACCCCTTGCCCTTGGCGCCCTTGACCTTGGCGCCCTTGACCTTGGCCCCCTTGGGCAGCGCGAACACGGACGCCGGCGGCGAGGCCGCATAGGTCTTGATCTCGAAGCTGGCGGCCGCCGTGACGGCCTTGAGGTAGCCGAGCACGCCCTGGCTGGTGATGCAGATCGTGCTGGTGCCGTGGACCCCGGAGGCGCGGAAGTCCAGGCAGCTCAAGTGGAACCCGTTGACCGTCATGGCCGACGTGGTGATCTTGTCGCCGGCGAACCCGGCCGCGATCGAGAAGTCCTGCAGGAAGGTCACCCAGTGCGACGGCGTGTAGAGGGTGACGAGCTTGTTGCTCATCGCGTCGGCTCGCGCGCCCAGCTTGTGACAGGTCCAGCCCGAGCCGGGCGCGGGGACCAGCGCGCACGAGTACGCGCCGGACGAGTTCGTCACGACGAGGGTCCGGCCGAGCCCGCCGGAGCGGCCGGCGACGGCCGGGTTGAAGTCGAACGCCAGGTCAGCCGGCGGCTGGACGGCGTAGGTGACCGTGCCGGCCGATCCGGTCGATCCCGCGTTCGTCGTCGCGTAGGTGGCCTCGTAGGCCAGCGACGAGGTGGCCGACATCTTGCCGGTGAACGTGTCGATCGTGGCCTTGTTGCCCTGCACGGCGTTGTTGATCTTGTTGATCTTGTTGACCACGCTGCACCCGGACAGCGCGGCGCCGCCGAGCGCCAGGGCAACCACGACGGCGGCGGTGGCCGCTAGGGTCCGGTGGCCGCTTCGGCGGATCACTGGCTCGGTCATGTCCCGCGTGTCCCTTCCGGACGCCGGATTTCAGTGGCACGGTCTGCGGCCGCGGCTCGCGCCCGTAGATTACAGAGATCATTTAACCGAACGGCACGGGGTGCCAGCTTACGCACGACCGCTGAGGTGGCGCGCCGGAATCACGGCGGACCGGGCCGGCGCGACGGCTAGGGTCCGCGGGCAGCCGGGACCCGGCCGCGGCTGGGGCCGGGCGCGACGGCGGGGCCGAGGGCGGGCGCCGGCTGGGCCGGGGCGACGGCCAGGGTCCGCGGCAGCCGGGACCCCGCCGCGGTTGGGGTCGGGCGGCTGCCGAAGCGGTCACAGAGACGGCCCGCCAGCGGCATGACGGCGATCGCCCCGGCGCCGACCGCCAGGAGCACCACGCCCAGGCGGGTCTCGCCCAGGTGAAGCCGGGCGTTGATCGTGGGCAGCGACGTGCTCCACAGCGCGGCGATGACCCCGCACAGGCAGAAGATCCAGAAGACCGCGAGCCGCGCGCGCCGGGCCGCGGCCGAAGGCGGCTGCCGGGCCGGGGCTATCGCGGAGGGCGGGGACGGCGTGGCTTCACGCTACCTCGCGCGGCTGGCGCCCGGAGGTGGGGTCGCGCGGCTGGCGCCGGAGGTGGGGTGCAGCACCGGCTGGTAGCCGGCCGCCAGCACCGCGACCGTCGCGCGCGGCGTCAGGACCGTCACCCGGGCTCGGCGCGGCCTGGCCCGCTGCTCGCGGTAACCGCCGTGACTCCAGGCCAGCAGCCGGGAGCCGAGCACCAGCCACGCCCGCCCGTCCAGCTCGACCATCGCCCCGTCGGGCAGGTCCGCGAGCGCGGCCTCGTAGCTGCGCCGGATCCCGGGAGCGGCCAGCCGGTCGGCGTGCAGCCGGACGTCCATCGCCGCGGCGCCCGCCGGCTCGCCGGGGAAAGCCTCGGCCCAGGCCCGCTTGAACTCCTGGTAGCGGCGGTAGCGGCATTCCCCGCAGGGACGGTGCCCGGCCGCCAGCCCCGTCGCCTCGTCGAGGAAGAACAGCTCGGTGAGCCGCCCGGGCTGCCACAGCGTGCGCCGCCGCCCCTTGAAGTCCAGCACGCAGATCAGCCACAGCCGGCCGCGCGAGTAGCGGGCCAGGCCGCCGCCCGCGCCGAGCAGCTGCCCGCGGTTACCCCAGAACATCCCGCGGTCGGGCACCGCGGCCAGGTCCCCGTACGGGGTGACGCGGTTTTGCCTGGGCACGGTCAGGCCGGGTCTCTGCGCGACACGGCCCACAGCCAGAACGTGTCGTGGCGGAGCATGAAGGCCTCGCGCTCGGACTCGCTCAGCTCGCCGAGCCCGGCCAGCCCCTCGAAGTAGCCCTCCCGGGGCGCGCCGGGGGCGAACAGGATCAGCATGGACGCGGGCTCGCCGGACTCGTTGCGGAACCCGTGTACGCCACCCTCGGGGACGAACAGGAAGTCGCCGGGCTTCCCGTCGGCCCACTGCTCGCCGTCGAACAGCCGCACGGTGCCGCTGAGGATGAAGAACGACTCGGAGATCGACCGGTGGAAGTGCGGATCCGGGCCGCTCCGCGGCCCGGTGAAATCCCACCGGTACAGGCCGAACTGCCCGTGCGTGCTGGCGCCGGTGGCCAGGTAGCTGGCGCTGGCGGCGGTCATCGGCAGCTCCGGGGGCTGGCCTGCCGTCCGGAGGACCGCGCTGAACTCGCCGCCGTCGCCGAGGTAGCGCGGTGCCGGGTAGGACATGGGGGCTCCTTCCGCGTCGGTTGGTCAGCCGAAGCGGCGGGCGCTCGGGTAGCGCTGCCCGCCGTCGACGACGATATTCGAGCCGGTGATCCAGGACGCCCGCTCGGATAGCAGGAACGCGACGACGTCTGCCACCTCCTCCGGCCGGCCCAGCCGGCCGAACGGGAACTGGGTGTGCTCGAACGCGGCGAACTCCTCGGGGTGGTCGCGCCGGAACGTGTCCCACCCCCCGCCGGGGAACATGATCGACCCCGGGCTGACCGCGTTCACCCGGATGCCGTCCGCGGCCAGCTCCTGCGCGGCGGTGGCGGCGAGCTGGATCTCCGCCGCCTTCGCGGCGGCGTACGCGGTGCGCGGCGCGGGGCGCAGGCCGGTGATCGAGGAGATGATCACGACGGCGCCGCCGCCGGCCGCCCGCAGGTAACCCAGCCCCGCGCGCATCAGCTCGGCGGCGTGGCCGGCGTTGAGCGCGAGCGTCGCGGTGAACTCGCCGGGCTGGGAGTTCGTCAGGTTGCCGCCGCCGACCGTGCCGCCGACGTTGGCCACCAGCTTGTCGAGGCCGCCGAGCGCGGCCGCGATGTCGTCGACCGCGCCGGCCAGGGCGTCCGGGTCGGTGACGTCGGCGGCCGCGGTGGCGACGAGCGCGCCCCGGTCGGCCAGCCGCTCGCCGGCGTCGTCCAGCCCGCTTTGGTCGCGGGCGACCAGCCCGAGAGCCGCTCCCTCCGCGGCCAGCGCCTCGGCGATCGCGAAGCCGATCCCCCTGCTCCCGCCGGTGATCAGCACGCGGCTGTCGCGCAGGCCCAGATCCATCGGCGCCTCCCTTCCCGGCTGGCCGCGGCGTCCAGGGTTCCTGCCGACTCTAGAGGCACGGCCGCCCGGCGGGTGGAGGGGGTTGCCCAACGCGTTAGTGGCCACTAACGTGTCGACGTGCCGGATCTGGTGGCAGCGGTGGCCGAGCCCAACCGTCGGCGCCTGCTGCAGCTGCTGGGTCACGGCGAACAAACGGTGACCGAGCTGGCGGCCAACTTTGGCGTGAGCCGTTCGGCAATATCACAGCATCTGGGCGTGCTCGTCGAGGCTGGCCTGGTCACCCGCAGGCGGGACGGAAGGTTCCAGTACTACCGGCTGGACCCACGGGGCATGACGGCGCTTCGGGCTGAACTCGACGCGTTCTGGACACGTGAACTTGATCAGATAACCGCCGACGCGCGAGCCGTGGCCCGCGTGGCCGGCCACCAGGGAGGCGCATGATGGCGTACGAGAAGTCGGTGTTCGTCCCGCTGGACGCGGACGAGACGTTCGCGCTGGTCACCCGCCCGGACCGGCTGCGCCGCTGGCAGGCCATCACCGCACGGGTCGACCTGCGGGCCGGCGGCGAGTACCGCTGGACGATCATTCCCGGTCACACCGCCCGCGGCACCTTCACCGAGGTGGAGCCGGGCCGGCGGGTGGTGTTCACCTGGGGCTGGGAGGACGACGGCAACCTGCCGCCCGGCGCGTCCACGGTGATCATCACGCTGGAACCCGCGGCCGGCGGGACGACCATCCACCTGGTGCACGAGGGGCTGACCGGCGAGCAGGAGGCGATGCACGCCATGGGCTGGGATCACTACCTCGGCAGGCTGGCCGACGCCGCCGCCGAGGGCGACGCCGGCCCCGACGAGTGGGGCGCAGGCCCCGGGGAACCCGGCCTGGTCGCGACGGCAGCGGCCGCGCTCGCCGCGTGCCAGCGCGTGCTGGCCGGGATGACCGACGCCGACTCCGGCCGCGCCACCGTCTGCACCGAGTTCACCGTCGCCCAGCTGACCGACCACCTGGTCGGGTCGATCACCGCGCTGGGCGGTGCCGCCGGCGGGGAGTTCGGCCCGCCGGCGGCGGCGACGCTGGAGGAACGGGTCGCCGACCCGGCCCAGGTCGCGCTCGAGGCGTGGGACCGCCGCGGCACCGACGGCACCGTGCGGATCGGCGAGAACGACATGCCGGCCACCATGGCGCTGAGCATCCTGTGCATCGAGCTGCTCGTGCACGGGTGGGACTACGCTGCTGCCACCGGTCAGCAGCTCACCGTGGCGGACCCGGTCGCGGCGCACGTCCTGGACCTGGCCAGCCACATCATCAGGCCGGAGATGCGCGACGGCAAGAACTTCGCCGAGGCGCAGCCGTGCGGCCCGGACGCAGGCGTGATGGACCGGCTCGTCGCGTTCACCGGCCGCCCGCGGGACGCGGGCAGCCTCAGCCCCGCATAGCCCAACCGCTGTTCGTACGTTGTCAGCGAGCCTTTTTCAACCGCCCTTATGTATCGCGGAGAGCTATGTAGATTCGTGAGGTTGAAAAAGGTTCGTTCGTGAAAGGGAGCAAGCTCATGGCACAGCGCACGTCATACGCCCAGGGGACGCCGAACTGGGTGGACCTGCAGACCAGCGACCAGGACGACGCCAAGAGGTTCTACGGCGGCCTCTTCGGCTGGACCTACGACGACCAGCCGATGCCGCAGGGCCCGGTGTACTCCATGGCCCAGATCGACGGGGACAACGTCGCGGCGATCGCGCCGCAGCCGCCGGAGATGGCCGCGGCGGGCGTGCCGCCCATGTGGAACACCTACATCGCGGTGGATTCGGTCGATGACGCGGTCGCCAGGGCCGAGGCGGCCGGCGGCCGCGTCGCCATGCCGGCCTTCGACGTCATGGACGCCGGCCGGATGGCCTTCGTGCTGGACCCGGGCGGCGCGCCGGTCGGCCTGTGGCAGGCCGGCCGGCACTTCGGGGCCACGAGGGTGAACGAGCCGAACGCGGTCGTGTGGAACGAGCTGATCACCGCCGACCCGGCCGGCTCGGCCGGGTTCTACCAGCAGGTGGCCGGCATCACCACCTCGGTGATGGAGATGGGCGATGACAAGTACACGATGTTCGAGGTGAGCGGGCAGCCGGTCGGCGGCACCACGCCGCCGCAGATGCCGGGCGTCCCCAACCACTGGCACGTGTACTTCTCGGTCGCCGACGCGGACGCCACCGCGGCGAAGGCCGCCGAGCTGGGCGGCTCGGTCCTGGTCGCGCCCTTCGACACGCCGGTCGGCCGGATGGCCGTGCTGAGCGACCCGCAGGGCGCCGCGTTCAGCGTCATGCAGCCGTCCGGGCAGGGCGGCTGACGCGTGGAGATACCGAAGCCGAGCGAGCAGGACAAGGAGTTCTTCCGGTCGGTAGTCCCGGACCATCCCGATGTCGAGATCAAGCCGATGTTCGGCAACCTCGGCGCGTTCGTGCACGGCAACATGTTCGCCGGGCTGTTCGGGCCGGCGGTCGGTGTCCGGCTCGGCGACGCGGACCGCGAGGAGCTCGCCGCGATCGACGGGACCGGGCCGTTCGGCCCGGCCGAGCGGCCCATGGGCGGCTACGCCAGCCTGCCGGATGGCTGGCGCGCCGCGCCCGACGTCGCCGCGGGCTGGGTGGAGCGGGCGTTCGCCCACGTCAGCTCCCTGCCGCCGAAGGTGAAGAAGGCCAAGGCGGCGAAGAAGTAGCCAGGCGGGACAGCAGCCAGGCGGGACAGGAGAAGCAGCCAGGCATGCCGCGCGCGGGAGAACTAGGGATCACGATCGGCGGCCTGCCCTCCGGCCCCACCGGGTCCATCCTGGACGTGCCCGGCGCCGGGGTCGGCCACGCGACCGTATGGCGGGACGAGCCCGACCCGCCGGCCGGGCGCGGGATCGCCCGCACCGGCGTCACCGTCGTGCTTCCGGCGCCCGATATCCTCGACCAGCCGGTGCCGGCCGGCGGGGCGGTGCTCAACGGGGCTGGCGAGTGCACCGGGTTTCTGCAGATGCAGGAGTGGGGAGTCATCGGCACGCCGGTCTTCCTGACCTCGACCATGCAGGTCGGCCGCGTGTACGACGCGGCGTGCCAGCTGATCACCGACGCGGTGCCCGCCATCGGGCGGGAGGTCGTGATCCCCGTCGTGGCCGAGTGCGACGACTCCTTCCTCAGCGAGGTGCGGCGGATGCAGGTGGACCGGTCCGACGTCGCCGCCGCGTGGCAGCGGGCCACCGCCTCGGTCGGTTCCGCTGCCGCTCCGGCCGAGGGCGCGGTGGGCGCCGGGACCGGCATGTCGTGCCTCGGCTGGAAGTCCGGCATCGGCACCGCCTCCCGCCGTCTCCCCTCCGGTCATACGGTGGGCGTGCTGCTTCTCACCAATTTCGGGACTCCCGAACGGCTGGCGGTGGCGGGTCACGCGGTCGGCCGGCTCCTCCCGCGTCCGGCCGATTATGACCCGGCGCCCGGTGAGGGATCGTGCATCGGCGTCGTCGTGACCGATGCGCCGCTCGATCTCGCGGCCTGCACCCGGCTGGCCCGCCGGGTCGGCCTGGGCCTGGCCAGGACCGGTTCGGTCGCCGGGCACGGCAGCGGGGAGATCTTCGTCGCCTGCGCGACCGGCGCGCGCGGTGACTGGGACGGCCGCGTGGCGTGGCCGGAGCCGGCCATCCAGGGCAGCGACCTGGGGCCGTTCTTCGAGGCCGTCGTCGACGCCAGCGAGGAGGCGGTGCTCAACTCGCTGCTGATGGCCCTCACCGTGACGGGCCGCGCGGGTCATGTCGAGCACGCGATCCCGGTCGACGCGCTGCGGCGCATCCTGGCCGGCGGCCGCGACGGCGGGAGACCCTGAGCGCTGGCCGGCTTGGCCCCTGTCACTCCCGTTACGGGCGCAGCCGTGCCATACTCGCACGTACCAGATGAGGCCCTCGCTCATCTGGGTGCGCCCCGCCGCTGTGTCAGACCCCAGGAGGCTGACCTGAGACAGCGTTTGGCTGCGGGCTCCTACCCAGGTCTCGGTGCGCCGACGGCGCCAGGCCGCGCCCCGGGCGTCGCCGGGTGGGCGCGGCGTTACCTGCTGAGCGTGCTGGCCGCCGACGCCGGCGCCGCGCTGATGGGGGGCGTCATCGCGCTCGAGGTGCGCTACGGCGGCGACGACCCGCCGCGCATGGCCTACCTCTGGCTCACGTTCGCGCTGCCGGTGATCTGGGTGGCCTGCGTGGCGCTGGCCAGGGGATACGAGCCGCGGTTCATCGGCACCGGTGCCGACGAGTTCCGGCGGGTGACCGACGCCGGGATCGGCCTGACCGCGGCGATCGCGGTCGTCGCCTCCGTGGTACGGGAGGGCCCGTCGCGCAGTTACGTGTTCGTGGCCCTCCCGTCGGCCCTCGTCCTCGACCTGGGCGCCCGCTACTGGCTGCGCAAGAGGCTGCACCGGGAGCGTGCCCGCGGCGGGTGCATGCGGCGCGCGGTCGCGGTCGGGCACCGGCGGGACGTCGCCCGCCTGATCCGGATGCTGCGCAAGGAGCGGTACCACGGGCTGGCCGTCGTCGCGGCGTGCCTGGCCGGGCCGGGAGACGCCGCGGCGGGGACGGGGCAGGTGGCTGGCGTGCCGGTGCGCGGCGGCCTGGACGACGTGGTCAGGGCGGTGCGGGACTCCGGCGCCGACACGGTCGCGGTGCTCGCGTGCCCGGAGATCAACGGGGTGCGGCTGCGGAAGCTCGCCTGGGCGCTGGAGAAGACCGACACCGACCTGTGCCTCGCCCCGGCGCTGCTCGACATCGCGGGCCCCCGAACCAGCATCCGCCACGTGGCCGGGCTGCCGCTGGTGCACGTGGATCACCCGAGCCTCATCGGCGCCCGGCTGGCCGCCAAGATCGTGTTTGACAAGCTGGCGGCGGCGTTCCTGCTGCTCCTGCTCACGCCCCTGCTGCTGGCCATCGCGGTGGCCGTGCGTCTCGAGCACGGCGGGCCGATCCTGTCCCGCGAGCTCAGGATCGGAAAGAACGACCGCCTGTTCCGGCGGTATTCGTTCCGCACCTTGGCCGCGGTCCCGGACCGGGGATGGGACAGCCTGACGTCGCCCGGCGCCGCCTACGACGGCCTGCTCGGGATCCGCAAGCGCGCCGAGCTCACCCAGACCGGGGCGTGGCTGCGCCGGTGGTCATTGCACGCGCTCCCGCAGCTGGCGAACATCCTGCTCGGCCACATGTCCCTGGTCGGACCCCGTGCCATCGCACCGGGCGAGGCGATGAGGTACAGCCAGCACGTGCGGTGGCGGCTGGACGTCCGCCCGGGCGTCACCGGGCTGTGGCTGATCGACGGCGGCGCGGACCTGCCGTGGGACGAAGCCGTCCGGCTGGACCTGCGTTACGTGGAGAACTGGTCCTTCGCGCTGGACGTGCAGATCCTGTGGAAGACCTGGTCGGCGGCCATCCGCGGCAAGGGCATGCCGCAGCCCCGAGCCCGCCGGGCGTCCCTGCCGCTCTAGCGCGGCCCGCCCACATCGCAGCGCGCGTGGCCCTCTCGGCGCCGTCAGGTCCGGCTGGCAGGCTGGGTGGCTGCCGGTGCCGTCGGCAGCCACCCAGCGGCTCGCAATGGCCCATACACGCCGATACCAGGATAAGACCTGGCATATCGTCCACCCCGGGCCTACGGCCGGGTGGCAGCGGCCGTGATCGCCGCCGGGCGGAAACCCAGGCGCCGGATCGCCGACCTGATGATCGCCGCCGTGGCCGTCGCCGAGGAACTGCCGCTGTTCACCACCAACCCCGGCGACTTCGCCGGACTTGATGACCTGCTGGTCGTCGTGCCCGTCACCCGCCCGATAACGGCACCCGTCGCGCCCGCTCAGGCGGGCCCTGCGCCGTGAGGTCCAGGCCGACGTCGAGGAACGGGGCGGAGTGGGTGAGCGCGCCGACCGCCAGGTAGTCCACGCCGGTCTCGGCGTAGGCGCGCGCGGTGTCCAGGGTGAGCCCGCCGGAGGCCTCCAGCCGGGTCGCCGTGCCCGCCTCGCGCGCCATCGCCACGGCCTGCGCGCACTGGCCGGGGGTGAAGTTGTCCAGCAGCACCTCGGCCGCCCCGGCCCGCAGCGCCTCGGCCAGCTGCCCCAGGTCGTCCACCTCCACCTCGCAGTGCAGGCCGGGCGCGCGCGCCCGGACCGCGGCGATCGCGGCGGTGACCGAGCCCGCGGCCTCGACGTGGTTGTCCTTGATCAGGACCGAGTCACCCAGGCCCATCCGGTGGTTGACGCCGCCGCCGCACCGGACCGCGTACTTCTCCAGCTCCCGCAAGCCGGGCAAGGTCTTGCGCGAGTCCCGCACCACCGCGCCGGTGCCGGCCACGGCGGCGACCCAGCGCGCGGTGGCGGTGGCGATCCCGGACAGGTGGCAGACGAAGTTCAGCGCCGTCCGCTCCGCGGTCAGCAGGCCGCGCACCGGGCCGCGCACGATCATCGCCGGGCGGCCGGGCGCCAGCGGGCTGCCGTCGCCGGCCTCGGCGAGCACCTCGTAGCCCGCGCCGAGCACCAGGTCGAACACCGCCCGTGCCACCGGCGCGCCGGCCAGCACGCCCGCCGCCCGCGGGGTGATCTCCGCGACCGCGGCCGCGTCGGCCGGGACGGTCGCCTCGGTGGTCACGTCCGGCCCGTACCGCAGGTCCTCGGCCAGCGCGGACAATACGATCCGGCGGACCTCGCCGGGGTCCAGCCGGGCCGCCCGTAGGTCCGCGGCCGTCCCGGCGGGCAGCTCCCCGCCCGCAGGGTGGCCGTCCGCGGGGTGGCCGTCCGCGGGGTCCCCGCCCGCAGGGTGGCCGACCGCGGGGTGGCCGGCCGCGGGGTGGCCGGCCGCGGGGTGGCCGGCCGCGGGGACGGCCGCGACGGCGCGGCCCGCCAGGCGGCCGGCGCGCTGCCCGCTCACCGGGCGGCCCGCGCGGGGAGGGAACCGGCGAGGCCGCCGGGCCAGCCCGGCGGCGCGTCCGCGTCCCCCGGCGTGCCCGGCTCGAGGGCGCCGGTGACCTCGGGTGTGCCGGATCCGGCCAGCCGGATCACCAGCGTCCGGCGCCAGCCGGCGTCGTCACGGGCCGGGTGGTCGGTGCGAACGTGGCAGCCGCGGGATTCGGTCCGCTCGGCGGCCGCGGCGAGCACCGCCTGGGCCGCGAGCGTCAGGGCGGCCGCCTCGTACCGGTCCCGGCTATCCTCGGCCCGTCGGCCGCCACCGTCAGCCAGGACCGGTCCGCTGCGGCCCGCCGGGGCCGGGTCGGCGCCGCTGGCTGCTCGGACCGGTCCGCTGCCCCCGCCCGCCCGGACCGGTCCGCTGCCGCGGCCCGCCGGGGCCGGGTCGGCGCTGCCGCTGGCCAGCGCCTGGTGCCTGACCGACTCGGCGAGGCCGACCTGCGCGGCGGCGAGCCCCGCGCCGTCCCGGCCGATCGCGGCGTGCCAGCTCATCAGCTGCCGCAACGTCGCGGGATCGGCGGCCGGCCCGGTCTGCTCAAGCACGGGCCGGTCCAGCAGCGGCCGCGGCTCGGGCAGCCGCCGCGCGCCCGGCCGCCGTGAGGCGAGCCGCGCCGCGATCGCGGCCGCCGCGCGCTCCCCCATCACCAGCCCCTCCAGCAGGCTGTTGGACGCCAGCCGGTTGGCGCCGTGCAGGCCGGTCCTGGCCGCCTCGCC